>Ga0070752_1002247_pt1 | contig 12595 bp, 13 predicted proteins | sample VirMetDEL_Aug_30_FD_77440 | JGI IMG/M metagenome (GOLD analysis project Ga0070752, IMG submission 77440) | Aqueous microbial communities from the Delaware River and Bay under freshwater to marine salinity gradient to study organic matter... | ecosystem: Environmental > Aquatic > Marine > Coastal...
GATCGCATCGATCGTCGGCACCGGTGTGCAGGCCACGGCGGCGGTCGCGGGAGGTGCGGCCAGCACGGTTGCCACGGCGGCGGTGGGTGCCGTGGCATCGGGCTCGCAGGCGAGCGGCGAGGCCGAGGGCGAGGGCCCGATGGCTTACTTCGTCGATTCGCTGTTCCGTCGCAGCGCCACCGCGCCGCAGGACATGGCCTCCACCCCCACAGACCCCGCTGCGGTCGGCTCACAGCCGACGCCGCAGCCGTTTTCCTACCAGCGCTCACCGCAGGACACCATGGAGGTCGCCCGCATCTTCATGAACGCCGGCTTCACAGAGCCCTTGCCTCCCGAGGACGTTCGCCACGTGGGCCAGTTGGTGGCGCAGCGCACGGGCCTCTCCCAGCAGGAAGCCGAACGGCGTGTCACCGAAACCTACGAACGCGCCCGGACCCGCCTGCAGGAAGCTGAAACCGCCACCCGTGAGGCGGCCGATGAGGCGCGCTCTGCGTCGGCACGGAGTGCCCTGTGGCTCTTCATCTCGCTGCTCGCGGGCGCGTTCGTGGCCAGCCTGGCCGCCACCTTCGGTGGTCGTCGGCGCGACGCCTGAGCCCGCCCTGTCCATCCATCACCACAAGAGGCCGCCATGCGTTCACTTCTGCTGCTGTTTCTCGGCGTTCCCCTGCCGATCATCATCCTCATTGCCATCCTGCTCTGAGGCGCGATCCAGCCCCCTCATCCTTTCAGAGAAAACATCCCATGAAGCCAGCCACCCAGACCAGCCCCGAGCGGCAACAGATTGCCGACCTGATCGACGACATCCGCACCGCCATGCTCACCACCGTGGAACCCGATGGCAGCCTGGCCAGCCGGCCCATGGCACCACTCGAAATGGACGAGAGCGGCGCCATCTGGTTCTACACCGACCTTCGCTCTTCGAAGGTCGAGCAGTTGCGATCGGTGAACCTGGCCTTCGTCGACGCCTCCGACGGCACCTACGTGTCGCTCTCGGGTCATGGCGAGATCGTCACCGAGCGTGCCCACATCGAGCGCCTGTGGACGGCGTTCGCCAAGCCCTGGTTTCCCGAAGGCCCGGATTCGCCCAACCTGGGCCTCATCAAGTTCGTGCCCAACGCCGCCGACTACTGGGACGCGCCCGACAGCAAGATGGTGCGCGCCTTCGGTGTGGTGGCTTCGGCGCTGGCCGGCAAGCCCATCGCCATGGGCGAGCATGGTTCGCTCAGCGGCTTGTCGCGCGGCTGAGGAAAACCCCCTGGGCGTGTGCAGCCGCAGCACCCGGTAGATACTGCCGCCATGAGCAAATACCTCGCAGCCTACGCTGGCACCGCCGTCGTCATGATCGTGCTGGATCTGATCTGGCTCGGCGTGATCGCCAAACCGATGTACCAGCAGGGCATCGGACACCTGATGTCCGAGCGGCCCAACATCGCCGTGGCCGTGGCCTTTTACGCGCTGTATGCCGCAGGCGTCGTGCTGTTTGGCGTATCACCGCAGTCGGGTGGGAGCGACTGGAGCACGACGCTGGCCATGGCCGCGGCGTTCGGGTTCTTCGCGTACGCCACCTACGACCTCACCAACCTCGCCACCCTGCGCGACTGGCCGTGGCGTCTGTCGGTGATCGACATCGCCTGGGGCACCTTCGTGAGCGCAGCTGCCGCTGCGGGCGGCAAGCTGGCGATGGACTGGGCCATGAAGTCCTGAAGCTGGCGCCAAAGCTTCGTCCACGATGTTCAGACCCATTGGCGCGTTGATCCGCGACACGATCAGCGCATGGGTTGACGATTACGCACCCAGCATGGGTGCGGCGCTGGCCTTCTACACCATCTTCTCGATCACGCCGCTGCTGCTGATCGTGATCTCGCTGGCCGGGCTGTTCTTTGGTGAGCAGGCCGCACGGGGTGAGATTCTTGAACAGCTCTCCGACCTGCTGGGCCCCGAGAGCGCACGCACCGTGCAGACCCTCCTGGAGAGCCTGAACCGGCCCGAGGCGGGTGCTTATGGCACCGTGGTGGGCGTGGGTGCGCTGATCGTGGGTGCGACCACGGTGTTCGTCGAACTGCAGGACGCCATGAACCGCATCTGGCGCGCACCCGAAAAGCGCCCCGGTGGCGGCATCTTCCAGTTCCTGAAGAGCCGGGTGCTCTCGGTGGGCATCGTGCTGGGCATCGTCTTCCTGTTGATGGTCTCGCTTGTGGCGAGCGCGGCGCTGGCCGCCCTGGGCAAATGGTGGGCGCCGTGGTTCGGCGAATTCGCCCGCGTGGCCACGGTGGTGGACTGGACGTTGAGCTTCGCCCTCATGACCGCCCTGTTCGCCATGATCTACAAATGGGTGCCCAGCGTCAGGGTGGCCTGGCCCGATGTGCTCATCGGTGCGGCGCTGACCGCCTTCCTTTTCACCGTCGGCAAGTTCCTGATCGGCCTCTATATCGGCCGCAGCGGCGTCGCATCGCCTTTCGGCGCCGCGGCCTCGCTGGTGGTGCTGCTGATGTGGGTGTATTACTCCGCGCAGATTTTCCTGGTGGGCGCCGAATTCACCTGGATCTATGCGCACCGCCACGGATCACGAAGGAACGCCATTCCGCCCTCCGGACCCGCTCCTCATCTTCACGACAGAAAGTCTCCATGAAATTCCCTTCGGGCACCCGCGCGCCGCCTTACGACGCGCAGGCGATCAACGACACCATCCAGCGCGCCCTGGCTTCCGCCGGGCTCGATACCTCCACCGGACCCATGCGCGAGGTCACCGAAACCATCCGGCGCGCACTTGAACAGGGGAGCGCGGCAGACAGCCCGACCTCGCCCGCGGCGCAGGAAGGCGTGATCGACGTCGAAGCCACCGTTGTCGACCGACAGGACGAATCGGTGGACGACCCGGTGAAGGCGCCCGCAAAGCCTTCCGGGCAGAAGCCGGGGAGCTTCGTGAAGCACGAGTTCAAGAGCGACGCCGGAAAGCGGCCCTACAAGCTCTACATGCCCGCCCTGGCGCATGACGAGCCGCCGCTGGTGGTGATGCTGCATGGCTGCACGCAATCGGCCGACGACTTTGCGGTGGGCACGCGGATGAACCAGCTGGCCGACGAACACGGCTTCCTGGTGGTGTACCCCGAGCAGACCGCGCAGGCCAATGCCTCGAAGTGCTGGAACTGGTTCAAGCCTCAGGACCAGTCGCGTGGCGCAGGCGAACCATCCCTGATCGCGGGCATCGTGGGCGAGGTGGCAGGACGCCACGGGGTGGCCCCTCGCCGCATTTTTGTGGCTGGCCTGTCGGCAGGCGCCGCGATGGCGGTGGTGATGGGCGAGGCCTACCCGGAAATGTTCTCGGGGGTCGGCGTGCACTCCGGCCTGCCGTTCGGCAGTGCGCAGGATGTCGCCTCCGCCATGGCGAAGATGAAGGGTGGGCGCAGTGGCATGCCGGGCATGAAGCAGATGCCCATGGAGCTCACCCGGGCGGCGGGCAAGGCCACCCGACCGGTGCCCACCATCGTGTTCCACGGTGACCGGGACCACACGGTGCAGCACTCCAACGCCGCCGAGATCGTGAAGCAGGCGCAGAGCGCCCATGGGGCCGCGCCGGGTGCCGACGCCTTCAAGGAGAGCACACAGACCGGCGAAGCCCGCGGTGGCAGGCGCTACACCCGCACGGTCCACGCCAATGCATCGGGCGAGGTGATCATCGAATCGTGGACCCTGCACGGCGCAGGCCACGCCTGGTCGGGCGGCGATGCGCGCGGAACCTACACCGATGCCGCCGGCCCCGATGCTTCGGCCGAGATGGTCCGCTTCTTTCTGGCGCTGCCCGTCACCGGTTACGCCGGGCACGGTCTTTAGGGACGGCGCACCGCGCGCACCTTGCCGCTGGGGCCGCCGCCCGCATAGAACAGGTCGGCGCCGTCGGATTCGAGTCCGCTCACCCCGATGCCGGCGGGCATTTCGAGGCGCTCCAGCACTTCGCCGCTGGCCGGATCGACGCGGCGTATGTCGCTCTCTTCCCCTTCCCAGGTGCCGTGCCAGAGTTCGCCATCGACCCAGGTCACGCCAGTGACGAAGCGGTTGGACTCGATGGTTCGCTGGATCGCGCCGGTGGCCGGGTCGATCTGGTGAATGGTGCGGTTGCGGTACTGACCGACCCACAGGCTGCCCTCGGCCCAGGCGAGTCCCGAGTCGGCGCCCTGGCCGGGCGCGGGAATGGTGGCAAGGACCTGGCCTGTGGCGGGATCGATCTTGTCGATGCGCTGCTCGGCGATCTGGTAGAGGTGCGTGCCGTCGAAGGCGGTGCCGGCGTCGCCAATGCAGTTCAGCGTGCGAGCGGTTTCACCGCTGGCCGGATCGAAGGCCACCAGCGTGGCGCCCGTGGCGACCCAGACGCGCTGGCCATCGTAGGTCACGCCGTGGGCCAGCGCGGATTCGGCGAACGGGCCGTACTCACGCACGATCTCGGCCGCGCGTGCCTTCGCTGCGGAATGGGCTTTGAGGGGGGTGTCGATGGTGGTGGTGGGCATGGCTGTTCCTTTTTTCAGTTGACCCCGGGATGAGGCCATGGCGCCACTTTAGGCAATCGGGAGCACAGCGGGGAGTAACAAGATCGTCGTGAATTCGGTGAGTGGCGGCGCCTGCCAGCGGCGCGCCCGCGCCTGCCCGATGGCGCGCACCCTGCCGGTGGCTTCGAGTTCGGTCAGCGCCCGTTGCACCGTGCGCTGGCTCGCACCCAGCGCCAGGGCCAGGGCCGATGTGGACCAGGCCGCGCCGTCGGAAAGCAGGGCCACCACGGAGGCCTGTTGCCCGTCGATGGGTGGCGCCAGCACGACCACCGCGCGATCCTCGCAGGGTCGCAAGGCGAAGCCGCGCGACGTGGCTTCGATGCGCGCCAGCGTGGGCACCAGCGCGCGCAGGCGGCCGACCTCCACGCGCAAGCGGGCACGGTGAGTCTCGTCCGGGCGGCGCGTGCGGAAGGCTTTTTCGATCAGCGTCTGACGGTCCACGTCGCCCGGCCACGCCTCGGCCAGCGCGCGCGCCAGCGTGAACAGAATCGGGCGGCGCGCCAGCGAATGCCACTCGACGCCCCCACCGAGGGCCCGGCGGCAGGCGTCGACCACCAGCGCATCCGAGGCCAGGAGCGCAGACACCTCGTCCAGACGCAGCGGCTGTTCGGTGCCCAGGCTCAAGCGCCGCGCGGCGGGGCGGTCCAGCGCGTCCTGCGCCTGCGCCACCTCGGCCAGGAGCGCCGGCACGCGGGCGCGTTCTGCAGCTTGCTGCGCGCGGCCGAGCGCGTTGCGAGCCACCTCCACCCGCAGCGAACGCCAAGCGAGTTCAGCGGCGGTGAGCTCGGCGACCGCCGCCAGCACGGGGGGAAGCCCCCGGGTGTCGCTGTGCTCCAGGAGTTGGGCCGCTTCCTGCAACCGGCCGAGCAGCAGCAGCCTGCGCGCCGCAATCAGGCGGGCCTGCAGCGCGTTTGCGCGGTCGCCTTGTGCTTCGAGCGTGGCGGCCGCTGCAGACAGCGCGTGGGTGGAGCCCCGGAAGTCGCGCATGGCCATGGCCACTTCGGCCTCGGCCACCACGCAGCGTGCTCGTGCCACCGTCTCGTGGCTTTCAAAGCGGCGGGCCGCACGCTGCAGCAGTTCACGGGCGCGCCCATGTTCGCCCAGCTGCGCCATGGCGATGCCGCGCAGGGCCAGGGCAGGGGGGTCGTCGCGCAGCGCCACCCGTTTCAAGGCGCCCAGCGCATCGCCAGCGGCCAGCGCGCGGGCAGAGGCGGCGATGAGCGAGTCCATGCGAACTCAACGGCGGAGTTTGTAGCCTGTTTTGAACACCCACCAGATGAAACCCAGGCACGCCGCCATGAACACCAGCGTCATGCCGGTGCTCACGGCGATGTGCACGTCGGCCACGCCGTAGAAGGCCCAGCGGAAGCCGCTGATGAGGTAGACCACCGGGTTCACCAGCGACACCGTCTGCCACAGTGGCGGCAGCATGTTGATGGAATAGAACGCTCCGCCCAGAAAGGTCAGAGGCGTGACCACCAGCAGCGGAATCACCTGCAGCTTCTGGAAGCTGTCGGCCCACAGGCCGATGATGAAACCGAACAGGCTGAAGGTCACGGCGGTGAGCAGCAGGAAGCCGATCATCCACCCCGGGTGGGCGATGTGGTAGGGCACGAACACGCGCGCGGTGAGCAGGATCAGCAGACCCAGCATCACCGACTTGGTGGCCGCTGCACCCACGTAGCCCAGCAGCACCTCCACCCACGAGACCGGCGCCGAGAGGAGCTCGTAGATGGTGCCGGACCACTTGGGCATGTAGATGCCGAAGGACGCGTTGGAGATGCTTTCGCTCAGCAGCGAGAGCATGACCAGGCCGGGAATGATGTAGGCGCCATAGCTCACGCCGTCGATGTCGCCCATGCGCGAGCCGATGGCGGTGCCGAAGACGATGAAATACAGCGAGGTGGTGAGCACCGGCGCCATGATGCTTTGCGTGATGGTGCGAAAGGTGCGCGCCATCTCGAACCGGTAGATGGCCTTGATGCCGTGGGTGTTCATGCCAGGGCCTCCTGCTTCTTGTGGACCAGGCTCACAAAGATGTCTTCCAGCGAACTTTCACTGGACTGCAGGTCCTTGAAATCGATGCCCTGGCTGGCGAGGGCGCGCAGCAGCTCGGCGATGCCGGTTTCTTCCTTCTGCGTGTCGAAGGTGTAGGTGAGCGTGAGGCCATCGCCCGAGAGTTCGAGCGGCCAGGTCGCCAGCGTGTCGGGCAGGTGGTCCAGCGCGTGCTGCAGCGTGAGCGTGAGCTGCTTCTTGCCCAGTTTGCGCATCAGCACATGCTTGTCTTCCACCACGATCAGCTCGCCCTGGCTGATGACGCCGATGCGGTCCGCCATGTCTTCGGCCTCCTCGATGTAGTGCGTGGTGAGGATGATGGTGGTGCCGCCTTCGCGCAGCTTGCGCACCATGCGCCACATGTCGTGCCGCAGCTCCACGTCCACGCCCGCACTGGGTTCGTCCAGGAACAGGATCTTCGGCTCGTGCGACAGCGCCTTGGCAATCAGCACGCGCCGCTTCATGCCGCCCGACAGCGTCATGATCTTGTTGTCCTTCTTGTCCCACAGCGACAGGTCTTTCAGCACCTTCTCGATGTAGGCCGGATTCGGCGGTTTGCCAAACAGGCCCCGGCTGAACGTCACCGTGGCCCAGACGGTTTCGAACGCGTCGGTGTGCAGTTCCTGTGGCACAAGCCCGATGGCTTCGCGAGCTGCCCGGTAGTCGCGCTCGGTGTCGTGGCCATCGGCCAGCACCACGCCTTCACTGGGTTTGGCGATGCCGCAGATGATGCTGATGAGCGTGGTCTTGCCAGCGCCATTGGGGCCGAGCAACGCAAAGATCTCGCCGCGCCGAATGTCGAGATCCACCCGCTTGAGGGCCTGGAATCCGCCCGGGTAGGTCTTGCTCACGCCGCGCACGGACACGATGGGGTCGGCGGTGCTGGCCGCCGGTAAAGATGGGTTCATGGAGCCTCCTGGATCGCGCACTCTACACTGGTTTTGTGTACAGTGGTCGTCTCCATGAAAAGCGTCCACATTCCCATTCAGGCCATCAAGGGCCGGGGCATCAGCCAGCAGCAGCCGCACCGCTTCGAACGCGATGCGCGTGAGTCGTTTGACGACGGCTGGGGCGGCCTCGACGAAGCTGCGCTGGCCGGAGGCGAAGCGCCACCCCCGGCCACCGAGGTGACGTGGGAAGACTGCAAGAGTGCGATCACCCGCAACGATTCGCCCGATATCGGCTTCCACCTCGGCCTCAATCCGTACCGGGGCTGCGAACACGGCTGCGTGTACTGCTACGCGCGGCCCACCCACAGCTATCTCAATCTGTCGCCCGGGCTCGATTTCGAAACGAAGCTCATTGCCAAGCGCAACGTGGCCGAGGTGCTGCGGCGCGAACTCGCCAGCCCGCGCCACGTGCCCGAGCTGCTCGCCATCGGAACCGTGACCGATGCGTACCAGCCCGTCGAGCGCGAGCTGCGGCTCATGCGCGGCGTGCTGCAGGCGCTGGGTGACACACACCACCCCCTGGCGATCGTCACCAAGGGCAGCGGCGTGGAGCGCGACATCGACCTGCTCGAGCCCATGGCTGCGCAGGGACTCGCTGCCGTCTACGTCACCATCACCACGCTGGACGCGAAGCTGGCCCGCATTCTGGAGCCACGCGCGGCCGCACCGCACCGCCGCCTGCGCACGCTTCGCACACTGGCCGAAGCCGGTATTCCGGTGGGCGTGAGCGTGGCGCCACAGATCCCCTTCATCAACGACGACATGGAGCAGGTGCTGGAAGCGGCGTGGGACGCGGGTGCGCGCCGCGCGTTCTACACCGTGCTGCGCCTGCCGTGGGAAGTGAGCCCCATGTTTCGCCAGTGGCTGGAGCTGCACTACCCCGACCGCGCCGCGCGCGTGATGGCGCGCGTGCAGGAGATGCGCGGCGGCAAGGACTACGACGCCGATTTCTCGCAGCGCATGAAAGGCAGCGGCGTCTGGGCCGAGCTGATCCGCCAGCGTTTCGACAAGGCCTGCCAACGCCTGGGCTTCAACCAGGAGCGCGAGCCGCTGGACACCTCGCTGTTCACCCCGCAGGCGGTGCGGGCGCAGCAGGAACTCTTTTAGCCGCCTCTCTGATCGCCAGAGGCACGGCAGCCGCCTCGTGGCGTGTGAAACGGGGCTGCTCTCGCCCATCGAACACACCGACCTCCGCGAACATGACCGCCGGCCGCACCCACAGCCCGCCTGCGCCGTACAGCGCGCGGTACAGGGTCATGCCTTGCAGGGTTTCGCTGCATCGCACGGTATCGAGCACCTCGTACCAGCCGCCCTTGTAGTGGCGGTACAGGCCGGGAGGGGTGGGGTGCAGCGGGGGCAGGTCGTCGTCGGTCATGCGGCCGAGTTTATGCGTCGGACTTTTTCGGGATCGATGCCACCGGCACGTAGAACTCGCCGCCCGTGGCCTTGAATTCGGCGGATTTCGCCGCCATGCCCCGAGCGAGGGCTTCGGCCTCGCTCAACCCCTGTTTTTCCGCGTAGTCGCGCACGTCCTGCGTGATCTTCATCGAACAGAATTTGGGGCCACACATGCTGCAGAAGTGCGCCTCCTTGCTGCTGTCCTTGGGCAGGGTCTCGTCGTGGAAATCGCGCGCGGTGTCCGGGTCCAGGCCCAGGTTGAACTGGTCGATCCAGCGGAACTCGAATCGCGCCTTGCTCATGGCATCGTCGCGTGCGCGCGCACCCGGGTGGCCCTTGGCGATGTCGGCCGCGTGTGCGGCGATCTTGTAGGCGATCAGGCCCTGCTTCACGTCGTCGCGGTCGGGCAGGCCCAGGTGTTCCTTGGGTGTCACGTAGCAGAGCATGGCCGTGCCCATCCATCCGATCATGGCCGCGCCGATGGCGCTGGCAATGTGGTCGTAGCCCGGTGCGATGTCGATGGTGAGCGGCCCGAGCGTGTAGAACGGCGCCTCGTGGCAGTGCTTCAACTGCTCGTCCATGTTGCCCTGGATCAGGTGCATGGGCACGTGGCCCGGGCCTTCGATCATGGTCTGCACGTCGTGCTTCCAGGCGACCTGCGTGAGTTCGCCCAGCGTCTTCAACTCGGCGAACTGCGCCTCGTCGTTCGCGTCGGCTGCGCTGCCCGGACGCAGGCCGTCGCCGAGTGAAAAGCTCACGTCGTAGGCCTTCATGATGTCGCAGATCTCTTCGAAATGCGTGTAGAGGAAACTCTCGCGGTGGTGCGTGATGCACCACTTGGCCATGATGGAGCCGCCGCGCGAAACGATGCCGGTGCGGCGGTTGGCCGTGAGGTGCACGAAGGGCAGGCGCAGGCCGGCGTGGATGGTGAAGTAGTCCACACCCTGTTCTGCCTGTTCGATCAGCGTGTCACGAAAGATGGCCCAGGTCAGGTCTTCCGCCACGCCACCCACCTTCTCCAGCGCCTGGTAGATCGGCACCGTGCCGATGGGCACCGGCGAGTTGCGCACGATCCAGTCGCGCGTGGTGTGGATGTTGCGTCCGGTGGAGAGGTCCATCACGTTGTCCGCGCCCCAGCGGATCGCCCACACCAGCTTGTCCACTTCCTCTTCAATGCTGGAAGTGACGGCCGAGTTGCCGATGTTGGCGTTGATCTTCACCTTGAAGTTGCGCCCGATCGCCATCGGCTCCACCTCGGGGTGGTTGATGTTGGCGGGAATGATCGCGCGGCCGCGCGCCACCTCGTCGCGCACGAACTCGGGCGTGATGATCTCCGGAATGCGCGCGCCCATGGGGTTGCCGCGCAGGCGGGTCTCACGCGTTGCGTCGCCCAGGTACTCGGCCATCCATTCGCGCTTGCCGTTCTCACGCACCGCCACGCATTCCATCTCGGGCGTCACGATGCCTCTGCGCGCGTAGTGCATCTGCGTCACGTTCATGCCGGCTCTGGCGCGGCGCGGCGCGCGCTGCAAGCCGGCGGCCTGCGCGCGCAGTGCCTCGATGCGCTCCGCCTCTCGCGCCTCGTGCTTCACACCATCGTCCAGCGCCTGGCGATCGCGGCCGGCATAGGTCTCGGTGTCGCCGCGCGCCGCAATCCATGCGCTGCGCACATCGGGCAGGCCGCGCGTCACATCGATGGTGGCCGTGGGGTCGGAGTAGGGCCCCGAGGTGTCGTACACCACCACCCGCTCGCCGTTGGTGAGCGCGATCTCGCGCATGGGCACCTTCACGCCCGGCAGCTCGCCTGGCACATACAGCTTGCGCGAGGCGGGGAAGGGCTCGCGGCTCAGGGCAAGCGAGGCAAGGGCGATGGGGTCGGGGGCGTTCATGAGGGCGGTCTCCTGTGGAAATGCATTGAAGAAATGCTCCGGAGGACCGCCCACCCGCGAAGGTGTGCGTGCGCTCTTCTTTCGCCGGTACTAGCCGGATCAAGTTCGCGGGTTCGGCTGGTCAGCCATCTCAGCACCGGACCTTGGCAGGCCCGTGCACCCCGGAGCAGGAGGAAGTGTAAAGTCGTTTGCACCCAGCATTCACCGGGAGGGCAGCATGAGCGGAAAGAAGACAGTGGCAGGCCACATCCGGGTCGGTGTCGGGGGCTGGACCTTCGAACCCTGGCGCAACAACTTCTATCCCAAAGGGCTCGCCCACAGCAAGGAACTCGAGTACGCCAGCACGCACCTCAGCGCCATCGAGGTCAACGGCACCTACTACAGCACCTTCAAACCGCCCACCTTCGCCAAATGGCGCGATGCCACACCCGATGGATTTGTCTTCACCCTGAAGGCCAACCGGTTTGCCACCAACCGCAAGGTGCTGGCGGAGGCGGGCGAATCGATCCAGCGCTTCATTGGCAGCGGCATCAGCGAGCTGGGCCCCAAGCTGGGTCCGCTGGTGTGGCAATTCGCGCCGACCAAGCTGTTCGACCCCGACGATTTCGAAGCCTTCCTTCAGCTGTTGCCGCAGAAGGTGGACGGTCAGCCGCTGCGCCACGCACTGGATGTGCGCCACAACAGCTTCATCGACCCGGCATACCTCGCGCTCGCGCGCAAGTACCGCTGCGCCACCGTGTTCACCGACTCGGACGACTACCCGTCCTTCGTCGATCTGACCGCCGACTTCGTCTATGCGCGGCTCATGCGCACCGAGTCGAAGGTGAAGACGGGCTACGAACCGAAAGCCCTGGACCGCTGGGCTGAGGCGGCGCGCACCTGGGCGACGGGTGGAGAGCCCGCCGACATGCCGCGCCTGGCCTTTGCGGGAAAGCCCGCAGGCCCGCGTGACGTCTTCATGTTTTTCATCAGCGGCGCCAAGGAGCGCGCGCCGGCAGCCGCCATGGGCCTGATCGAGCGGCTGGGGTAGCCTTCGCTCAGATCGGATCGGCCAGCAGCTTGGACAGCGCGGCGATGTTCGCGGCGCTCGGCACCTGCGGCTTCATCTCGTCCTCTTCGGCCGTGGCATTCTCGTGCGCCTGGATGGCATTGACCATGGCGTACTGGCTGTCCCACGACAACGTCTTGCCCTCCGGGCACAGGTCGCGCACGGTGCCGAACCAGTAATAGCCGTCCTTGCCACCAAAGAGCTTGTCGATGCCACCCGCGTCCCCGGTCTTCAGGCCATGGGCCGCCAGGATGAGCTTGAGCTTGTGGTGGGAGGCGGAGTAATGCATGGTGCGGCGAGCGGTGTTGCGCGGTCGGCGATTGTACTGAAGCGGCTGCTGCGCAGGCCAAGCGGTAGCCGGTGAACCCCAGCCCGATCCACCAGCTCCGTTCGGGCAGAGCCCCTCCCGTTCGGGCTGAGCCTGTCGAAGCCCCCGCCTACACCACCAGCACCCCCACCCCCTGCTGCACCAACAGCTCGCGCCCCAGCGCCCCGCTGTGCGCATACACGTCGTAGTCCAGCCCATGCCAGTTCTGCACGCCCTGGCCGCTCCAGCTCCCCGAGCCGCTCACCAGTTGCACGGTGTCCGCCGCATCCCCCAGCACGATCAGCCGGTCTTCACCCGCATCGGGCATGTGCAGCAACTGGTCGATGGTGAGTTTTGCGGTGTTGTTGCCACCGCCGGTGAGGTCGATCTGCTCGATGCCCGTGAAC
>Ga0070752_1002252_pt1 | contig 12571 bp, 13 predicted proteins | sample VirMetDEL_Aug_30_FD_77440 | JGI IMG/M metagenome (GOLD analysis project Ga0070752, IMG submission 77440) | Aqueous microbial communities from the Delaware River and Bay under freshwater to marine salinity gradient to study organic matter... | ecosystem: Environmental > Aquatic > Marine > Coastal...
GAACCCCATTTGTGAAACCACGTCCAGTTCATGCTCGACTCATTATTCAGGCCTGATCCGGCGGTTATCCGGTTCAGATGTCAGTCACGGTTCGTTGTTATTCGCCGACGCTGATGGTCAGACCAGCGGCAATCGCAAAAGGTGTCAGGGTCACCGCCAACGCAGTGAGGCTGGCCAGCCATAACAGATGACCGGTCGCCGGCAGTCCTTGCAGGGCCGCCTGCAACGCCCCGCTGCCAAGAATCAGCACCGGGATGTACAGCGGCAGAATCAGCAGCGCCAGCAGCAGCCCGCCGCGCTTGAGACCGACAGTGAGCGCCGCGCCCACCGCACCGAGCAGGCTCAGCACCGGAGTGCCGAGCAGCAGGGAAATCAGCAGCACCGGCAGGCAACGCCCGGGCAACCCGAGCATCAGCGCCAGCAAGGGCGCCAGCAGAACCAGCGCCAGCCCACAGAACAGCCAGTGTGCCAGCACCTTGGCCAACACCAGAAGAGGCAGGGGGTGCGACGAAAGGACCCACTGTTCGAGTGAGCCATCTTCGAAATCACTGCGGAAAAGCCCGTCCAGCGAGAGCAGCACGGCCAAAAGCGCCGCCACCCAGACCAGGCCGGGGGAAAGGGTTTGCAACAATTGCGTCTCCGGCCCTACCGCCAACGGAAACAGGGCGATGACGATGGCGAAGAATACCAGGGGGTTGGCCAGGTCGGACGGACGGCGCGCCAACAGGCGCATTTCGCGCGACAGCAGCTGAGTGAAGACGTTACTCATGCGGCGTGCTGCCCCAGGTCCAGATCGCGGTAGGTCGCCGGCTTGTGCTGCAAGCTGTGGTGGGTGGTCAGCACCACCACGCCGCCGCGCTCGCAATGGCTGGCCAGGTGCGCTTCGAGCTGCGCCACACCGCCCTTGTCCAACGCGGTGAAGGGCTCATCGAGCACCCACAATGACGGCGTATCGGCCAAGTACAAGCGCGCCAAGGCCACACGGCGCTGCTGACCGGCCGACAGGGTATGACAGGGAACGTCCTCGAAACCGCGCAGACCGACCGCCTCCAGCGCCTGCCAGATGGCCTCGCGGCTGGCCGGACGGTGCAATGCGCAGAGCCAGGCCAGGTTCTCTTCGGCTGTCAGCAGGCCCTTGATACCAGCGGCATGGCCGATCCACAGCAGGTTGCGCGCCAGTTCGCTGCGTTGCTCGGACAAGGCCTTGCCCTGCAACAGGATGTCACCGGCAGTCGGCTGGCGCAGGCCGGCGATCAGCCGCAACAGACTGGTCTTGCCGCTACCGTTGGGCCCACTGATCTGCAGCATGTCGCCGGCGTCGAGGCGAAAGGCCAGTTGCTCGAAGAGCATGCGCCAGTCCCGCTCACAGCTGAGCGCCACGGCTTCTAGAAGGGGAACGGGACGGGTCATCGATACCTGGCAGGGTTAAAGTCGACGGTGCTCCGGCCGCTATACTGACGCGTGCCGGAAGTACTATGCGCAGCGGGGCGGCATTATACATGGCGCACCACTGTCCCCGCAGTCAGCATTTTCGACAGGGTGTGAATCGAGTAGGGTGTGTCATGCGCACCCGCAGTCGAGACCGCTGCGTGCACCAGCAAAGGACGGAGCCTCACGAAATCCCATGAGCGAAATCAGCAGTCCACGCCCGCTCCCCCCTTCGGCGCCCGTCATCCGTAATACGGCGACGGCCGCCGATATGGCCGTGCGCCTGCTGCAACCGCTTGAAGGCATGCTGGCCGCCGGCGAAAGCGCCAAGGCCGAAGTGATCGCAGTGCGCGAACAGGCGCAAAGCTTCCAATTGCTGCTCAAACTGACGCTGGAAGGCGGCCGGCAGGCGACCGTGCAGGCCGACAGTTCACGGCCACTGGTACAAGGTACGACCCTGACCGTGACCGCCCTCTCCGACACGCGCCTGAGCGTGTTGCTGCAACCCGGTGGCGACAAGGCCCTGACGCAACTCGACCTGCAGCAACTGCCACCCGGCACGCTGGTGCAAGGCAAGGTCGTCAGCAACGTCCCGATGCCCACGCAGAATGCCCAGGCGATCTATCGCCTGGTGGTCAACCTGCTCAACACACCGCTGGCCGGCAACAAGCTGGCCATCGACAGCCCCCTGAACCTGCCGCTAGGCAGCCTGCTCAGCGCTCAGGTGCAAGGCAGCCAGAGCCTGGCCTTTCTGCCGCTCAGTGGCCGCCTCGATCAACTGGTACTGGGCCAGCAACTGGCCGCACAACAGAACCGCCAGGCCTCGCTGGAAGGGCTGTTCAAAGGCCTGCAAGGGTTGGCTGGAACTAACGAAGCACTGCGCGGCAGCGTCGAGAAACTACTCGGAGCCCTGCCCGACAGCACCCAACTCAGTACCGCCAAGGGCCTGGCGCAGGCACTGGAAGGCAGCGGCGTGTTGCTCGAAGCCAAGCTGTTGCAGGGTCAGACCAGCGCCTTACCGCAGGACCTGAAGGCCAACCTACTGCGGCTGATCGCCCAACTGATGCCGCAGTTGCCTGGCAGCTCCGCCCCCCTTGCCGGCCTGCAGAGCGCGCTCAGCCAGAACCTGCCCAACCTGGCCCGGCAACTGCTCGGGGTGGGCGCAGCCGGGTCTGCGCGTCAACAGGCGCTTACCTTCCCCCTGCCCTCGCGCCTGCTGCAGAACATGGACGGCGAAGCCGATCTGGAAACCCTGCTCAAGCTCGCCGCAGCGGCTGTTTCACGGTTGCAGACCCATCAACTGTCGAGCCTGGCGCAGACCCAGGTCGATGCCAACGGCAACCTGCTGACCACCTGGCAGCTGGAGCTGCCTATGCGTCATCAGCAGGAAGTGATTCCGCTGCAGATCAAGTTGCAGCGTGAGGAACAGAACGCCAAGGGCGAGAAGAACGAAACCAAGGAAACGCTGTGGCGAATCGACCTGGCCTTCGACCTCGATCACCTGGGGCCGCTGCAGGTGCGTGCCCAATTATTGCGCGGCAGCCTCTCCAGCCAGCTCTGGGCCGAACGTGCCGACACCGCATCACTGATCACTGCCGAACTGGGCAACCTGCGTGAGCGCCTGCAAGCCACCGGCCTGGAAGTCGGCGAGCTGGCCTGCAGCCAGGGCATGCCACCACAAGGGCCGAAAACCTCGCTGGAACAACGCTGGGTGGATGAAACCGCATGAGCCGCAAGCAGCAGCCCGAGGCACGTCAGGCCATCGCCCTCAACTACGACGGGCAGACCGCCCCTGTACTCAGCGCCAAGGGCGATGACGAACTGGCTGAAGCCATCCTTGCTATCGCCCGCGAGTACGAAGTACCGATCTACGAGAATGCCGAACTGGTGCGCCTACTGGCACGCCTTGAGCTCGGCGATGCGATTCCCGAATCGCTGTATCGCTGCATCGCCGAAATCATCGCTTTCGCCTGGTATCTCCAGGGTAAGACACCTGCAGGCTTCACCCCGGCTCAGGAAGGCGAGCGCGACGTCACCCCGCCGCTGCCATTGCTCAAGGGACCGGTGAACTGAGAGTGATGTAAATCCGCAAGATCTGCCTGACGGCGCATCCAACTTAACGTCGGGTGCAGGGCCGCTATCGCGGCTGACCTGCCTTGGGCTTGTGCAATCGGCTGATCAGCTCGGCCTCGGCCGTGCTCAGACCGCAGGACTGAGTGAGATCGTCGACGCTGGCGCCCATGCCGACCAGGCGGGCGGCCTGGGTGAAGGAGAGACTATTGGGGTCACGCTGCTCGATCTGGCTGACCTTGTCCGGCAGCGGTGCCACCACGCGACGCAGCTCGTGCAGCTCTTCGCCCATGCGAATGCTGCCGGTCAGGTAGGCATCAAGGCGCTTGTTCAGCTCCTTGATCCGCGCGTCGCGTACAGCGTCACGCTTGGCCTGCTCAGCCAGCAAACGCTGCTGGTTGCGAGACAGGCCATGGCAGACGATACCCAGTGCCACGCATAGCAGCGCCACGAAGGCCAGGGCCGCAGCAAGCATGGCAAACTCGGACATGGCTCAGATGCTCTCCAGCTCCGACCACTCTTCCTCGGACATCATCTTGTCCAGTTCGACCAGGATAAGCAGCTCGCCGTTCTTGTTGCATACGCCCTGGATGAACTTGGCCGACTCGTCGTTACCGACGTTCGGTGCGGTCTCGATCTCGGACTGACGCAGGTAAACCACTTCAGCCACGCTATCGACCAGGATGCCAACCACCTGCTTGTCTGCCTCGATGATGACGATGCGGGTGTTGTCGGTAACCGGCGCCGAACCCAAGCCGAAGCGCTGGCGGGTATCGATGACGGTGACCACGTTACCGCGCAGGTTGATGATGCCCAGCACGTAGCTCGGTGCACCCGGTACTGGAGCGATCTCGGTGTAGCGCAGGACTTCCTGTACCTGCATCACGTTGATGCCGTAGGTCTCGTTGTCCAGGCGAAAGGTCACCCACTGCAGAATCGGATCTTCGGCACCTTGTGCAGAACTTTTCTTCATGTCCCTAGCCTCGTCAAAAACCGCTCAGTGCGGCATGCGCGGGTCGACCCGCTTGTCATCAACTATAGAGCCCGTTGGCACAGGCTCACCAATTCTCAATGCAGTTTTCCGCCATTCAGGCGTTTAGCGCCACCGCTGGCGATCAATTCGGCCAGCGCCGCCACGTCCAGCAGGGCACACATGTGTTCGATCACCGTACCGGCCAGCCAGGGACGTTGAGTACGCTGACTGCGCCACTTGACCTCGTTCGGGTCGAGGCGAATCGAACGGCTGACCTGATGCACCGCCAGCCCCCACTCATAGCCTTGTACAGAGATAACGTACTGCAGACCTTCGCGGAAGTCTTCGCGGTAACGGTCCGGCATCACCCAGCGTGCCGTATCCAGCACTTTCAGGTTGCCGGCCTGGCTCGGCAGAATACCGAGGAACCACTCCGGCTGACCGAACAACGGTGTCAGCTCCTGGCCTTCGAGCGGATAGATCGAACCCAGGCAGATCAGCGGAACGGCCAGGGTCAGCCCAGCGACATCGAACAGCAGACATTCAAACGGCTCTTCGGCCCACGCCGGACGGCCATCAGCCAGAAGAGCAGCCGGTTGCGGTGTCAATTCAGCGACTGTGGCGACCTCTGGCGGCGCTTCCTCGACGACCGGGACCTTCACCGGCGCCAGCAACTCCACCGGTGCAACGTCCACCTGCACCTGCGGTTCGATCACCGTGGCGAGCGCAACCGGGACAACGACAGGCGCTACCGGCTCGACCAATCGTGCATCACGCACCTGCTCCTCGAGCACCGCAGCCTCGAATTCGTCGAGACTGACGGACAGCTCCAACTCGGCAGCCGCATCCTGCAGCAGACCATCGAGGTAGGACTGCAGGGCGAGCTGGGAACGTGTGGCAGTGGCGAGGTTACGACTCATGACTGAAACCCGGGATAAGATCTTTACAGCCTATCGGCCGCAGCATGCTCCGACTTGAGCGACGCAGTTCAACATAGACGCTCATTTCAAGCCACCTGCGCCGCCGGTTGATGACTCAGCAGATGTTTGAGCAGTGCCCGGTAAGCAATCACGCCACGGCTACCGGCATCGAACTGCGAAGGCGTACGCCCTGCCCGGCTGGCATCACGCAAGCGCGTGTCGACCGGAATGTACGCCGGCCACAAGTGGTCAGGATAAGTGTTGCGCAGCACCCGCAGCGTGCTCATGGACGCCTGGGTGCGGCGGTCGAACAGCGTCGGCACGATGGTGTAAGGCAAGGCCTGCTTGCGCGAACGATTGATCATCGCCAGCGTGGTGATCATGCGCTCCAGGCCCTTCACCGCGAGGAACTCGGTCTGCACTGGAATCACCAGTTGCTGGCTGGCGGCCAGGGCGTTGACCATCAGCACGCCGAGCAACGGCGGGCTATCGATGATGGCATGATCGAAATCTTCCCACAGCTGCGCCAGGCTCTTGGCGATCACCAGACCCAGGCCGCTCTGCCCTGGCGACTGGCGTTCGAGCGTGGCCAATGCGGTGCTCGACGGCAGCAGGGAAATATTCTCGTGACTGGTGCCGTGCAACAGCTGCTTGGGCAGGCCCGGCGGCACGTTGCCCTGATGCAAGAACAGATCGAAGCAACTGTGCTCCAGCGTATCGGGATCATGACCGAAATAACTGGTCATCGACCCATGCGGGTCGAGATCGACCACGACCACCCGCTTGCCGGCATCGGCCAACAGGCCTGCCAGTGCGATGGAGGTAGTGGTCTTGCCGACCCCACCTTTCTGATTGGCTACTGCCCAGACTTTCATTTTCTCTCATCCTCCCGGCAAGAGGCGCTCAGGCCGAGAATGGCTGTCGCACGCACGCAGCAGGCGACTGGGATTTGACGGCTCACGACTGTGGAACCCCCGACGCAGACGCTGGTGCAGGTTGCGTGCCAGCCTCCGACTGCCGAGTCGCGGCACTGCCAGCGCCACGCCGTGTGTCGAGGTTGCGCGAAATCACCAGCACGACCCGGCGGTTTCGCCCCCTGCCCTCCGCGGTGGCATTGTCGGCCACCGGCTGAAATTCGCCGTAACCCACGGCAGCCAGACGTGAAGGGTCGACACCATCCATGGCCAGCATGCGTACGATGCTCGCCGCACGCGCCGAAGACAGCTCCCAGTTGGTTGGATACAGGGCGGTCTGAATCGGCAGATTGTCGGTGAATCCCTCGACCTTAACTGGATTCTGATAAGGCGCCAGAATCTTGGCGACCTTTTCGATGATATCGAATGCCTGATTGTTCGGAATCGCATCGCCGCTGGGGAACAGCAAGCTGGAGCTGAGCTCGATCTCGATCCACATCTCGTTGCCGCGCACGGTCAACTGCTCGCTCTGGATCAATTCGCCGAACGCCTCGCGCACGCTGGAGGCAATGTTCTGCAGGGTCGAATCCGAGCTTGGGTCGTCGAGTGCGGTGTTGTCAGGCTCACTGGTGCGCGGCCGCTCTTCACCAACCGGAATCGGCTTGATCGAGCGGTCCGGCTGGTTGAACACACCGGTCAGCGAATCAGAAAGAATCTTGTACTTGCCTTCGTTGATCGAGGAGATCGAGTACATCACCACGAAGAAGGCGAACAGCAAGGTGATGAAGTCGGCGTAGGAGACCAGCCAACGCTCGTGATTCTCGTGCTCTTCATGATGCCGCCTGCGTGCCATGCCATACCTCCATCAGTCCATGAAGCCTTGCAGCTTCAGCTCGATGGAACGCGGGTTTTCACCCTCGGCGATGGACAGTATGCCTTCGAGGAGCATCTCGCGATAACGCGACTGGCGCAGGGCAATGGCCTTGAGCTTGTTGCCCGCCGGCAACAGCAGCAAGTTGGCGAAACCAACACCGTAGATGGTGGCGACGAACGCCACAGCAATACCGCTACCGAGCATGCTCGGATCGGCCAGGTTGCCCATCACATGAATCAGGCCCATCACCGCGCCGATGATGCCGATGGTCGGGGCGTAACCACCCATGCTCTCGAACACCTTGGCTGCCTGGATATCGCGCGCCTCCTGGGTGTACAGATCGACCTCGAGAATGCTGCGAATGGATTCCGGCTCGGCACCGTCGACCAGCAATTGCAGGCCTTTACGCGCGTAAGGATCCGGCTCGGCATCGGCCACCGCCTCCAGGCCCAGCAGACCCTCTTTGCGCGCCACCATGCTCCAGCCGACCACACGATTGATGCCACCCACCAGGTCGATGCGCGGCGGGAAGAAAATCCAGCGCATGATGCCCATGGCACGCTTGAACACCTGCACCGGCGCCTGCAGAAAGGCGGCGCCCAAGGTCCCGCCGATGACGATCAGCGCCGCCGGGCCATTGAGCAACGCCCCGGCGTTGCCCCCTTCCAGATAATTGCCGCCCAAAATGGCAACGAACGCCAGGATGACGCCGATTAGGCTCAGTACATCCATGCGCAGGTTCCCGAGTTAGCCTTGGTCACTGGCAGGCCTCGGTCAGGTGCCGACCGATGTCGTCCAGGCCGTAGACCGCATCGGTCAAGTTGGCCTTGACCACCGCCATGGGCATGCCATAGATCACGCAACTGGCTTCATCCTGCGCCCATACCTGGCTGCCGCTCTGCTTGAGCAGTCGCGCGCCTTCGCGGCCATCGGCGCCCATGCCGGTCAGCACCACGGCCAGCACTTTATCGCCATAGGACTTGGCGGCCGAACCGAAGGTGATATCGACGCAAGGTTTGTAGTTGAGACGCTCGTCGCCCGGCAGGATTTTCACCGCGCCACGCGCATCGACCATCATCTGCTTGCCACCGGGTGCCAGCAGTGCCAAACCGGGACGCAGGATGTCGCCGTCTTCGGCTTCCTTGACCTGGATACGGCACAACTTGTCCAAACGCTCGGCAAAGGCCTTGGTAAACGCGGCAGGCATGTGCTGGATCAGCACCAGCGGTGCTGGGAAATTGGCCGGAAGCTGAGTCAATACACGCTGCAGCGCCACCGGGCCACCGGTTGAGGTGCCGATGGCCACCAGCTTGTAGGCCTTGCGCTTGGGCGCTGGCGACGCTGCGCCGCCAGCCGATGGCGCCGGACGCACAGGAACGGCGGGAGCCGGTGCAGCAGAACGTGTCGCAACGGCCGGGCGACTAGTCGGCGCCACGCTCGGGCTCGCCGCGGTCGGCGCCGGAGCCACCGCAGCCGAGCTGAAACGACGGTTGCTGCGCGCAATGCTGTGCACCTTCTCGCACAGCATCTGCTTGACCTTCTCAGGGTTGCGCGAGATGTCTTCGAAGTTCTTCGGCAGGAAATCTACCGCGCCGGCGTCCAGTGCATCGAGGGTGACACGGGCGCCTTCGTGGGTAAGCGAGGAGAACATCAATACTGGCGTCGGGCAGCGCTGCATGATGTTTCGCACTGCAGTGATGCCGTCCATCATCGGCATCTCGTAATCCATGGTGATCACGTCGGGCTTGAGTGCCAACGCCTGATCGATGGCCTCGCGCCCATTGGTGGCCGTGCCGACGACCTGAATGCTGGGGTCAGCAGACAGAATTTCCGAAACGCGCCGGCGGAAGAAACCGGAGTCGTCCACCACCAGAACCTTAACAGCCATACACACTCCTAGACAGCGCGAAGCCAGGGCCCGCGCCGCAAAACATCAGAAACGCCGAGCGTAGCGCTTGAGCATGCTCGGTACGTCGAGAATCAACGCGATGCGTCCGTCGCCGGTTATCGTGGCGCCGGACATCCCGGGCGTGCCTTGCAGCATCTTGCCCAGTGGCTTGATTACCACCTCTTCCTGACCGACCAATTGATCGACGACAAAACCGATGCGTTGGCTGCCAACGGTGAGAATCACCACGTGACCTTCGCGCTGCCCTTCGTGGAAGGCCTGCGGCACCAGCCAGCGCTTGAGATAGAACAGAGGCAGCGCCTTGTCGCGCACGATCACCACCTCCTGGCCGTCGACCACGTTGGTGCGCGACAGATCGAGGTGGAAGATCTCGTTGACGTTGACCAGCGGGAAGGCAAAAGCCTGGTTTTCCAGCATGACCATCAACGTCGGCATGATCGCCAGGGTCAGCGGCACCTTGATGATGATCTTCGAGCCCTGGCCCTTCTGCGAGAACACGTTGACCGTGCCGTTGAGCTGGGAAATCTTGGTTTTCACCACGTCCATGCCGACGCCGCGGCCGGATACGTCGGAAATCTCGGTCTTGGTCGAGAAACCCGGGGCGAAGATCAGGTTGTAGCATTCGAACTCGTTGAGGCGCTCGGCAGCGTCCTTGTCCAGCAGGCCTTTTTCCACGGCCTTGGCACGCAGCACGTCGGCGTCCATGCCTTTACCGTCGTCGGTGATCGACAGCAGGATATGGTCGCCTTCCTGTTCGGCGGACAGCACCACGCGACCTGCACGGGCCTTGCCAGCCTTCTCGCGCTCCTCGGGGGTTTCCACGCCATGGTCGACGGCGTTGCGCACCAAGTGCACCAGCGGGTCAGCCAGCGCCTCGACCAGGTTCTTGTCGAGGTCGGTTTCCTCGCCCACCAGTTCGAGGTTGATTTCCTTCTTCAGGTTGCGCGCCAGATCGCGGACCAGGCGCGGGAAGCGGCCGAAGACCTTCTTGATCGGCTGCATACGGGTCTTCATCACGGAGGTCTGCAGATCCGCCGTGACCACGTCGAGGTTCGACACCGCCTTGGACATGGCCTCGTCGCCGCTGTTGAGCCCCAGGCGCACCAGACGGTTTCGCACCAGCACCAGCTCGCCGACCATGTTCATGATCTCGTCGAGACGTGCGGTATCGACCCGTACGGTGGTTTCCGCTTCGCTCGCAGCAGGCGCCTTGTCGGCGGCCGGGGCCGGCGCAGCGGGCGGGCGGGCAGCAGCAGGTTCGACCTTGGCCGCCGCGGGTTTGGCTGCCGGTGCGGCCGCTTTGGGCGTGGCAGCTGGTTTTGCAGCCACTGCAGGCGCAGGTGCCGGCTCGACGGGCGGAACGAACTTGCCCTTGCCGTGCAACTGATCGAGCAAGGACTCGAACTCGTCGTCTGTGATCTCGTCGCCGGCCGGGGCTGGCGTAGCGGCAGCGACCGGCGCAGCCGCTTCGGCCGCGGCCGAGAACTGGCCCTTGCCATGCAGCTGATCAAGCAGCGCTTCAAACTCGTCGTCGGTGATGTCATCACCTGCCGGCGCGGCCACAGGAGCCGAGGCCACCGCTGTAGCGACAGGGGTATCGACCGTGCCAGTGAACTGGCCCTTACCATGCAGCTGATCAAGCAGCGATTCGAACTCGTCGTCGGTAATCTCGTCGCCACTCGTGCTGCTTTCAGCACTCGCATCGGCAGCCGGTGCTTCACCCAGCGCGTCGAGCAATTGCTCGAACTCGCTATCGGTGATATCGCCAGACGCTGACGCTACAGGCGCAGATTCCGGCTCAGGCTCCAGTTCGGCCTGCTGCACCGGTGCAGGCGCTGCTTCGGCACCACCCGGTTCAGCCAGGCGCGCCAGCGCCGCCAGAAGTTCAGGAGAGGCAGGCGTCGGTTCACGGCGCTCACGCACCTCGCCGAACATGCCATTCACAGCATCAAGAGCCTCGAGCACCACATCCATCAGTTCCGAATCGACGCGACGCTCACCCTTACGCAGGATGTCGAAGACGTTTTCGGCGATATGGCAGCACTCCACCAACTCATTGAGCTGGAGGAAGCCCGCTCCGCCCTTGACGGTATGGAAACCGCGGAAGATGGCGTTGAGCAGGTTCATGTCGTCCGGTCGGCTTTCCAGCTCGACTAATTGTTCGGACAACTGTTCGAGAATCTCGCCGGCCTCTACCAGGAAATCCTGGAGGATCTCTTCATCGGCGCCGAAGCTCATATTGTGTGCTCCTTAGAACCCTAGGCTGGACAGCAGGTCGTCGACATCGTCCTGGCTGGAGGCAACGTCATCACGCTTATCGGCATGAATCTGCGGACCTTCACCCCGCGATGGCTCTTTTAATTTTTCCTGTTCGGTACGCAGCACTTCGTGGTCATGCTGAATACCGGCAAAACGGTCGACCTGACTGGCCATCAACATCAGCTTGAGCAGGTTGCTTTCCACTTCGGTCACCAGCTGGGTGACACGCTTGATCACCTGACCGGTGAGGTCCTGGTAGTCCTGCGCCAGCAGGATGTCGTTGAGGTGGCCTGAGAGCTTGTTGCCGTCTCGCTCGCTACGGGCGAGAAACAGCTCGACGCGTTTGGCCAATTCACGGAAACCGTCGGCACCGATTTCGCGGCGCATGAAACGGCCCCACTCGACGCTCAGGCTCTGCGCCTCGTCGCTCAGGTCATTGACCAGCGGCGCGCTCTGCTCGACCAGATCCATGGTCCGGTTGGCAGCCCTCTCGGTCATGGTCACGACGTAGTTGAGGCGCTCGGTCGCATCGGCGATCTGCGACAGTTCCTGAGCATGCGGCATGCGCGGGTCAAGCTGAAAATTGACAATGGCGTTGTGCAGCTCACGGGTCAGCTTGCCGACCTCGTGGTAAAGACCGCGATCACGAACCTTGTTGAGCTCGTTGATCAGTTGCACCGCGGCACCGAAGTTGCCTTGTTCGAGGCTGTCTACCAGATCGCGGGCATTGCTTTTCAGGGTCGACTCGAGGTCACCCATCGTGGAGTCATCGTGTTCCATAGCACCCTCGCGGCTGACATCAGCCGTTGACCCGCTCGAAGATCTTCTCGATCTTTTCCTTCAGCACCTGAGCAGTGAAGGGTTTGACCACGTAACCATTCACGCCGGCCTGGGCCGCCTCGATGATCTGATCGCGCTTGGCTTCAGCGGTCACCATCAGCACCGGCAGGTGCTTGAGGCGCTCGTCGGCGCGCACGGCACGCAGCAGGTCGATGCCGGTCATGCCGGGCATGTTCCAGTCGGTTACCAGAAAATCGAAGCTGCCGCTCTGCAACATCGGCAGCGCCGAGGTGCCATCATCGGCTTCCGCGGTGTTGGTGAAACCCAAATCCCGCAAGAGGTTCTTGATGATCCGTCGCATCGTCGAGAAATCGTCAACGATGAGGATTTTCATGTTCTTGTCCAAGTCGACCTCCGTACAGTCCCAAACGTATTGCGCTTGCA
>Ga0070752_1002262_pt1 | contig 12555 bp, 14 predicted proteins | sample VirMetDEL_Aug_30_FD_77440 | JGI IMG/M metagenome (GOLD analysis project Ga0070752, IMG submission 77440) | Aqueous microbial communities from the Delaware River and Bay under freshwater to marine salinity gradient to study organic matter... | ecosystem: Environmental > Aquatic > Marine > Coastal...
ACGTTGGTTAGGTCGTTGTACGAGATTGAGGCGTCAAGCGTTACGGACGATCCAGATGCCGTCACCGTAAGGCCAGAGCCCGCGGCCGCAACAATGTCCAGCGCGCCTACAAGAGAGTTGACGCTCGTTACGCTGCCGCTTCCAGACGAAGTCGTTGCGTCTATCGTAATGGCATTTGTTGCCGAGTTGACCGTCAGCGTGACGTTGCTTCCGGCAGCCAGCGTGACGTCGCCGGTCAGATTGTTGACCTTAGCCACGCCGCCGTTCGCCAGCGGGTCCTCCCACGTCAGGTTTGTTCCGTCAGTCTTCAGGTACTTGCCGCTTTGCTGCACTGTCGCCGGGAAGTCCGACAGGTCTGACGAGGACAGCAAGATGTCGCCGGTGCGCCCAGAGACAGACGACACCCCGGAAGTTCCAGGCTGCGCAGAAATGGTCGTCACGCCGGTGACTTCGTCGCGCGTAAGCGTAACGTTGCTGCCGCCCGAAAGATTGCTGAACACAGCGTCGGAAGATGCCGTGCTCCAGTTAAGGATGTTTGCCGTCGTGTGAGAGTGCGTCCCACCGATCAGCGAACCGGTGACAGAAAGATTTCCCGCAATCGTTGCGGTGTTTGCAGTCACGCTGGAAAACGTCACCGACGACGGAAAGGCGTGCGAGTGATCTGCACGCGCGTAGTTAAGAGACGTTCCTGACTGGCGCGCCCCTACATCAATAGGAGCGGTGGTTGCCGGCAGTGCCCCTGAGGCGTACGGAAGATTGACGTAGTTGCGTATTCCATCGCCAACCTTAAAACGCAGGCTGTCTGTTTCCAGTCCGTACTCACCCTCGGCAAGAACAGGATTGCTGGTACTCCAACCTGCAGTAGTGTCGCGCCGGACCTGAATGCGAACCTGGGCCATCAGGCACCTCCGGTGTACGGCGTTTGGTACGTGTATGCGAAGACAATGTCGATGACGCCATCAACGTCGTCGGGCGTGTAGTAAACGATCCCGCCGTCCTCGTTGCGCTTTCCGAGCCAAACGTAGTTGCCTCCAGATCCCCAAAGGGACTCAGGCTTTACGGTCGATGTGCCGCCGGAGAATCCGATAGTGCCGGCGCCCCACACACGCACAACGTCGTTCCCCTGCCTGGTCGTAGAGTGCGTGTACGGCAGGCCACTGATTGCGAGCGCGGTGCCGGAGCCTCCGGAAGTCGTCACGCGAAGGCGGCCGGCAACAATGACCTGCGATCCGTTTCGCGTGTACGTCCCCTGCCGCTCGCTGTATGTGACTGTTGGCTGCGATACGTTTGCGCCACCAGCCGCGATCAGCTCAGGCTTCCATTCACCTGACTCGACAACACCATCGTCGCCGACGATCGCATCAAGCCTGGCCTCTATTGCAGAAAGCCGATCCAGCGACTTAGCGCCAACACCACCAATGTCACCCGTCAGCTGACGAACCTCACCGCTCGACAGCTTGGCGTACAAGATGCCGTCGTTTGTGTTTAGGGCGATCTCGCCTTCTTCCAGCTCGGCGGGGTCTGGAACTCGACCGGGGGCGTTGTTTCTCTTAGGGATAATGCGAATCGACATGCGCTACCCCTTCAGGGAAATCGTGGCGGTCGCGGTTCCCGAATCGAGTACGAGTTTTAGGAAAGGGGCCGCAAAACAGGCGTCAGGAATCGGATAAGACCGACCTGCGCTCACAAACGTTTCTACCGCGTTCCCCGAATCGTAGACGGGGGTAGCCACGTCTGAGCCAGTGGCAGCCGAATACCATGCAATCTTCGTAGCCCCGCTTACGGCCGACACAAATACCATGCCGGCTGCCGAAGCTCCGTACGGAATGAGTGGGGTAGTCGACTCGCTGGCGGCCAGCGAGAGCGACGACGTAACGCTGCTAAGTCGTTCGATTTTGTTTGGCATGTCAGGTAATCACATAGAGTGTGGCGGCGTCTGGAGAAGCAATGGCGTCGTACTCTTCCTGCGTCACAGAGATGATCCGGTTAATCTGATTGCTGGTCACGTCCGGCGAGTACGGCGTGTCAGTCCATCGCAAGCCAATGCCAATCTTGCTACGCCCCGTGTCGCTCTCTACGGCATAGGTTCTGCGCGGAATGTATTGATTTGAGGCAGCCCATTCGGCCGCAGTTCTCTGGATGATGCTCGGTAGATTTGCCATCACTTATTTTTCCAGCGAGGGACGATGCGCTTCTTTACGCGGTCTGCAGCTTCTTCGCGGCTTGCCTGGGGGTCTTTCTTCAGTTCTTTTCGGACGTTGTCTTCGAGGATGTCTGGCGCAATGTCGACCGACTTTTTAGGTTCCTGCTCTGGGGGCGTGTAATCCACGATCCCGCGAACTTCCAGATTTCTCTTTCGGGCAACCCTTCTTACGTCATCAACGGAATCGACCCACGCCTCGGGGTCCATGTGCCGCCTCTTGTCGGCCAGCCCACCCATGTAGAACTTGCCCGTGGTATTTATGCCCGCTGCACGCGCTTGACGGACCATCCTGTCTGCAAGTGGTTTTGGCATTGAGTTCATCCAGCTGCCGTCCATCCGGCCCTGCATGAACGCCCGGTCGGAACCTTTTGTCCCTGGCGGCATCTGGCAGGCAGCCATTTCGGCAAAAGCCGGCGATGCGCCGTTTTTTAGCGCCCTCTTGTAGAGAGCCACTGCCTCTTCTCCGCGCACTAAAACGTCGTGTGGAATCATCCTGCAATCTCCGGCGGGATTTGCGGCAGCGGTTGATCGCCTTCTGCGGGCTGCTCAGGGATCGGCTCGCCGCTGTCTGGCTGAGGTTCGGGCGGCAGCTCTTCTCCCCCGGCCATCGGATCCATAGGCGGTGGCGCCGGAATCATGTAGGGCGAGGCGTCAATGTCCAGAGAGTCGGCCCAGTCCCCGATAAGCGCATTGAACGGATCAACTACACCCATGCCAATAAGGTTGCTGAGGACCGGCCCAAGTGTTTGCACGGCCATCTGCATCTGCTCAGCACGCGTCGCCTTGTTTGGCTTACGGGCGCTACCGGCTTCGATCCGGTAGTCGTACTCCCTTGCTACCTGGTAGGGATCCATAGCGGACACGAACTGCTGCCAAGCGTACGTCCCGATAGGCCCAAGGATTGGCTCAATGTCTTGGGGCTGCAGAAGCCAGCGGCAAGCCATTGCTTCCCTGCGAGACAAGACGCTCATTGCGTTCTCGACGCACTCGGCCATGTCGTCCGGCCGCACGCTGATCTGCTCCGACTTCACGGAAGCCTCTGTGGCCGAGCGCATCTGTGACGTTGTAAGCCCGTACACCAGCTCGGTCATGCCGAGCCTTTTGTCCAGCATTTCAGTCACGGCTGAGATCACGTTCCAGATCTCGTTCGTGACGTTTGGTAGCTGGAAGACGGAGATGACGTCGTTGACTGATCTGCCGAGCATCTCGCTCAGCTCCACAATCTTGAATCCTGCCTCGGACTGGGCGAGTATCTGGTCCTTAATGTCCTGGTCGGCTGCCTTCGATACACCAATGAGGGTCTCGCAGCTCGTTGCAACGCGCTGCGCCAAGAACGAAAACGCCCAGCACAGGAACCGAAGCTCCGGGATGCCTGGCTTAATGTGGCTGATCGGCCACACGTACCCCGGCTTCCGGTGGAATGACAGCATTGTGAACGGCCAACCGTTTGCATCTGCCCAAAACGGGATTGGCCACTGAACAGAAGTAAACAGGCTCTGAGGCAACCCAGACTCTTCCTCCACCTCTTCTTCGAGCACTGCTGGAGATATGTTGAGAGGGAAGTCAACGCCCTCGGCAACGACGATGTAGCAGTTTTCGCCGACAGCATCGAATATCCCCCTGGTGTCTTTCGGGCTGTCTTTCAGCCGGTCCCCAAGGCCTGTTTTGCTCCAGATCTTCCAGTAGGTCACCAGGTCGTTTGTCTTGCCAACCTGCTTGCCGTTAGTAAGACCGTCCTCGCCAAGGCGCCCTACGGACCCGATGTCGCCCGTATTTGAGCCGCTGCGCCCTTCCAGGTTGCCCTTCAGCTGCTCCCGGTCTAGGCCGTACTGACGCGCCACAACGTCAATAGGATGCGTGCATCGTCGCGCGCACCACAGAATGTCCTCTATCTCTGTGGCGTCTGGGTCAAGGGCGAGGTTGTCAATAGAGTCAGCAAACGACCCCACCATCTGCCGGCCAGAGCCAGACTCCTCTAAGAGCTCTGTCCACCAAACGCCGGCGCCCTTAATAATCGCCTCGTCAACTACCCGACGACTGTGAGTCTTTAAGTCCAGCTCGTTGGGCGTGTAGTTGAGATACCGCGACATCAAGTCTGAGGCCACCGCCCTGGACTGCTCTTTCATCGCGGTAGCCTGTTCGGCCGCCTGAAACTGCTCAACTGCTGCTGCGTCCTGGGTAATGCCAAGCAGCTCAGGCGGCACGAACGGGTACTTTGTGGGCGTGACTGTGCGGACCGGATTGCGGTGATAGATGACGGCCGCAAACAGCTTCACCGCCTCGAATACACGATTCACCTGCATGCGGAAGCCAGGCGGCGCAATGCTTCTATTGTAGCCATATTCTCCGCGTGCGTACTGGTCTTTCCAGAACCAGTTGTGCGGACCGTCGAAGAAGTCCATGGCTTCCCGTGCGTCCTCGCTAAAAGGACGTTTGTGCTTCAAGGAAAGCTCAATCTTCTTCAGCCAACCTGTCGCAATGTGCCGCAGGGCGTCTCGCCCAGTTTCGTTATTTTCCATTGGTCTTCTTGGCTTGCCGCTCGCTATTGGTAATCAGGCTTGTAGCAACCGTGTCCAGCCTGCGCAGCTGTGCGCTCTGCGCCGAAAAGTCCCAGCACCCCCACTGGCGCCATGCAGCGTTTTCTTGGAGGCCTGGGTCGCCCCTGTGTCTGACGCTGGGTTTTTCCACAAACCCTACCTCTGGCGCAAACACCAGGACCGACACAGTGTTTATGCCCGGCCTGCGGCAAACCCAGCCCAGGGCCGGATCAGCAGGATTTGTGGCGTCGTGATACCAATAAACGCTGTCTCCGAGTTTTACTTCCGGTGGCTTAAAGTCGGCCATTTTGATGTCCTGTTCTGGGTCCAAGGTAAACGTAGTTATCGCCGCCCGACGCCTGCTTTTTGCGCTTTCTGGCCCACTCAACATACCACGGTTCGTCCGGAGCGATGTTCGCAGGCTTATGATATTTTGGGCGATATGCGCACATATACTCCAGACACTGGCAAGCGTGGACATCCCCCCGCGTGTTCGGGGCGTCCGTAACAACGTGCATGCCCGCCAGGTATTGAGTTTTCTTCTTGTACCGTTTTAGTTCACGCTCCAGGTCAGGGACTGCCCCGCGCAGCACCCGGAGTTTTGGGCTGCCGTCCGGACGTATGTGCATGTACGTCTGCGTGGCAACCATTCGGGCCTGGATGTCGTCGCAGCCCGCCAGGAAGCTGGAGCCAGTCACGGTGCTCTTTACCTCGTTCGCGCGAAGCTGCTCCGTATACAGCTCGACAGGCAAGCGCCCCGACCCAATCTCTCGGATGCGCCCGCCGTGCATGTCGATGATGAACGAGTGAAACTGCTGCCCGTAGCACTTTCTTTTCATCCACTCGCCGAAGATCACTGCGTTGCACTGCCTGGCGTAGATCTGGTCGTATATCAGCAGCATTGACTCATCTGGGGGCACGGCAGCAAACAAGGCGGCCGTCACGGCGTGGCCGGGGTCGATGGCGACATATCTGGTCCAGTCGTCGGGGACGACGTTCTTGGGAAGATCAGCCCGGTCGTATCCGTGAACCGACATTGAGAAAGTCGGGTAGCACAGGATTGAATCGGTAACAAACTCGCCCTCTGCTCGCATGCGGAGAACGTCAGCGCCGAGTGCCGACCATCGCTCGATGTTCTTTCGCTTTTCGTCCTCGTCGATATGAGGATTGTCAAGAAACCTAAGGATGAACTTAACGATGTCTGGGTTTTCAGTACCCTGCTCCTCAGCTGCGTCAGCTCGCTCCGATAGACCAGCAAGGGCGTCATTCTTGGAGTGCGGCATTGCGGACCAGCACAGCACGCCTTTGCGGTCTGCGAGACGAGCCTGCATCTCAGGCACCCACGCCTCGGAGTTGACGTCCTCGTCGAAGTGCACACGATCGGCCTGAAATCCCTGCGGCGGCTCCCCTTCGGAGCTGAAGAAATAGATAGTCCAACCGTTAGTGAGAACAGCTGACTGTATGTAGCTGGCAGACTTCAAAAGCCAGGAGATCTTCTTGACCATTCGCGGTGGTATTAAGGGCGGCGCAGGCTTAGCCTTGTCTTTGCGATCCTTGTCTTCAACGGGGTTAAAGGCGCGCCACTCGTTAGTCTTCTCGTCGCGGATCATCTTGAAAGCGCCGGCGCGAAACAGCATGGGGTAGACGACCATGCCGATGTGTTTCCAATCGCGGCCGATGATGACAAGATTGCCATCCGTCTTCGCGTACTTGTCGTACGGATCCTGGCCGGTTACAGCGCGGGCATCTTCCACGAACGTGGAGAGGGACTTTCCTGAGCGATTGCCGCCAATGACGAGTACTTCACTCGCCCGGCATTTGTGCATCTCGTCCTGAGTCGGTGTCGGCCGGTAGAGCCTTAGCGCCTCGATTCTTCGATTTGCGAGCTCGGCCTGGATTTCCTTCAGCTGAGACTTCGCGAAGCTCCCCATGCTTTCCACCGACGGGAGCGGGGAGGGCTGGTGTCGCTTTCTCGGTTGCCGTGGCATTGATGATCCTTCCCTGGAACTGCTGTGCTACCCGTGCCAGCCGAGCATCCAGCTCAGCCTCCAGCTCGTCGTCAGTCCACTGCTCCATGGGCTTCTTGGCGCCGCCCATCTCCGTGTTCTTGACAACTAGCCGCAGCATGGCTTCGAGCATCTTTGTGCGCGTAGATCCGCCTGGCGCGCTATCAAAGTACTGCTTCATCAGAAGGCCAGAGAAGCCGCTGACGCCGCCAAAATACTCCATAAGGCGCTCCAGCACCTCGGAGCTGTGCGGGATGTTCTCGCCGCCGCGCGATGTTTTTTTGAGAAACTCGTTGACCGCACCCTGCTCGATGTCGCGAAGACTGGCCTCCTTCTCCTTCGCCTTATTGCCCTGTAAAGTGCGACGACGGCAGATCAGACAACGAGTGTCCAAGCTGCCGTCGCGGCGCTTTTTGAAGTGGTCTTCTGTGTCAGGGTAGTACTTGCCGCAGTCGCGGCACTGACGATCTGTCTTATCTGTCATCTATCCTGCTGTGGAACGCCCTTAATCATTGGGGCCATTCCGTCAGTTAGAGGGTTAGGCACGCCAATCTGCGGCTCCCTCGCCTCGCCTACGGTTGCAGGCGTGTCGCCGATAAACCCGGCGGCGCGAAGCTGCTGCGTCAAGTGCGAAAGGCGCGCCCGAACTGCGTCGTCTGAAATGTCTGCTGATGTTCCGTCCATCGGTTCCTCCTGTGTCTGTGGACTTAGAGCATGGCCATTATACAAAAAAGCGGCCGTCAGGAATACCTGGCGGCCGCTCCAAGGTCTATCTAGTAGTCTTGCCAGCGATTACGACAGCAGCACACGAACTTCCGTCGCCGTCGTGCTGGCGGCCTCGATGGCATTCCCAACCTTCAGCGTGGCGTCGTCGTCAATCTTGCCAGCGGTTGCGCTGACACCAACGACTTCGCCTGCAGTAACGTCATTGCCAGCCCCAGTGGTTTTCAGGGCCGTAGTTGGCCCCTTGACTACCACCCAAAACACCTCGCCGTTGGGAGCACCGTTAGCAGGAAGGTATTCGTCCGCCACGCCAACCCGAAGGCTGGACTGAGTGGCAGATGCGTCAACTTCCGTCAGGATGGCCCCCGCGTCAAACTGAACAACAGTCTTCGGCAGAATGGCTGCGCCCGACGTGTTTTTGACAGCAATGCACTCGACAGTTACATTTGTCTTCACGGCCTGGGTCGTGGGGTCAGTGTCGAGAAACACCTTGCTGGCGCCAGTGATGTGAGAACCATTGCCAACCTGAGCGTCATAGTAGGTCTTGGTGATCCCAAGAACCTGCCCACGCGAAAACCCTGGATCTGCAGTAAGCGTGCTCATTTCGTCCTTTCTGGAGACTAGGCAACTGCCTGGAACTTGATGAAGTTACGGGGACTCTTCATCTTGATGTTGGCGAGAACGGAAACGGCGTAGCGGTAGCTTTGCAGTTCCTCGTTGTAGTACGGCCCCTCGCCCACCATCAGCTGGCCTTCCATGCACTTCATCTCCATGTTTCCGATGGAGAGTCCGTAGCCGACGTTATTTGGCACGGCGTACTCAGTGCTAATTTCGATTCCGTCCAGCTCCACGACATCAGAAAATCCGTAGCTGCGAAGGCCGGCGGACTTTGTGACGATCGCTCGCTCCCGACTGTCAAGCCGGTTGAGGAAGTCGATGTACATCTTCCGGTTGACCAGGATCATGTCGATCTGGCTTTCCCGCGTGTCGTTCCGCTTGGCGTGGTTGACGCCTTCGCGAATGGCCTCGATGCACTGGTCCTTCCAGGTACGAGTAGCGCCACCGAAGTAGGAGCTGGTGTAGTTGACAACCAGGGGGCTGTAATAGTCGTATTCCGGGTCAACGGAAACGTACGGCCAAGAGCCGGTGGATTCGTGCTGCGAGCCGGCAAGGGCACCGAGCTCTGTGCTGAGTCCAGCGTACTCGTCGTGCGGCGCGCCAAACGGGTCGAGCTGGTCGGCATTCCGGATGCTACCGTCGTCAACGTTGACGGTCTTCGCGTCGCCGTTGGAGTCCTTGATGCTAAAAATCGACTCCAGCCCGTGCCACCGGTTCTCGTTGCCAACGGCGTTGCCGTCGATGTAGATCTCCTTGGAGAGGTGCTCCTGCATCGACTCCTGGAGACGGCTGGCCATCTTGCCGGCGATGTCGATGAGGGCCTGGGCGCCACGGTTCTCCAGCATTTCGCGCTTTGTTACCTGGTCCGTCACGGTGTACCCACGATACGGGAGGTACGCGCGCTGCCAGAGGTTGTGTCTACTGAAGACCCGTGGAGACTCACCATTATTCGAGGTTACGGGCTGGTTCCTATAGCGGACCTGCCAGTCGAAGCCGCGACCTCCCTGATTCATGGCAACACGGCCAGAACCTTCAAGGGCAGCGAAGACTTTGAACTTACGGAAGGTGGTCTGCTCTTCTTCCTTCAGATGCGTGACCAGCGTAGTGCCGATCGTCCGTGCCCAATCAGTGCTCGACGGCATGTTATTCCTTTCAGACGAGTCCGTCGCGGGCTAGCTGCGCCCTAAGACGTTCCTCAAAAGTCATCGGTGCCCTGGGAGCTCTTGGGTCTGGCGCGCCTGTCGCGCGACTTGGACGCCTGGATGCTTCCCTTCTAAGGTACTCTATGTCCTTCTGAGCCTGATTTGTGCTCACTTCTTGTTGCTCCGGCGCAACATTTGCTTCTGCAGGAAGGGACTGCTGGAAGGCCTGCTGGCTCTGCTGGCGAGCTTGCTGCTCTCGGAGGGTAGTAAGAAGGTCTCGCTCCACCATGGCTGTGGCGTACGCCCACTTCTGCTCGGCAGTGGCGATGCCCATCTCAGAGGCCTGGCCGATGTAGCGCTGCACCGCAAGGCCTTCCTTGGTTGGGTTGCCTTGCTTGTCATAGAGCCAGTCGCGGTTCTGAGTTTCAAGATCAGAGATGTATGACGTCTCTTGCTGCTCGGAAAGGCGGTCCTGAATAAGCTGGTCCGCCTTCTGCTGCGCGATCTGCTCCACCATTGGCCCGAGAGCTTCTTCGGGGTTTGCCAGAAATCGTTGAGCAAACTCGGACTTGTATCTCTGGAACTCGTAAAGCCGCTCCCTGACGTGAAGTGGCGCATCCTCAGAGATGACCTCTCGTCCATTCTCGTCGCGCGTGAGATACTGGCGGTCTGAGTCCTTGATCTCTGGAGGATTCCACCAGGCCTCCTCGGCCGGCGCGGCTTGTTGAACTTGTTGCTGTTGCTGCTGAGGTGCGGCCTGCTGTTCTTGCATCCACCGCTCGAACGGCTCTCGGTGCCTCTCGTACTCCTGCGCATACGGTATGAGCTGCTGATACTGGCTCAGTGCTTTTGACGCAGCCTTCTCTCTCTCGAAGGACTGGTACAGTCGCTGAGCAATCTCTCTCTCTTCCACTCCCTGGAAGTCGGGCAGCGACCGGAAGGCGTTCCAGACGCTCGGTGGAGGGCTCTCCTGAGTGGCTTCCGTAGTTTCCGCAGCAACGCCCGTCGCCACATCTGGCTGCGTTGCCTCAACGGCAGGAGACTCAACTGATGTATCCACGGCCGGGGAGGCGTCAACCGGAGCCTCGGTAGTCATATCTTCGCTCATCGAAGTCCTTTCTGGAGCTGGCGATGAACATCAGTATAGCGTTACTTTCCGGTGAACGGCGAGTTATACATGTCGACAAGTGCCTTCACGCGCCTCAACCTGTCTTCTCGGCTGCGATCATAGATGGGAGAAGTCATGCCTCCGGGCGTCTGCATGCCAGGGCTAGTCACGCTGGGAGCCGACACCTCCTGCGCCCGTTTGCGATACTCGCCGAGGCCAACATTGCTATCGCCCGAAGCCAGTGTCCTTTGAGTAGCTAGTTCAGCGGCCCTTTCTTTGCTAGGCGGCTGATATGGCTGCGAGGCGTACTCAGCCCAAGTTCGCTCCTTCGGGGCTGCCGCAATGTTCATTCCGGTGTTGATGGCTGCATCAGTCCCAACGTCGACGGCAAGGGACGTGGCAGCATTTGGACCAGCCAGGGCAGCCTGTGCAAGAGGGTTAAACAGCGAGGGGTCCAAGGCGCTCGACGCAACATCCCCCAAGCTGCCGACCATCGGAGTGTTTATGCGCGGGTCAACCCCTGCGTTATGCAGAGACTCCCGCGAATCGACCGGCTGATTTGCCTCCAGGAAAGAGCGCAGCTCTGAGATCCTGGCCGACTTGTCCTCCGCGCCTGCGCTGTTCGCCATGTCGAGGATAGGAGACGGCGTCTGCCTGTACCTGTCGCGGGCCTTCCACATCGCGCCTGTTCGGTCGGCGCCGCGAACCAGCCTGCCCAGCGTGTCTTCGTCGGGTAGCTCTGTGTCATTGGCCATTGCCCCCAGCACCGTGTTTGTCCCGGCGTCCATCGTAAGGAGCGCGCCAGCTACCGGGTTTTCTGGGTCTGCAATGAAGTGCCCGATTGCCTTGGAGGCGTCCAGGGCGCTGTCTCCGGCAAACGAACGGTAGTTCGGGGAACCGTAGTCCCTGTGGGTAAACGGATTGTTGAGGCTTGACTGATGGTAGGCCAAGGCGCGTTGCAGTTCAGCGGGAGATGCCAGCTCGCCATCGTCCTTGTAGATAGAGCGGATCAAGTCAACGTCGCGGATGGCCTGCAGGGCCTTCATGGCTTCCGGAGGGACGAGATGCCTGGACATCGCATGCCTGCTGCCACCAAGACCGTCAACCGAATCCTCTGCCGACGGGATGTCGTGGGCTGTAGGAAGCTCGTAGCCAAGTGCCCGCAGACCGTCATACCCGTCGACGACAAAGGCCTGCATCGCGGCCGCTGCCTGCTGGGGATTGCTCCACGCCAGGTTCCCCATGCTGTCTGCGCGCAGCTTGTCTAGCTTCGACCGGTAGTAGCCCATTGATGGGTCGCCGTATATGCCGGCATCAGCAAGACGCTCCATTGCGCCGTCGGCAAACATTTGAGCTCGCAGGCGGTAGTCGTCGGCCTCCTCCTGCGGAATGGCGCCAGGAACGTGGCCTGGAGCCCCTAGGACGCGGCTCTGCATCAACTCTTGGATCAGGTTGGGCATGGCGATGTATTTCGGGAAAAAATCCAGGAGGGGAACCTATATGGATATAGGGGGCGCTTGGGGGCGGCCGGGGGCTTGGGTGATGGCCCCTGGTCCTTGGTATCACAGGACTTACGTCGCATGGTTGCGTTCGTATGCGTGGCAGAGTGGCCGAGAACCCCATTACTACAGGTCGTCACCTTCACCACTCCTCTCATCCTTTATGTCCCCTTGCCGTCGGTGGGGGTCTTTGTTTCCAGGTGTTGGGGCCTACTTACAGAGGACAGCACTTCGCTGGTCCCAACTGTAACAGGAGGATCAACAAATGGATCTCAACAACCTCGCCGACCAGATTGCAACCATGGATTCCCGAATGCAGGCCGTTGCTGTCTGTGCCGGCGGCGCTGCGGTTCTAGGAATCGCTTGCATGGCTCTCTTGATCCGGCTTAGCCAGAGGCTGAAGGACCAAGAGGAGGGTCTGGACTACGTCGCCGTCACTGGGGAACTCCGGGCCAGAGCTACCAGGGATTGTTTAGTCCGGCTCAATGAAGGAGTCCAGACTCTCCATGACTCTACAGAGAAGCATGAAAGGATGCTCCGTCATATGGCCAAGATGAGGGCTGCTAAGGCAGCCAAGGCCAAGACTGCTAAGAAGCCGAAGGCCGCGCCGAAGCTGAAGGTCAAGGCTGCCTGACGAAACCCTCCCAGGAGGGTCTACCGGATTGGCATTCCGGTACTGATGAGTCTGCCAACAAGCACAGCACTCTGCTGTGTAGTTC
>Ga0070752_1002266_pt1 | contig 12551 bp, 18 predicted proteins | sample VirMetDEL_Aug_30_FD_77440 | JGI IMG/M metagenome (GOLD analysis project Ga0070752, IMG submission 77440) | Aqueous microbial communities from the Delaware River and Bay under freshwater to marine salinity gradient to study organic matter... | ecosystem: Environmental > Aquatic > Marine > Coastal...
CCGGTTGCCACGCCCTTTGAACATCGCCCCATTGGCACTGAGCTGGCGTTGTGTCAGAGGTATTACACAAGAATTACCTCACGAAGAGTTGGATCTAACACTTACTACCAGCTACCAACAACCATGCGGGCTACTCCAACAGCTGGCTCTCAGTTTGGGTGGGATATTGTCCCTAGAGGAACTGACATCTACTCAATCAACACAGGAACAGCGCAGGATGGCTGGGTTGACTTTGACGCCGAACTTTGATCTGGAGGTAACTCCAATGTCCCTTCATTCTTGAATCAATGACCTACACCTACACCTGGGCCGACGCTGAACAAACCTCCCTCCGTCGTGAAGACCCCGACGGCAATGTTGCCTTCGTCCCCACCGATCCTGCCAACCGTGATTACGCAGAGTTCTGCAATTGCGGCGCAACAGCTGCTGATTACGTTGCCCCTCCTGCACCCAAAGCAGAGACGACAGAAGAGAAGGTCAACCACCTGCTGTCGGACTACGGTCTGACGCGCAGTGAATTGCTGACTGCATTGGAAGCCAAGCCTGCTGTGCAACAGGCAACTACAGCCAGCACTCAGCCTTTGGATTCAGGGTGGGAGCAGTTCAAAGACATGGATGTCCAAACGATGCTCGACTTCGCTCGCGCTCATGGCTTCATGGTTGACGACCGAATGCTCAATGACGCTGATGCGTTACGGCATTACCTGGCGGCCAGCCTGAATGCTCAAGCAATGAACACCTGAGGCTGATGGTTGAGTGGTGCGGGTTGATCATCGTTGCTTCAACCCGCTTACCTCGTTACCTAAGTTTTGAGAAACCGCCGGTCAATGTGAATGGCTTCCCCCAGTGGATTCAACCCGAAGCCATTCTTATTCAGGCTCCTGGCAGCAATCTTTCTCTGCCAGTTCGTGATCACTGGCTGGTCGGTATGGAGATGCGGCACCGTTTCTGCAGGTGAGTCGTTGCACCTGAAGGAACGATGCCCAGACATCGGCCAGCGTGTTGAGAACTTATTTGGCCTGAGCCTTGCAACAGTGCTGAGCTTGCTGACCAGCACTGAGCAGATCAAGGAATAGAGCGTCGCGGACCAGGCTTGCCGTACCAATCAGGCCAGCCAGAGTTCGATCTCTGCTTCACGCCTTCTTCTAAGTCCTGCTTCCACGGAAGTACCGGGATTGACGTACAGCCTGAGTGCATCTGGCACGTCGTTCCAACGCTTATCTCTGAGACATCCAGTGATGGTGTTGAACCCGGAAGCGCCGTAGAAATGAGCACCGCAATTGAAGCTGAAAGACAGCAGGCAACCTCTTTGGCCATCAGTCATTTCCTCCCAGTAGGGGATTGTTGATTCCTGCACGCCCCAGAAATACTGGAGGTGATAGGTCAGCAGTTCTTCGCCACGCTTTTCAGTGATGTCTGGATCACCCCAGGCCACCTTCCTGCCGTCTTCGTAAAACGTGGCGCCATAGCCGATGGTTGCGACGCCCACCCCATCGTTGTAGACCGAGCTGCGGAACCCCTCGAACTCTTTGATCAGGTTGATTGCGTCCTGGGGGATGCCGCCGGTGTCGGGTGGTGGCGTCTCCCTGTATTTGACGATCCAGGAGGTGTCTTCTTCCAGCAGGGAGACAGGCATGGCCTTCCACAGGATCTCAAGCGCCTCGTCTTGGTGTGGCTGGCCTTTGTAGTAGCGGAAGAAGTTGGTGAAGCCATCAACAGTGAGGCGTCCCATCGGTGGTGTGCGGAAACTGCGCTCATTATGTTCTGCACATCTGCATGTGAGCGGTACTGGACTGGACAGAGATACTCAGAAAAGGAAATGTCCCCGAGCCACCGGGTAGGCCGGAGGTCATCAGGGACATTGAGGAAAATCCTTACGTGAAGGTCAAACGCAAGGCCAAAGCAAAGAAGAAGCGTTAACCCTCGAGTACGTCAACACAACCCAGCAGTGCATCGGTCTGCACGTGCAGGTAGCGCTTGACTGACTTCAGCGAAGACCAGCCGCCAAACGTCATGATCTGCGCTAGCGACACGTTCCCTTCTGCCAAACGCGTGGCACACGTGTGTCTGGTGCAGTGAATCGTCAGACGTGGGTCATCAATGCCCAGCAGTGCTTTGCCCTCGTTAAACCAGCGGTTAAATGCGTCGTATGGCACGTCAAACATCCGGCCGCGGCGGTCTTGATACTTGGCTGCAATCTGCTGTGCTCGCTTGGTTAGAGGCACGCTTCCCAGGTTGTTGGCCTTCCGGTCCTCAAACGTGACCCTATTCAGCGTTAGGTCAACGTCCCACGTCTTCAATTTCGCTACCTCCCCCCACCTAGCGCACGTGTCCAGCAGAAAACAGAAAATGTCTGCACCTTCCTCTCTGCCTGCGTACTGAGAGAAGTAATTGATAAAAGCGCGTTCCTCCTCACGACTAAAGACCCTGTCTTTCAGTGCTTTAGCGCCAAGCTTTTTTGGGAACCCAGGCAGGCCATGCAGCAACCTGTCATCGACAGCGTCGCCCATGATGCTGCGCACGATGCCCAGCTTTTTATTGACCGTCCCCGCGCGGTTACCGCTGGCAATGAAAAACTGCTGCATGGCCAGCAGCTCGTCTTTATCAATCGCTGATAGGCGTGTGTCACGTCCTAGGAAGTCCAGGACCTGCTGCAGGTAGGACAGCACTGCATCTTTGGATTTGATGTGTGCCCAGCGGTCAGCCAGCGACCGTTCGGCCGCGGCACCAAGTGTGATCGTTGAAAGCTGACCACTACTCACCGGTGCAGATGTCGCGGCCTGCAACAGCAGCTGATTCAACAGCTCAGCGCGTCGTGCCCTGGCTTCTGTCTTGGACTTACAGACAGCCGTCTTGCGACGGCCTTGATGAGTGACTGAGACCTCCCAGCCTCGCCTGGTTTGGCGTATGCCTTTGGTTTCCATGGTGGTGTGTGGTGTGTGGTCAGATGCCCTGCAGTTGCCGGGCTAGTGCTTTCCCTTTTGGGGTCAGGGTGATCAGGAACCGACGGCCCTCCGCGGGATCCCTGAAAACAGCCAGCAGGTCAAATCCTGGCTGGCCTTTGCGGTTCGTTTGGCCGAGGGCCATCACGGTCCGGCTCACTGCTGAATTGGTCAGGTCCAGTTCTTCCATCACTGTCTGAAAGGTGCATGGCCCTTTCCGGGCCACCACCAGAAATACCTGTGCGAAATGAAGCGGGAAGTGAGTCGGACTGAGAACAGCAAAAGGGGCAAGAGCCCGTGCCAGTTGATCGTGATCCATGACCCTGTCCTAGGCCTTTTAGATCCCTGATGGTAGGTAGAAAGATGACACCTCCCTAGGTCCTGCACTACAAGAACCGAAGTGGTGCCAGTTGAAGTGGGAAGGTCCATGGCCAGCAAGATGCGAGCGGTGTCTTGCATAGATCGTTACAAGTGGAGAGCAAAATAGCTGATGGCGGCCGCGGCTATCGAGCGCGTTCCTTATCCCCGGTTGCGATGGCACCAGTTACCGCTAGAAGGCTTTCGCCCAAAGGGCTGAGAAAGAACTGCATCCCGGCCTGATGCGGGTGTTTTCTGCTCATTACCAGTGGCGGGTAACCAGCCAAGACCTTGCTGTCTTGGTATCGGGGCGACCCCCTAAACATGTCCACACGGCGAAAGACGGTTCTTTCAGGGATGGCGCTGGCATCCACCAGGTCAGGCCTGTTATCGACCCCTGAACGAATCAGGGCCAGCAGTCTTAGGTCCTGAATGGTGAGATGGCCGAAGGCCTCTAGCAACGTCTCAGTCATGGCTTCCAAGGGTGAATCAGGGACTGATTCAGGTCGTGATAGAGCGGCCGGCTTCTTGGATGCAGTGGTGGGTGTTTCCAGCGGTGCCAGAACACCGCAGGCAAGCCCAACACCAGAAGAACGACCATCAACGGCCCGATCACAAGAGAAAAAAGCCCCGCGAGAAAGGGGCTCGCAAGGGCAAACAGAAACAGACAGGCAAGGCCCCTCACTTAGCGGCCCTCCGTTTGACAACAGGCTCATTCGCTTTGCTTTCAAGAATCAGCCTGAGCAACCGCACAACCTCCGTTAGGTCCTGTCTGATCAGCGCTAGGTCGCGTTCTGTGTTCGTGTTGTGCATTGTTTCCATGGTGTGCAGGGGTAGGGAATGGCTGAGCAATAGCCCAGCCCAGTAGGGCACCAACACAAAGCAGTGCCCAGGGTGAAACGGGTCTGTTCATCAGATCAGCCCCAGAATTGAAAGGATCTGATCAGCCATTGGCCGGATGCACTGGTACTGGGCAGTGGCTAGTCGGTCATGCAGTGAAACCTCACCGCAGATAAGACCCTCCGCCATTGCGTCGTCGTGATAGCTGGCTCGATTGCCGTTCTCTCCAATCCATGCCGCCAGCTCAGACGTCCAAACACTCGTTAATCGATCAGCGATAACTGAAGAAGCATCAAGCCATTCAGTTGAGGCGTCTTTGCTCATCTCGACGATGGCATCCACGATCCCAACAATTGTTTGATACCGCCAATCATTCGGCAGCTCATCGTCATGCAGTTCTCGAATGAACTCCTGGAGGCTGTCTCCAACCTGATCAGTGCAGGCCCAGAAACTGCTGCCGTTATCACGGTGCTTTTCTTCAAAGGCAGAACGCAGTGTCGCTGCAGTAACGAACCAGTCAATGGTTTTCATGGTCTTTGGTGGTGGTGTGTGTTGGCCATTGCTGGCCAGACCTGCTGACCCGATTCGATCGGGCACCATCACGGCTTCCAGCAGGCAGGCAGTCAGAGCCAGAGATAGTCACAATCACCCGGTGACTCATGACAGGCGCAAGCCCACAAAAACAGCACCCGTTCGCGGTTCTTTTCATGGTCTGCCAAGTCCTGATCTGTCCAGCACCCGTATTCCTTCAGGTGAGAACGGAATAACCAGGAAGGGCCATTGAAATCAAGCCGCTCAACCCAGTAGGCGACAGCTTCGTCAACAGGGCCAGCAGAAGAGCAATCAGCGATGCATTCACCAGGCAACTGCCTGTTTGACTCAGGGTGAACACGATCAACACCGTTGTGATCGTAAAAGCCAAACCAGCCACCCCAGTGCTTTGTGGCCTTGTCTTGTTTGGTGGTTTTCATTGTTTTCGGTGGTGGTGTGTGGTGTGTAGTGATCAGAAAGAAGGGATGCAGTCGACAGCACCGCTGCGCAGCCAGCTAACAACGCTTGCTGTGCTGTTGTTGCTGCACAGCCGTTTGACGTGATCGATCTGCTCTTGGCTCATTCGTGACCAGCCAACGTGGGCATCCCTGGCAAAGTTCAAACCCTTCACCGTCTCAGCTAGGAACAGATAGCGACTGAAGGCCTTGTAGAAGGTTGTCTGGTGTTCTGTTGTTTTCATTGTTTTTTTAATCCCTTTTTTTTTGAGATCTTGCGATTGAGCGAAGCGAAAGCGGAGGATCGATATCTCCCGAGGCCGTAGGCCTGGGTTCGGTTGTTCCCCCTGCGAGCGAAGCTCGGAGGATTCAGTAACCCAACCAACGAAGCAGCGTGGGTGCATGGTCGAGCACGTCAGACGACCAACCACGACGCTCAACGTCCTGGCACCAGTCGTTAACAGTGAAACCGTGTTCGTTCAGCAACTGACTCACGTCAGAAGCGTTCAGATAACCGTCAGCGGCATGGTTCAGCACTGACTCGGAATAACTACAGGTCATTGGTGGTTTCGGTGGTGTGTGTTTCACACAGTCGCTTCGCTATCGCTCAGGTCCTGTGTCCGGTGTTCGTCACCGGTGCACATGTCATAACACCCCGTTGACAGATCTGGCAACAAAAGCAAAGGGGCGGTCGCGTAACTCACACCCCCTCAGCACTTCTCAGACCCTCTCAGACCCCCCTAGCAGGCCCTAGCAGGCCCCTGTCAGCCCCTGTCTGCCCACTGGTGAGGTCACGACAGGACAGGCCCCTTGCAGCCCCAATCAGGGCCATCAGTCCCTAAGTGCTTCTCCCAGCCATTGGCGTTCCAGTGGTGGCCTGGGTTCTGCCCTCCTGTCTGCCGATTGGATGCCCCCCTCCCCCCATCAGGACAGAAACAAGCACCCCCTGCCCCCGGCACTGGCCCTGCCCTGGGTAGTCCAGCCACCCCCGCAGGGGGGAGCCGCCGGCCCGCGGGGAGAAAAAGCCATCACGACGTGCGACCCCAAAAACGGGTGGCAGTCGAATTGAGAGCGGTTGTGTTCTGGGTGATGGGGGGCAGTGAGGGGGCAGTGGTACCTAAGAGATCTAGAAGGAATTTGGGATTTGGTTCTGTGGTGGAAGGGGAGTTCTTGACCGAAATCCAAAGTTGACTTAGTTTTTCGCCTGTTCATCACCTGTGCACCACTAGAACTATGCTGACGGAAGAGTCGCCAGGGTTCCTGGGTTGGGGGATGGTTTTCATCCATGACGTGCAGAGGATCATGGAGTTGACTCGGACCCGAGAACTGCGTCTGCGGGATTCAGCTGTGTTCTTTGCCTTGATCTCCCAGGCGGATTGGAAGACAGGCCAGATCCATGTCACGCAAGCCGAGCTGGCGGCCATGACGGATCAGAAGGCAGCAGACATCTGCAGCACGATCTCACGCTTGACCAAGCATCACCTTGTCAGAAGGATCAAGGTTGATCGGGGGGCAGGGCATTACTACGCGATCAACCCGTACGTCGTTGGGTTTGGGAAGGAGCGAGAGCGCGGACACCTTTGGGCAAAATTTCAGGAGGCATGACCTGACCTAGTCCAACCACACACCACCACACCAATGAAAAAGCAAATCAGCGAGTTGAACCGGTACGAGTTGAGGAACGTGTTTAAGCAGGAGGATTTGTTGTATCGACTGACTGATGGTCAGATGGCAGCGTTAGGGGACCGTTTAGCGGTGATCAGAGCAGAGGAAGCTGAGAGGGGGTTATTGAGCTGTTGGCTTGAGACAGCTGTCTTTGCACTGGGTAGTTTTGCGCTGGGTATGTTCTTGGCTTGGCACCGTGACTGAGATTGAACAGCTGGATGATGGGTGTGTATTGGTGAAGGTGAGGATGTATGGAGTGGAAGCGAGTGGTGTTGTTAGTAGCTGGCATTTGACGGGACCAAAGGAGAGGCAGCTGAGGGAGTCGATCGTTCGATCCTGTAAAGAGGCTTACGGGGAAGAGGACTGTCATCTGGGCGTTGCAGATTGACAGAGACGGCTGGGTGCATGGGGATGGACCTAGAGAACAGCACAGCACATGCGTTTGAGATGGAGTTGACCAGAAGGCAAGTAAGGGCCTGCACAGACGTTGAACACATGCGTGAGATCACGTTGTCAGTGCTGGATTTGATGGAAGGTCAACGTCAGTTTTTCCTTGATCACTTCTTGCTTGACGGACGCTTGTAAGATCGATGTGTCGCAGGGGTGGTTCCCTGTGACACCGCTTCAGAATCAATTTCAGTTTCTCGGAGTGGTGTGTGGCGAGAGCCCAGGTGTCTTTATGGCATCTGGGCTTTCGTGTTGTTTACGGGTAGCCTGCAAACATTGCACCATTGCACTGCAAACCCATGCCTGAGACGTATGTGCCAAATTTTTCTCGGCTAGCGCTGGGTACGTTGGTTGGCTCCGTCGTTGATACTGACGAAGTCGTCACTGCAATGGTGCAGGAAGGGAAAGAAGACAAGTACATCCCTGGCGTTTCGGATGCCGCTGGTGGCATCGTTGAGATGAAGACGGTTGATCTCGGCACTGGTTACACCGATGGTTCATATAACGGTGTTGAACTGCGTGATACCGGCAGTGCTGTTGGAATCTTCGCCACGGCTGATTTGCAATTCAGTGGTGGGTCGTTGATCTTTGCTGTTGTGCAAAACCCAGGCACGTTATACAAGAAAGGTGATCAGCTGACGGTGAATGCCTCTGATGTCGGCGGTACTGGCACTGGTCTGCGGCTTGAAGTTGTCCTGGTGCAGCCTGAATAAGCATGTATTTGGAAAATTCAGTTAAGGCAGCGCTTGGGTTGATTGGTCACACCAACCCACCGCTGTCTTTAGTGCAGGAACGAGTTGCGGCAACAGGTTATGCCGGTTATGTCGCAGCTGATTTTGTTCCTGCAGTGAAGCCTAAAAAGCCAAGGGCACGAAAGTCCAAGACTGAATAACGTATGACTGCTTGGGAACCACTTCCGTCGGTCCTAGAACCGCTGCCGCATTTTGCGACTTATATCCTGCGGGAGCTGAATTTAGCGGATACACCAACAAAACAGCAGCTTGGGATCCTTGACTACTTAGAAAACGGACCTGATAGACAGATCGTTACTGCTTATCGAGGATGCGGGAAGAGTTTTCTCACTTCTGTTTACGCCCTATGGCGTTTAAGACGTGACCCGTTCCGTGAGAAGATTTTGCTGGTTGGTGCGACGGCCGATAAGGCCATTGAGATCTCGACCTTCATGCTGCGGTTGGTGCGGGACATCGACATCCTCCAGTGTTTGCAGCCGTTGCCTGATGGCAGGGGATCAGTCAATGCCTGGGATGTTGGACCATCAATTGTTGATCAAAGCCCGTCAGTTAGGGCAGTCGGAATACTGAGCCCTTCGCTAACTGGTAAACGTTGCACGGTTGCAATTGGCGATGACATTGAGACACTTTCTAACTCAATTACAGTTCTGAAGCAGGAACGATTAGCCGCGGCCGTTACAGAGTTAGAAGCGATCAGAAAGCCGTCAGTGGAAGGGGAGTTGCCCCGTCAGACGATCTTCCTGGGCACGCCTCACCTGGAGTCAAGTTTATATTTAAGGCTCAGGCGGGAGCGTAATTATGCTCAACGCATGTGGCCAGCTCGTTATCCCGACCCGAGTTCGGATGACTGGGAAGCATACGAGGATTGCCTCGCGCCGACCATTGCTGCTGAAGTCGAAGAGGACGCATCGCTTGTCGGGATTCCGACTGATCCAGAACGCTTCGGGCATGACGAGCTACTGAAACGTGAGATGTCCATGACCAGGGCATCTGTTCAGTTGCAGTATCAGCTCAATTGTCGGCTTTCAACATTAGAAAAATATCCAATTCGTCTTGGTGATTTGATCGTCATGGACCTCGATGGCAAGGCATTGCCTGAGGTGGTGACGTGGGCATCAGGACCAGATCAGCGAATCCAGGACTTGGTTTGCGTTGGCCTTGGTGCCGATCGGTATTACCACCGGCCAATGATCACTCAGGGGTGGGTATCAGCAAAGGAGACTTGGCGCTGCGTAATGGCTATCGACCCTGCCGGTCGAGGCGGGGCCGGGAGTGACGAGCTGGCATGGGCTGTAGTAGCGGAATACGGTGGAAACCTCTTTTGTTTGGAATCCGGGGGGACTACGCAGGGCTATTCCGAGGAAGTATTGAAGACCCTGGCCATCAGGGCAAAACGATGGAATATCACGCAGGTAGTAAGTGAGAGCAATTTTGGTGCGGGCATGTTTGAGGCACTCCTCGCACCTGTTCTGAACAAGGTGCATCCCTGTGGCATCGAGAGCGTTCGTGTCTCTCAGCAGAAGGAACGCCGGATCTGCGACACCTTGGCTCCGGTCGTCCAGCAGCACCGGCTGGTGTTTTCCAGCGATGTGATTCGCAAGGATTATCAGGAGGGTGAGCGGAATGCCGATGGCGGGCATGAGCGGAGTTTGCTGTTTCAGTGCAGCCGCATCACGACAGAACGCGGTGCGCTTTCAAGGGATGACCGGATTGATGCGTTGTCTTTGGCGGTTCAGTTCTTTACGGAAGCCGCTGCGCAGGATCAGCACCGGATTGCGCAGACAAGAGAGATGGAATTGTGGGAACACCAGATCCAGATGGCGGCTGATGAAACAGGGGCCAGCATTGATGCACTGGCCCTTGGCTTACCCAGCAAATCGATTGGCCGTCATTACGGCGGGACTAGGCGTGGTGTTTCTGGTCGGTCTCTCTGATGGGGATGACCTTGTTCGTAAGGGCTGAGAAGTCGAGCTTCTTGGCCATGCGGTTCTTCAGTTCCTGAGCTTCGTCTTTATTCAGCGCGGCGCTGATGGAGTTTTGCTTGAGCAGCTGAAGAGCCGTGCGGATGTCGTCGTTCGTCTGTTCTCCGTTTTCGATGCGAGAGCGAACAGCAGCAACCACGGCGCAGTGAAGCTCTTCCAGTTCGGCATTGAGGTCAGGCACTTGTCACCGGTGCAGATGTCTGCATTCAGTATGCAATCACTTGCCAAAAATTTCAGTTTGTTATGTTGTGCTTGTAGTACACGGGAGCCTGCTATGGGCGACGTGGACGCCACAATTGAAATCAGGCGCATCCGACGCGAGCTGATCGATGACGGTGCTGACCCGTTCTGGGTTGCAGCCGAAGCCCTCCAAACCGTTGATCGATTGAAGCGATTGCTTGCCGAATACAAGGGCAAGTACAGGTAATACTCTTCCGGCCAAAATTAGAAGTCCATCCCTTGGCGGAACTGCTGGCACTCGGCCAGTAGCTCAGCGGCCTTGTCTGGCGTCAGCACACCTTTGTGGCGCATCGCAATGACAAACAGATCGAAATCCTTTGGCATGTAGATCTTTGGTGTGACTGCGTTGCCGTTTTTAGCCATCCCAAACAATGGCAAGTTCAGGCGCCTGCGGCCCTCTTCTGCCTTGACTGATAAATGCGTTGTGGTTGCGGGATCTTCGTTGTGGCGCTCCCTGTAAAGCCTCGCCATCTCCCTTCCGAGGCTGCTGTCGTACTTGTTGACGACACTGCTTAGCTCGCCAGGCAGATAAGCGGCAGCCCACTCGACAAAGGTCAGTGGTGCCTCAACGTCAACAGCGCGACCCAGGAAGCGAGGGAGCCTATCGACTGCAGAAAGGACGTTAGAGGTGCCTGGAAGCTGGCCTGTAGTCGTTTGGATAAGTGCAGTGTGCAAGACCTTGAGATCCCGCTTCAGCTCAATGCGATCACGGTCATCAGCAAGGCCGCGCTTCTCCAGTGCATCCCAAATAAACACCAGCCCTTCAGCCGCCGCCTTTACCTGTTCAGCAGGTGCAGGAAGTGCAGGAATCTGAGTGTCCCGCACTTGGGACGCTCGTCTTTCAAATTCCTCTCTAAACCAAACATTGATGAACACGGCAAAGCGGTCATCAATCCACCTCGCAACCTCCGTGGCCAGGTCGGGATGCACAAATGTCCCGCCGCCCTGTCCGCGGCTGGACTCAACTAAATCAAATACCGGGATTCCCGTTGTTTCGGCCAATGCATCCAGGTAGCGCTGGCAGCGGTCGGATTCCCGAAAATCAGACCAACGCTTGCCGTTGGCCTTGCACATGGCCGTGGCATTGACGTATCCGTCAGTCGTGCGACGTGCAATAGGCGTGCCATTCCACGCGCGAGTCACTAAGTCAGGCATTAAAAAAAAAACGGGTCTAAGGGCCGGCAAATTGCCGCATGAATCCGTAGAACGCTAAAGCGATTGCTGGCCGAATACAAGGTCAAATATTGCCAATGCTCTTCCGGCCAAAAGCTGCAATCGTCTGCTCTTTTGTCTGCTTCTAGATGCCGATTCGGCAGACGATTCCTATCTGAACGTCAGTAGTGCAAAGCTTTTTTAGCTAACCATTGCTGTGGCCGGCCATTGGCTTACGTGTTCACTGGTGCAGAGAAGGCACTGAAACTGGCGTTTCAGCTGATTGCCACAAGCCTTTCGCAAGATCTGCACAGGTGGTTTGCTTTGTCTGCTGAAAGCAGACCGGTTTCCCGTGGCAGCAGACGAAATGCAGACAGGGCAAAACCCAGCAGAAGAGCAGCGAAGGCGTGAGGAACGTGAATTAAAGCGTGCAGAGGTACGTGCGAAAAACCAGCACTCTGACCTGAAGGCTCGAGGCCGCGAGAGCAAGACCAGCTATGGCCATGCACTGTTCCTGAACTATGGCGAGCTGTTCAGTCAGGGCATCAATGACTTCTTGATCAAGAAGCTGGACAACCCATGCAGCGCTGGTCGTCACCACCAGGCTTGGGAGTTTCTTCTGCACTTCTGCAGTCAAGGCCCACGGTCAATTGCGGTGATCGCATTGACATGCGTCATTGATCGAATCAGCACCATCTCGGACAAAAAGAAGCTGGCGGTGGTGATCGGTCGCTCGTTGCAGGACGAGCTGAATGGCACCGTCGTTCATGAAGAGAAGGGGACGGTATTGCTGTCTCTGGTCCGAAAGAAGTTCGGCAAGAAGACAGTGTCACCGGCGGTGATGCGAAAGCTGCGTGTTTGCCCGCGGTCATGGACGGCAGCGGAGAAGCGAGAGCTTGGGTGTTTGGTGCTCGACATCTTGATGTCCAGCACTGGGTTGATTGAGGAAGTGCAGCACGGCAAAAAGCTGCTGATCAGACCCACGCCGGACGTGGAGGAGCTGATTCGCAGCAAGCCCCCCAGGGCAATGTCCGTCAGGCGGCTGCCGTCATTGATCCCTCCCTTCCCGTGGGATGACATCCGGCGAGACGGCAAACCGTTTGTTTCCAGCCGGAAGCCGATGGATCTAGGTCACATCACACCTGAGTCCGTGGCGACGCAGATTCGGCTGGTGAATGGGCTTGAGAA
>Ga0070752_1002276_pt1 | contig 12530 bp, 17 predicted proteins | sample VirMetDEL_Aug_30_FD_77440 | JGI IMG/M metagenome (GOLD analysis project Ga0070752, IMG submission 77440) | Aqueous microbial communities from the Delaware River and Bay under freshwater to marine salinity gradient to study organic matter... | ecosystem: Environmental > Aquatic > Marine > Coastal...
GATGAACAAACAAATGCATCTTACTCATCCCGAAGTAGTGGAAGAAAAGATGTATTCAATAAATTATAAGTGGCATTTTATATCTGAAGAAGATAGAGACTTCTATCAAGGATGTAGATATGCACTTGATAACGGACTAAAGTGGTGAGTGGAGTATATAATCAAACTTACTTTAATAATAGACCTGAAGAAAAAGAAAGAGAAGGTGTATTGTATGGAGTCATTTTAGTTAACCAACGGACATTCGAGCGTGAATGTATAAAGGTTGGAATCGCTAGTGGTAAAGACTGGCGGCATGTAATCAAAAGAAGTCGTGGTTTTAAAGGGTACGATTTACGTATTCAGCGAACATATCACGATACCATTTATCGGTGCTGGCAAATCGAGCAGGCACTTCACGAGAAGTTTAAACACGATAGTTATTCTCCAACTCAAAAATTTGGTGGGCATACAGAGTGCTTTAAAATTTCTTCTCTTATTTTATCCCAGTTCCCAAAAAATAATTCTTGACAAATGGTTAGCCGTTTGTTATAATATTATCATATTTGAGAGAAAGAGAATAAATGACAAAAATAATACCACCAACAAATTGTCCATCATGCGATAGCATATTGGAATTTGTAAATGATCAATTATTTTGTCAGAACAACTCTTGCTCAGCAAAATCTGCAAAGCGTCTTGAACACTTTGCAAAAACTTTAAAAATCCGAGGTCTTGGTCCATCTACTATTGATAGACTTGGTCTTGAGGATTATCACGATATTTATACTCTCACCCAAGAGGAAATATCTACCTTGTTGGATTCAGAGAAGCTAGGTACGAAACTACACAATGAGATACAGAAATCAAAGAGTGTCGACCTTATAACTCTACTTCCAGCTTTTTCGATACCGCTGATTGGCTCAAGTGCTTCAAATAAATTAGCGAAACACATCTCATCTTTAAGTGAGATAACCCCAGAGATATGTACAGAAGCAGGTCTGGGTCCGAAAGCGGCGTCGAATCTTATTGATTGGTTGGTAAACACTTTCCATTTCGAACAATACTATAACCTACCCTTTACTTTTACTTGCAAAAAACGAGAAGAGGTCACTAACACTGACACTAAGGGAACAGTTTGCATTACAGGAAAGTTAAAAAGCTATCCAACTAAAGCCGCTGCACAAGAAGTATTAATAAAGAAAGGCTACTTAGTAAAGGATAATCTCACCAAAGATGTAACTATCTTAGTTAATGAGAGTGGAATCGAAAGTGCTAAAACCAAGAAAGCAGAAGAAATGGGTATAATAATAAACCAAAATTTAAAAGAACTTATTTAGGAAAATAAAATCATGGCATTACCAAAATGGACAGACGAAAGGACTCAATCTCTAGTAGATTTCGTAGGAAGCGAGAGCCCAATATCACAAGAAACTGTAGGAAACGCTGCAGAGCACTTGGAAACATCAACCCGTTCAGTCTCAAGCAAATTGAGAAAAATGGGTTTCGAAGTTGAATTAGCATCAGCATCAGCTTCAAAATCTTTCTCAGACGAGCAAGAAGCAACATTACAAGCATTTGTAACAGACAACTCAGGTTCTTATACTTATGCTGAAATTGCAAGTAATTTCGAAGGCGGACAGTTTTCTGCTAAGTCAATTCAAGGAAAAATTCTTTCTATGGAACTTACAGAGCATGTTAAGCCTGCCCCTAAAGTAGAAACTGTTAGAACTTATACTCCTGAAGAAGAAAGCACATTTGTAGAGATGGTTAACGGTGGTTCTTTCGTAGAAGAAATCGCTGACGCTCTTGGCAAATCTGTTAATTCAATCAGAGGTAAAGCTCTTTCACTTCTAAGAAGTGGCGAAATTAACGCTATTCCAAAGCAAAAAGAAACTAAAGGATCAAGCAAAGCTGACGTTCTTGCTGACATTGATATTACTGACATGACTGTAGAAGCAATCGCAGATCAAATCGGTAAAACAGTAAGAGGCGTAAAAACTATGTTAACAAGACGTGGTTTACAGTGTGCTGATTACAACGGTGCAGCTAAAAAAGATATCGGTTAATCCGCAGTATTCAATTTAGTCGGTGGAGGCACTCTTGTGCCTCTGCCTTTTTTAATTTTTGAGAGAGTTATATAGTGAATATTGCATCAGCGTTGCTAAAACAGATTATAGTTCAAAAAGATTTAGACACATGGTCTAAGTTAAAAGAACATTACCTACCTGGTGAGTATCAGTCAATATTCCGCATCCTTGATAAACACATAGACAATTATCAAGACCTTCCAAAATTCGAAGATCTCCGATATGAAGTGCGAGATCGAAAACTTCAAGAAAAAATATTCGCAATCGAGTCAATAGATGTCGAAGTAGACGCTTGGCTATTACTTGATTATCTCAAAAATGAATACGCACAAGTTGAAATCTTAGATGAACTTGACAAATATATTGATAACACAGTCGCAATGGCTAGTGCAGAAGAAAACATAGAGCAACTCCAAGAAATAGTATTAAGGGTAAGTGACAAGGTAGACGTTAAAGCCCCCGAAGAAAGTATGCAGAGCATATCTTTATTTGAGGATGACAAAGAACTATCAAGGTATTTACCCTTAGGACTTAATAGTGAGTATGACTCACAAATTCAGTTCTCACCAAAAGACTTAGTGCTTGTGGGCGGGAGACGAGGTGCAGGTAAGTCTGTTACCTGTTGTAATTTAGCAGCGAATGTCTATGACTCAGGTCGTAGTGCGCTTTATTTTACTATAGAAATGGACAGCAGATCAATTCTTCAGAGAATATGTTCTGTTTCAACAAAAATACCTTTAAAAAGACTACGCAGTAAAATGCTATCCACTGAAGAGTGGAATCTAGTAGGCGGCTGGTGGGCAGGTCGTTTTGATGGTGGACATGAATTATTGCCAGAGTTTGTAAAAACACATGACTTTGACACATTTCATAAAAAACTAACAAAACTTCCTCTCCACAAAGAAAAGCAATTGGATGTTATTTATGATCCAGCTTTAACTCTCTCAAAAATACAGTCAGAGCTAGATAAAAAGGTCAACCAACTTGATGTTGGTGTGGTTATTGTTGATTATCTAAACCAAGTCAAACGCCACAATGCACCAAGTCGTTCAGGACAATATGATTGGACAGAACAAATTGAAGTCAGTAAGAAAATGAAACTATATGCCCAAGAATATGAAACATTATTCTTTGCCCCATATCAAACAGATGCTAGTGGAGAGGCTAGATTTGCAAAAGGTATACTTGATGCGGCAGATGCTGCTTATGCCTTAGAAACATGGGATCAGCAAGATGGGTGTATGACTTTTAATTGTGTAAAAATGAGAAGTAATAGAATGGAAAGTTTCACAAGTGCAGTAGACTGGGAAACATTGAAGATTGGTCCACAGACCGCACTTAACCCTAAAGAAAAAGAAAACATAGAAAACAGTATGAAAACAGGAGAAGATGTAGATGACATTTAAATGGCAAGCATGGGTATTAAGCCTATACATTTATGGGGCGTTTGATCCCTTAATTATAACTATAACTGCATTACTAAACAGACTATGATTCTATATACAGAGGCACAATTAATGATAGCATATACTAGATATGTGCGAAAGTTGGAAGAATCTACAGTAAAAGTGATTACACCAACAATAGAGGAGTTTCGTATAATTTACGAAACAGAATTAGAAGAACAACTATGGGATCAGTTAAATGACTAAAACAGAAAAAGCAGCATTACAAGAATCAGTAGTGCAAGTAGGCGCTGCTCTTCTTATTAACTTTCCATTACAAACATTCCTACTATGGTTATTCATAGAAAAATGGGGATGGACAAGTGCATTTTTGATATCACTTACAACCACTTTTATATTTACAGTAGTTGCATTGATACGAACATACATGATTCGTATGGAAATAGAAAAAAGACGCAGACATGGTTTATGGAGAAAAGTAAGGAATGGCGGCAGATAGAATTAGTAAGGAAACGGCAGAGTTAGTAGCTCTGCCACCCTACACATGGGAAACACGATCAGTTAAATTTCTATTGAATCAGAAAAAGATTTATCAAAATATAGAACGAGTGCCCATAAATCAACCACTATATGATAGTATTCTAAAACATGGTATTGAATCTCCTATACTATGTATGCCCAACTATTATCCAATCGCAGGAAGTCAAAGAATGAGAGTGATGTGGGAAATAGTAAGAAAACATCAGGATGGATGGATGTTTAAAACAATGGATGTAAAAGTCTGCCGATTTGAAAAAGAATGGTGGAATATGTTTTACTTGTGGGGAGATAAAAAAGAAAGAGATCGTATGATAGCAATATGGTTTCAAATGGTAGAACTTGCTTGGAAAAGTAAGTATTATGAACACGAAACAGATCCAAGTGGAAAAAAGATGACAGACTTTGAAGAACTTGGTGACAAACTAAAAGGATGGAAACACAAACAATGAAAGTATTTTTAGAACACTTCTTTTATGCACTAACAATGTGTATAGTACTTCTTATTCCTATATTTGGTATTACACTAATGATAGGTATGCTCATATAATGACAGTAGAAGAACTATTACAAGAACGAAAAATAGAGTATAAGTTATCTCCAGCAGACGCTATTGTCAAATGCCTTAATCCTGAGCATGATGACAGTAATCCTAGTATGAGAATTGATAGAATCACAGGTGTATTCAACTGTTTTTCTTGTGGGTTTAAAGGTAATTTATTTAACCACTACGATGCTCCTTCCAATCCGTTGGATATTCGTAGAGAAAAACTCAGAAGAAAAGTAGAAGAAAAAAGAGCATCTTCCGTAGGATTGAAGATGCCAAAGAATTTTATGCCATATGTAGGAAATTGGAGAAATATATCTCCTGATTCTTACAAAAGGTTTGATGCATTTGTGCATCCAGATAAACCATTTACAGGCAGAATTTCTTTTCCAATTAAGGACTTGACAGGAAGAATAGTAGCATTTAATTGCAGAACACAGTCTCCGACTGATGTTCCTAAATACTTGATCCATCCCCCAAAGGCAGTATTACCACTATTCCCTGCTCGAGTCCGCCCTATAAAAGGTAGAATAATATTAGTAGAAGGCATCTTTGATATGCTAAATCTACATGACAAAGGTTTAGAAAATGTCTTGTGCTGTTTTGGCACTAGAAATGTAGATGTTGAAAAACTAAAACTTTTAAAAATGCAGGGAGTTCAATCAGTAGACATACTATTCGACCCTGATGACGCAGGACAAGAGGCTTCAATCAAAATACAAGAAATGTGTGAGATTGCAGAGATATTGTCAAAAAATGTAAAAATACCAATTGCTCTTGGGGATGCGGGAGCACTTAACAAAGAAAAAGTAAAACAATTAAAGGAACAATTATATGGCTAAAATAGCACTAATAGAAAGTAAACCTAGTCGAAATGACTATGTAAAACTTTTTAACAATGAGTTTCAATTCGATAAATATGAATTATGCTCAAACCCAACAGTAAAGAAAGTATTAAAAAGAGATTGTGATATTCAGATAGAGATTGATGATTATGATTGGCTCATACTTGTAGGCTCAGAAGCATTAAAGTTTTTTACAAATCAAAACTCAGTCACAGAATACAGTGGAAGAGTTGTAGATGATAAATTCTTACCAGTAATAAACCCAGCAATGATAACATTCAAGCCAGAGGCTAAGAAAGTCTGGGATGAATCTAGTGCCAATATCACAAAATATATAAAAGGAGAACTCAAGCAACAGAAACTTGGCGAGGATAAGTGTTATGGCATAACAGAAAGTGCAGACTTATATGTATTTCTAGATAAGGCATTGAATCATGATAATGATTTTATTGCACTTGACTCGGAGACTTCAGGATTGTATCCTCGAGATGGATATATGCTTGGTATTAGTTTATCTTATGAACCAGAGCATGGAGCATACATTAGTACGGATTGTATTGATGAAAAAGCAGAAGGATTACTACAACAACTCTTTGATAAAAAGAGAGTAGTATTTCATAATGCTAAATTTGATTTAGCGTTCTTTGAATATCATTTTGGATTTAACTTTCCAAGATTCGAAGACACAATGTTATTACATTATATGCTAGACGAGAATCCTGGCACACATGGTTTGAAACAACTATCTCTTAAGTATACACCTTATGGAGACTATGAGAAAGGTATGTATGAGTGGATAGATGACTACTGCCGTAGAAACGGAATACTAAAAGGCAGTTTTACTTGGGACTTAATTCCTTTTGAGATAATGCAAGATTACGCAGCAATGGATGCTGTATGTACATTCTTGCTCTTTCAAAAGTTTGAAAATGCTTTAGTAAAAAATAGTAGACTATATGGAGTATATAAAGATATTCTTATTCCAGGTTGTAGATTCTTAACAGATATACAAGATACTGGAGTACCGTTTGACAAAGAAAGATTGCAGACATCTTCAGTATTAATGCAAGAACAAATTGATGAAGCTATTGCTAAGTTATATACTTATCCAGCTATCAAAGAGTTTGAACATTCACAAGGCAAGGACTTCAATCCAAATAGTACAATGCAACTTAGAGCCTTATTGTTTGATTATTTAGGTCTCAAGCCTACAGGAAAGAAAACAGGAACAGGTGCAGATAGTACAGATGCTGAAGTGTTAACTCAACTTGCAGAAGAACATGAAGTACCACAATTAGTATTAGATATTCGTCAGAAAGTAAAAATTAAAACTACTTATCTTGATAAGATATATCCACAGCTTGATAAAGATAGCAGACTTCGTACTGGATTTAATCTTCATGGTACAACATCAGGTCGCTTATCTTCTAGTGGTAAAATGAATATGCAACAGATACCTAGAGATAACCCAATTGTCAAAGGATGTATCAAAGCTAATCCTGGCAAGAAAATAGTTGCAATGGACTTAACAACAGCAGAGGTTTATTGTGCAGCTGTACTTGCGAACGATAAAGCATTAATGGATGTATTCAGAAGTGGAGGAAACTTTCACTCAAATATTGCAAAGCTCGTATTCAATCTTCCTTGTGAAGTAGACGAGGTTGCAGAACACTATGGCACACAAAGACAAATGGCTAAAGCTGTTACATTCGGAATTATGTATGGAGCTGGTCCAAAGAAAATTAGTGAACAAGTAACCAAAGATAGTGGTACTTACTTTAGTATGAATGAAGCAAGTGAAGTTATTAAAGATTACTTTGAACAGTTTCATGGTCTCAAGACTTGGCTAGACTCACAGAAAAAGTTTATTCAAGATAATGGATTCATATATTCTCACTTTGGTAGAAAGAGAAGATTACCAAATGTATTCTCTACCGATAAAGGTATTGCTTCACATGAAGTAAGATCAGGAGTAAACTTTCTAGTACAATCGATTGCATCTGATGTAAATTTACTTGGAGCAATTGATGCTCACAATATTATCAAACAAGACAGTAAAGAAGATAAAATGAAAATCTTTGCTCTTGTACATGACTCTGTTCTTGCAGAAGTTGATGAAGATTGGGTAGAACATTATCAGTTTATACTTAAAGCTTGTATTCAAAAAGACAGAGGTATCTCAATACCAGACTGCCCAGTTGGATGCGATTTTGATATTGGAGACGATTACTCCTTTGGAAAGTTTGAAGCAAAATACGGATGAAGTTAGAAGATATTCGTTTTCCCGCTTATGTAGTTCACACTGATGATGTTATCACAAGAGATGGTCTGTTATGGTGTGATGGAAAAATAATAGACGATAAGAATACGAATGGACACTCTTTAGGAGAAAGAAGATTAAAGACCCCCATGAAAAATCTATATGATTTAAAGTATCAAATAGATGATTTTGGAGGACTTGTAAAACATAGAGGAAGATTCTATGTAGATTCAAATGGAAAGTTTTTTATTTACGAAAAAAGTAAAAGTGCAAAATTGAAGTATCACTTAATAGGAAAACTAGAACATAAAGATGTTGCTACTCTTATGTGGATTCAAGGCATACCTTTTCCTTTTGAATTACCAAGACCGCCTGCAATGACAATGCGTTATGCAGGTATTTTATATATAGATAACAAACCGTCTTTCGTATATGATTTCTCAGAAACTTTACAGAAAGATAGCTGGAGAAAAGTATGATAAGATCGGCATATGCAGTACCTTTTTGGTACTCAAAAACAGACAGGATATCCGAGGAAGCCTGTGATGAAATAATTAAACTCGGAAAAGAAAATGGATTAGATGAAGCAGGAATATATGGTGCCTCAACTGACAAGAAACTTAGTAATAAAAAGACTAGAGTTACGAATGTGTCTTGGTTTCCGAAAGGACATTTTTTAGAAACTATGCTGAAAGGATATGCTACATTAGCAAATTTAGAAGCATGGAACTTTATTATAACAGGTAAAGAAACAATACAGTTTGGTGAGTATAAAAGAGGTGGTTTTTATAATTGGCATACAGATTCATCTTTGAATCCTGCAGTGCCTTTTCGAAAATTATCTATTACAGTAAACCTATCTCATCCAAAAGATTATGAAGGTGGTAACTTTGAAATAAAAAATCCACAAGGGCAAGAACTAAAGATGCCTTTGGGGCAGTTGAGAAAAAGAGGAACAGTAATTATTTTTCCTTCCTTCCTACAACATAGAGTTACTGAAGTAAAAAGAGGGACACGATACTCACTCGTTCAGTGGTATAATGGTCCCGAGTTTAAATAGGAGATAATATGGCAAATCATGTATATTTTAATATGGAAATAATTACTAATCTTACTGACGAGCAGTGGGATGAATCTTTTTTAGAAGAAGAAATTACTCGTCAATGGGGCGACAATGAACCTCGCCAAGTAATAGAATTTCTACCCCTAGAAAATCAACCTTTTATGCAACCAGCAAATCCAAAATTTGATAAAGATGGAAATCTTGAAGATAGTTGGAATTGGTACGTAGATAATGTTGGCGCAAAGTGGTGTAATATTGACGAAGCCAGCAACGGGTACATAACAGGTTACTCAGCTTGGAGTCCTCCCTATACTCTGGCGCAGAATATTGCAAACTACATAACCGAAAAATACGGAGAAACAGTATATATAAAAATGACTTATGAAGATGAGTTCCGAAACTTTATCGGAGTATATAATATTGAAACCGTACTTCGGGAAGATGGTACACATTATCTCGATGATGATGACAATTATCAAGATGATGGCGATATCACTTCTGTTATGGAAGAAGTTCTCGGGGAAGGCTATGCAGACAATGATGACTTTGAGTGGCACGAGCCTTGCAAAAACTTACTCTCAGGAGAGGAGATTTATCCTTACGAGTATCTCGATGAAGTTGTGTACAATTTTTTCGAAACTGGCGACTTAGTACCACTGGACTAAATGAAAGCTATTCTTTCCAATCGCATTTACTTAGAGTGCAGTAATGAATATCAGTCATTTCTCGATGAAGAACTGACATATTCAATACCTCCTCGAAGACCAACGGATCCGCCTATCATCATAAAGAATATGGGCATAATAAGAGCAGGTTTGGTTTCCCTGCCGATTGGAAGAACGGATCTCATACCAGAGGATTACGAAATAAAGGATAAGCGGAATGATATACCAATCAAACCTTTTGACTTTAAGTTTACTTTACGAGATTCTCAACAGTCCGTATATGACGAAGTCCAAGACAGTTGTATAATTAACGCTTGGGTAAGCTGGGGTAAGACATTTACTGCGTTAGCAATCGCAAATAAATTGCAACAAAAGACACTTATTGTTACGCACACATTAGCGTTAAGAGGACAGTGGGAAAAAGAAGTACAAAAAGTTTTCGGGGTCACGGCGGGTGTGATCGGTTCAGGAAAGTTTGAAATAAATAAAGAATTTGTCGTTGGAAATGTACAAACTTTGTACCGAAATATCGATAAAATCGTAGGAGAGTTCGGTACAATTATATTGGATGAGATGCACCATGTATCTTCACCTACATTTACACGAATTGTAGACGCTTCGAAGGCACGCTACAAAATCGGACTGACTGGAACAATGCAGAGAAAGGATGGAAGACATGTAGTCTTTCGTGATTACTTTTCAAATACAGTGTTCAAGCCACCTCGAGAAAACTATCTTACTCCACGAGTTGACATAATTCATTCGGGAATTCGCTTTATGGATGGCAATGTTGATTGGGCAAATCGAATCAACGCACTTGCGTATGATTGGGAATACCAAAATACAATGGCAATGCTTGCAGCGAGTTATGCCGCAAAAGGGCACAAGGTTCTTCTCGTAAGCGACCGAGTAGACTTTCTAAAGAGTTGTGCACGACTTGTAGGAGATAACGCAATCTGCGTAACAGGAGATGTTCCTCATCAAGAAAGAGGAGATATGATAAAAGAAATATTTACTGACAAAGATATACTGTTTGGAACACAAAGTATATTTTCAGAAGGTATTAGTGTTGATTGCCTAAGTTGTCTTATTTTGGGCACACCAGTAAACAATGAGCCTTTGCTCACACAGTTAATTGGTCGTGTTATAAGAATGTATGACGGAAAACCACAACCCGTTATAGTAGACATTAATTTAGAAGGTCGTACAGCTAGAAAGCAAGCATCTGCAAGAAGGGGATACTACATGCGACAAGGCTATGAAATATCAGAAGTATAAAAAAATATATCTTGACTTTTCCTCAAAGTTTTGTTATAATAATATATATATATTTAAAGGAAGAACAATATGAGTAGAAAAACAGGAAAGAGTTTAAATCCTAGTGATTTTTATCCTACACCGCCTTGGTGTTATGAAAACTTGGAAATTGATTGGAGTGTATTTACTTCAGCACATGAGCCGTGTAGAGGAGATGGCAGAATACAGTTATTTCTAGAAGAACAAGGATTAACAACAACCTACTCTGAAATACTAGAAGGAAAAGATTTTTTTGATTGGGATGAACAAGTAGATTTAATATTTACAAATCCTCCCTTCAATATTTTGCAAGAGTTTGCAAATCATTCTTTTGCTCATGGGCAGACAGTTATATTTCTATCAAGACTGAATTACTTGGGCAGTATTGGTAGACATAATTGGTGGAAACAAAATACACCTACAGCATTACACGTACTTAGTAAAAGACCTTCCTTTACAGGAGAGGGTACAGATGCTACAGACTACTGCTGGATAGTATGGGATAAAACAAATAGAACAGAAAGAGGCGTATTTTTTATACCGCCTCCATCAGCGACTCAAGTAACAGAAGCTAAAGAACTAGCATATACTAAAGAGGAACTACAAGAAGGTAGTGAAGTGTACAACAATATCATTCTGTCAACATAGAAAAATATATCTTGACATCGAGTCAAAATTTTGATATAATATGTTATTCTATAATTGGGAAAAAGTAAAAAAGGAAAGCAATGGGAGTGTCAAAGATATTATGACAATCCTACATATACTTACCTATAAACTTCCACCAGTGAATAGACATGATAGAATATACAAGTTTTGGACTAAAAGTTTTCATGGGCATAGCTTCTTGATAAACCCCGAGGCGTTATTCATTCAGCGTAGGAGATATTCAGATGCAGAGATTGTGCAATATGCAGGTATCGCATCCTTGCGTAATTATTTTGAATATCAAAAAACAAAAGATACCAGATTAGACCTCCTCCACTTTACAGGGGACGAGGACAGTATTAAAAACAACAGATTACTACGAATAGAAGGATATTATATACACTTTTTATTTGAAGAAATCACTATAAAGGAAATAAAATGGCAATAAAATTTAATCAAGCAAAGGGCGAAGCCCAAAAAAATAAAATCGACAGTTATCAATATGTCGAAGGCGACAACATGGTAAGAATGGTTGGGGATATGCTTCCTCGCTATGTTTACTGGTTGAAAGGCGAAAACGGTAAGAATTTACCATTCGAGTGTCTCTCATTCGATAGAGATGCCGAAGCATTTACCAATGTAGAGAAAGATTGGGTAAGAGAATATCATCCCGAACTGAAATGCGGTTGGGCATATGCAATTCAATGTATCCACGATGGAAAAGTCAAAGTACTAAACTTAAAGAAAAAATTACTCGAGCAGATTATGGTTGCAGCAGAAGATCTTGGCGATCCAACTGACCCTGAAACTGGCTGGGATGTTTACTTTAAGAGAGTAAAAACTGGACCGATGGCTTATAATGTTGAGTATCAACTACAAGCTCTGAAGTGCAAACCAAGACCTTTAACAGAAGATGAGCAAGCATTAATTGCTGATCTGAAGTCAATGGACGAAGTACTTACTCGACCAACACCGGATGCACAAAAAGAACTTCTTGATAGATTGAGAGAAGGTTCTGGTAGCGAGCCTGATGAAACAATCACAGACGAATTTGATATTAAATAGGAATAGATTATGTTAACAGTAGGAGACAGATTTCCAAACTTACACATGAAAGGTGTAAATGAAGAAAATGAAATCATTGATGTAGATGTATTACTCGCCGAATGGTCAGTAGTATATTTCTATCCAAAA
>Ga0070752_1002278_pt1 | contig 12527 bp, 10 predicted proteins | sample VirMetDEL_Aug_30_FD_77440 | JGI IMG/M metagenome (GOLD analysis project Ga0070752, IMG submission 77440) | Aqueous microbial communities from the Delaware River and Bay under freshwater to marine salinity gradient to study organic matter... | ecosystem: Environmental > Aquatic > Marine > Coastal...
CGTCATGTCAGTCAGTCCCCATGACCTCCCCGGCGCTTTGATCGAACAGGTGCGCAGCGCCGCTGCGCAGGGCACCCCGTTGCGCATCACGGGTGGCAACACCAAGCGCTTCCTGGACGAAGGCGTGCGTGGCGAATCGCTGAGCACCACCGGCTGGACCGGCATCGTGAGCCACGAGCCGAGCGAACTGGTGGTGACGGTGCGCGCGGGCACGCCGCTGGCCGAGCTGGAAGCTGTGCTGGCCGAACAGGGCCAGTGCCTGCCCTTCGAGCCGCCCCACTTCGCGAGCGGTGGCACGGTGGGCGGCATGGTGGCTGCCGGCCTGGCCGGGCCGGCGCGAGCGAGCGTTGGCACGGTGCGCGACTACGTGCTGGGTGCGCGCTTCATCAACGGGCGCGGCGAACTGCTCACCTTCGGCGGCCAGGTTATGAAGAACGTGGCAGGCTACGACGTGAGCCGCGTGCTCGCCGGCTCCCTGGGCCAGCTCGGCGTGATCACCGAAGTGAGTCTGAAGGTGCTGCCGTTCGCGCCGTCCGAAGCCACACTGGTGTTCGAGCTCGGTCAGCACGAGGCGCTGGAGCAACTGCATCGCTGGGGAGGGCAGCCCCTTCCGTTGAACGCTTCATGCTGGGTCAAGGACGACACGCAACCCAGCGCGCCCGATCTGTTGTTTGTGCGCCTGCGCGGCGCGGTGGCGGCGGTGGAGGCGGCGTGTGCACGCCTGCTGCGCGAGGCCGGCGGCACGCGCATGGACAACGCGCAGGCCGGTCCGGACTGGGCGCTTTGTCGCGATCAGCGGCTGCCGTTCTTCATCGCGCCATCACCCGACTTGTGCCTGTGGCGCCTGTCGGTGCCGCAGACCGCGCCGGTGATTCCACTGCCCTGGGCGCAACTCATTGAATGGCAGGGCGCGCAGCGCTGGTTGTGGGCGCCTGCAAGTGCGGCGGCTGAGATCCGCGCCGCCACCGCAGCGGTGAACGGCCATGCCACGCTGTTTCGCGCGGGGGCCGATGGCACTCAAGGCGTGCCGCGCTTCGACGCGCTCACCCCCGCCATCGCCACCATCACCCAGCGCCTGCGCGCCGAATTCGATCCGAACCAGATCTTCGGCCGGCCCGCCTGAGCACGCCCCATGCAAACCCAGCTCTCCCCCGAATACCAGCAGCGCGCCGACGGCCAGGCGGCCGAGGCGATCTTGCGCAAGTGCGTGCACTGCGGCTTCTGCACCGCCACCTGTCCCACCTACCAGTTACTCGGCGACGAACTCGACGGACCGCGCGGGCGCATCTACCTCATCAAGCAGGTGCTCGAAGGCGCGGAGCCCACGCGCAAGACCCAGTTGCACCTGGACCGATGCCTCACCTGCCGCAACTGCGAAACCACCTGCCCCAGTGGCGTGGACTACGGCCACCTGGTCGACATCGGCCGCAAGGTCGTCGATGAGAAAGTGGCGCGGCCGGCGGGTGAAAGCGCTGTGCGCTGGTTGTTGAAGGAAGGCCTGCCCTCGCCACTGTTCGGCCCGGCGATGAAGCTCGGTCAACTGGTTCGCCCGCTGCTGCCCGCGTCGCTCAAGAACAAGGTGCCCGCGCCCCAGGCTGCCGGGCGCTTGCCCACGGCCACGCATGCGCGCAAGGTGTTGCTGCTCGCTGGCTGCGTGCAGCCAGCCATGATGCCCAACATCCACGCCGCCACCGCGCGCGTGCTGGATGCCGCCGGCATTCAGGGTGTGACCGCACCACAGGCCGGCTGCTGCGGCGCGGTGAAGTTCCACCTCAACGACCAGGACGGCGGCAAGGCGCAGATGCGCGCGAACATCGATGCGTGGTGGCCCTATATAGATAGAGGTGTTGAGTCCCTCGTGATGAACGCCTCCGGCTGTGGCGTGACGGTGAAGGAATACGGCCACATCCTGGCCGACGACCCGGCGTACGCGGAACGCGCCGCGCGCGTGAGCGCCCTCACGCGAGACCTGAGCGAATTGCTGCCCGAGCTGGTGCCGGCGCTGCGCCCGAAGCTGAGGCAAGCGCCCGATGCCTCACGCATCATCGCCTTCCACCCACCCTGCACGCTGCAACATGGCCAGCAGCTCAAGGGCGGGGTGGAGCAGCACCTGGCCGCGCTCGGCTTCACCGTGCAGGTGGCCAGGAACGAGGCCCACCTGTGCTGTGGCTCAGCCGGCACCTACTCGGTGCTCCAGCCCGAGATCGCCTACACCCTGCGCGACCGCAAGCTCGGCCACCTCGACGAACTGAAGCCCGCCGTGATCGCCAGCGCCAACATCGGCTGCATCACGCACCTGCAGAGCGGCACCGCCACACCGGTGCGGCACTGGGTGGAAGTGCTCGACGACGCGCTGGGCGGCCACGCGGCATGATCCCCGCGCTCGCCGCCCTGCTCGCGTGCCAGTTGCTGGGCGAGGTGGTGGTGCGGTGGGCGGCCCTGCCGGTGCCCGGGCCCGTGGTGGGCCTGGCCTTGCTGCTGGCCGGGCTGGCGCTGCGGTCGAAGTGGGTGGACGCGATCAAACCCACCTCTCAGGGTTTGCTGCAACACCTCTCGTTGCTCTTCGTGCCCGCCGGTGTGGGCGTGATGCAGCACCTGCAACGGCTGGGCAACGAAGCGCTGGCGATCGGTGTCGCGCTGGTCGTGAGCACGTTCGTAGGACTGGCGGTCGCGGCCTGGGTGATGATCTGGCTCATGCGCCGGCAGGGAGAGCGCAATGGCCCCTGAATCGCCGCAGCGTCTGGTCGATATCTGGGTCTACCTCTCGGCCACGCCGCTGCTCGGCCTCACCCTCACGCTCGTGGTCTACCAGGCCGCGTTCATGCTGTACAGGCGCTGCGGCTTTCATCCGCTGGCCAACCCCGTGCCGCTGGCCGTGCTGGTGCTGGCCACGCTGCTCTGGGCCACCAGCACGCCCTACGCCACCTACTTTGAAGGCGCGCAGTTCGTGCACTTCCTGCTCGGCCCCGCCACGGTGGCCCTCGCCGTGCCGCTGTTCGAACAGATGCACCGCCTGCGCCGCCTCGCTCTGCCACTGCTCGGCGCGCTGGTGGCCGGCGTGCTGGCCACCACCACCACCGCCATCGTACTGGCCTGGGCACTCGGCGCCTCCACCGCCACCATCGCCTCGCTCGCGCCCAAGTCCGTCACCATGCCCGTGGCCATGGGCATCGCAGAAAAGATCGGCGGCCTTCCCTCGCTCACCGCCGTGCTCGTCATGGGCACCGGCGTGCTCGGCGCCGTCGGCGCGCGATACCTGTTCGACGCCCTGCGCATCCGCGACCCGGCGGTGCGCGGCTTCGCCCTGGGCACCATCGCCCACGGCATCGGCACCGCGCGGGCGTTTCAGGAAAGCGAAGAGACGGGCGCTTTCGCGGGATTGGCAATGGGGCTGAGCGCGCTGTTCAGTGCGCTGGTGCTGCCGTCGCTGGCGGGGTTGATGCTGCGGTGGGTGTAGCTGCGGCGAAGTCTGCTTAAAGCCGCTGTCCGATCACATCCCGATACCGCCGGCTGCAAGGCACGGTGGATCCGTCGCGCAGGTGCAGCCGCGCGTCCCCACTGTCCAGCGGCTCGATCTCGGCGATGTGATCCAGATTCACCGCATGGCTGCGGTGCACACGGACGAAGCGCTCGGGGTCGAGTTGTTGCAGGAACTCGGTGAGGGTGGCGCGCAGCAGGTAGTCGTGCCCGTTGACGTGCAGCCCCACGTAGTTGCCCTGCGCCTGCACCCACGCGATGTCGGAGGCGGCCACCAGAAATTCGCGCCGCAGTTTGCGGACGAGGAAGCGCGCGGGCCGGGGCTCGGGCTGTGGGGCTGCTTCCGCCCCCGGGGCGGGTTCGGGAGCGTCGAGCACCCGGGCCTCGCCGGTGAGGCGCAGCATCAGGAAACGGTAGCTCAACAGCGCCGCCAGGATCATGGCGTAGGTGCGCACGTCTTTCAGGTATTCGTAGGCGAGCTGCACCGACCACGGGCCGAAGTCGTAGCGCTCGCCCATCAAGGCGTAGCCGGCCTGGCGCAGCCACCACATGCCCGCCACATGCAATGCGCAGAACACCAGGCTGGCCAGCAGGTGCATGGGCAACGCGGTGCGCAGGGTGTCCCAGCGAATCGGAAAACGACGCTCGAACCACACGATGGCCGGGATCAGCGCGCCGATGACGAGTGCGCTGGTCGCCTCCCACAGCACCGGTTCCCAAAGCGCGGGCTGCCTGGCGGCCACGCGGTCCAGGTCCATCCAGGTCACCACGCTGTTGAAGGCCGCCTGCAGGGTGAGCACAAACACCCAGAAGGCCACCTCGACCGGGCGGCGGACCGCGAGATAGCGAGCGAACCAGTGGGAAGCGGGGGTCATGGCCGCGAGTCTAGGACCTGTGAGCGACCCCCTGTATCCGCCACTCGTCACAGCCGGCCCGCGAACCGTCCCAATCCCGGGGGTGAACCGGCCGCCGGCCCCAAGAATCGTCGGCTTCGAGCCTGCTGGAGAGAATCCTGATGAACCGCCGACACGACATCGATGCCCTGCGCGCCCTGGCGTTTGCCATGGTCATCGTCTACCACGTGGGCATGTACTACGTGGCCGACTGGCACTGGCACATCAAGAGCCCGCACGCCGCCGAGTGGCTGCAGTGGCCGATGCGCGCGGTCAACCTCTGGCGCATGGACCTGGTGTTCCTGATCTCGGGCGTCGCCTTCGGTTTTCTGCGGCGCGGCTTTTCACCGCTGCGGCTGATCGGTGCGCGCAGCCTGCGCCTGTTGTTGCCGCTGGCTTTCGGTATGGTGGTGGTGGTGCCTTACCAGCCCTACGTGCAGATGCTGACGCAGGGCCACGTCGAGCCCGGCTTTGCCGCGTTCCTGGCGCGCTACTACACCGGTGGCCCGTGGCCGAAGGGTGCCTTTGATGGCTCGGACTTCGGCGTCACCTGGAACCACCTCTGGTACCTGCCCTACTTGTGGCTGTACACGGTCTTGCTGGCGCTGCTCTCGCCCGCACTGGACTCGGCCCCCGGCCAGCGGCTTCGGCTGGCCTTCACGCGCCTGCGCGGTGCCGCACTGCTGGTGCTGCCCGTGCTGCCGCTTGGCCTGTATTCGCTCACGCTGTGGCCGCGCTTCCCGCCCACGCACGATTTGATCCACGACGCCTGGCTGCACGCGGTGTATTTCACGCTGTTTCTCTATGGCCACTGGCTCGGCGTGGACGCAGGCCTCTGGGCCGCGCTGCGCCGCCTTCGCTGGACCGCGCTGGCCCTGGCGATGGGCGCGTTCGCGCTGCACGTGGGTCTGCGCACTACACTCGCCACCGCCGATCCGCTCTGGCGCCAGGCGGCTCGGCTGGTGGCAGATTTCTATCTGTGGACCAGCCTCGTCGCCGTGCTCGGCTGGGCCCACCACACGCTCAACCGGCCATGGCCCTGGCTGGCCTGGGCCAATGAGTCCGTGTATCCGTGGTACGTCCTGCACCAGACCTTGATCATCCTGCTCGCGGTGCAGCTGGCGCCACTGGGTCTGGGCCCGGTGGTGGAGCCGGCCTTGCTGCTTCTGGGCACCGCGCTGGGCTGCTGGTTGATCACCGACGCGCTGGTGCGTCGCGTCGCCTGGCTGCGTCCGCTGTTTGGCCTCAGGCCGCGAGCGCTGCCTCCACATCCGAGGCCAGCTTCTCCGGCGCGTCCTGGGGCGCGTAGCGCCTGATCACGCGCCCGTCCTTGCCCACCAGGAATTTCGTGAAGTTCCACTTGATGGCCTTGCTCCCCAGCATGCCCGGCGCTTCGGCGGTCAGCCACTGGTAGAGCGGGTGGGCGGCATCGCCGTTGACGTCGATCTTGCTCATCATGGGAAAGCTCACGCCGTAGTTGAGCTGGCAGAAGCTGGCAATCTCGTCGTCGCTGCCCGGGTCCTGGCTGCCGAACTGGTTGCAGGGAAAACCGAGCACCACCAGGCCCCGGCTGCCGTAGGTCTGGTGCAGCTTTTCCAGCCCGCCGAACTGGGGCGTGAAGCCGCAGGCGCTGGCGGTGTTCACGATCAACAAAGGCTTGCCGCGGAACTGCGCCAGGGGCGTGGGCTTGCCGTCGATGGACTGGGCTTCGAAGTCGTAGATGCTGCTCATGGCGGGCTCCTTGGGGGTGGGGGGGCTGTGCCGGATTGTGGCGCCGGCGCCGAATTGACGACGAAAGTGTCACAGTCTGCGCGCTCGGGTATGGCGCCGCGCTGGCACATCTGCGGTCTTCGCGGGCATACTGCCTCGAAACATCTAAAAACAAACCGAGGCGGGTGATGGTGGCATACACAGTCGCGCTGGTGGGCTTCTCACAGGCGGAGTCGTCCACGTTCGAATCCTTTCTTCGCCTCGCGGCGCGCCGTCCTCCGGGCTATCGCGTGCAGGACGAGGTGATGGACGCGCAAATATTGGTGGTCAACGCCGACAACGCACAGGCCCTGCACCTGGTGCGTTACGCCGACCTGCCCGGCAAGGTGCTGCTGGTGGGCAATACCGATGGCGGCACCGGCTGGCCCTTGCAGCGCAAGCCCGTGCGGCTGGTGAGCGTGCTGGCCGCGCTCGACGGCATCGTGGGCGCCAGCTCTGCACCTGCGCCGGCCAGGAAGCGATCAGGCAACTCCGGCTTCCACGCCACCGAGCCTTACCAGGCGTCCCAGCTCCAGGGGCTGGACGCCAGCATGCGCCGCGCGGGCAGCCGTCGCGGGGCCGACACCGAGTTTCCGCCCACCCGCCCCATGCTGCGCGAGACAGCGTCGCGGGCAGCACCCGCCGCATCGGCGCGCCCCGCTGCCAACGCCGGGCGCACCGGCGTGATGCGAATGACCGATTTCGGCGGCCTTGACGAACTGCCCTCGCCACCCGCGCCCGCGGCGCGTTCCACCAAGGCGCCGCGTTCGCGCCTGAGCGCCGACAAGGCCGCAGCCCCCCTGGCCGAGCTGCCCCGCGGTGACATGCTGCTGGTTGCCGAGAGTCTGGTGGAGGGGCGCATTCTGCTCAAGCGCTTCAAGAAATACGGCCTGTCGGTGGACTGGTCGCGCGAGGCGCCACAGGCCCTCGTGATGCTCAAGGCGCACCACTACCGTCTGGTGGTCATCGACCGGCTCAAGGGCGACCCCGACGCTTACCAGATCTGCCGTTCGGCCAAGCAGACCAAGGGCCCCAAAGGCGCACCGGTGGTGATCATGTTCGCGCCCACGGCAGGCAGCATGGACCGAATGAAGGCCGGGCTTGCCGGCAGCGATGCCTACATGTCGCGCTCCATTGGCGAAGCGGAGTTGTACAAGGTGCTGGCGCAGCACCGGCTTGTCAGCCTCGACGGATTCGCTCCGACCAACGTGGGGTTCTGAACGGCCTCAGCCGTGCAGGTCGTCCCGGCGAGCTATTTCGAGCAGCCGTTCCAGTTCGTGCGGGTGGTTTCGCTGGTTGTAGCGGTGCCAGAGCGCGATCAGCGCCATGAAGCCTGCCACCAGCAGACCGAAGGCCGTGATGGCCGCAAACGCGGACCAGCCCACGGCGGTGGACGATGCGTAAAGCGCGCCCAGGATCAGGATGCAGGCCTGCTCGTTGAAGTTCTGCACCGCAATCGAGCGGCCCGCGCCCATCAGGTTGTGACCCCGGTGCTGCAGCAGCGCATTCATCGGCACCACCAGAAAACCGCCCAGGCCGCCGAGCAGCACGAGGAAGGGCGCGGCCACCCACACGTTGTCGATGAAGTTCATGAGAATCACCAACGCGCCCATGCCGATGCCCAGCGGCATCACGCGCGTGGCCTGGTCCAGCCGCATGCGCATCGAGGCCACCACCGCGCCCACGGCGGTGCCCACCGCCACCACGCCCACCAGCGATGAAGCCTGCGTGGTGCTGTAGCCCAGCGCTGCGCCGGCCCAGGCCAGAACGATGTAGCGCAGGTTGCCCGACACCCCCCAGAACAAGGTGGTGGTGGCCAGCGAAATCTGGCCGAGGCGATCGCGCCAGAGGCGGCTGTTGCAACGCCAGAAATCCGGCAGCAGCGCGATCGGGTTGGGGGGCATCGGGCGCGGCGTCACGCCGGTGAGCGGAATGCGCGTGTTGAACCAGGCCGCCAGCGCATACACCAGCATCAGCATCGCCACGGCCGCCTCGGCTGGCCGCTTGATGCCGGTGTCCATGCCGGGCAGGTCGATGGCCAGCAGCCAGCCTGAGAGTAGCGGCCCCACCAGCTGGCCACCAAGCAAGACGCCCAGGATGATCGAGGCAATGGTCAGGCCCTCGATCCAGCCATTGGCCTTGACCAGCTGCGACGGTGGCAGCAACTCGGTGAGAATGCCGTACTTGGCCGGCGAATAGGCCGCAGCGCCCAGCCCGACCAGGGTGTAGGCCAGCAGCGGGTGGATGCCGACCAGCATCATCAGGCAGCCCACCAGCTTGATGGCGTTGCTGATGAACATGACCTGGCCTTTGGGCCTGGCGTCGGCGAACGCACCCACGAAGGGCGCCAGCACCACGTAGAAAAGGGCAAACAAGGGCACCAGGGCTGCGCTTTGCCATTCTGGCGCGCCGCGGGTGCGCAGCAATTCGATGGCCGCCACGAACAGCGCGTTGTCCGCCAGCGAACTGAAGAACTGCGCCGTCATGATGGTGTAGAAGCCGCGCTTCATGGCGATGATTTTGAATGCCAGGGCGCCTTCGCACAGGCTGGCTGAGCGGGGTTCGCCGGCGGTTTTGTGCGACAGTTGACGGGTGTCTCCAAGGGTTGCGGGGTTATAGCACGCAGCCCTGAAAACACCGGCCCGCCAGAGCGACACGACCGCTCCACTACCCACACGCACGCGACATTCCGCACGCCATGCCACGTCCCATTCTTGCCACCGTCCATCCTGAGGCCCTGCGCCACAACCTGCAGCGCGCCCGCGAGCTGGCGCCCGACGCCCGCGTGTGGGCGGTGGTGAAGGCCAACGCCTATGGCCACGGTATCGAACGCTGCTTCGAAGCGCTGCGCAGCGCCGACGGGTTTGCATTGATCGATCTGGCCGAGGCCGAACGCGTGCGGACGCTCGGCTGGCGCGGCCCCATCCTGCTGCTCGAAGGCGTGTTCGAGCCGCGCGACCTGGAACTCTGCTCGCGCCTGAACCTGTGGCACGCGGTGCATTGCACCGAGCAGATCGACTGGCTCGCCGCCCACAAGACCCAGGTGCCGCACCGCGTGTTCCTCAAGCTCAACAGCGGCATGAACCGGCTGGGCTTCACGCCCGATGCCTTCCGCAGCGCGTGGGCGCGGCTCAATGCGCTGCCGCAGGTCGAAGAAATTTCCATCATGACGCACTTCAGCGACGCCGACGGCCCGCGCGGTATCGCTCATCAGGTGGCCATCTTCGAGACCGTCACCGCCGACCTGCCCGGCGAGCGCACCCTGTGCAACAGCGCCGCCATCCTGCGCCACGCCAGCACCCGGCTGGGCTCGCTGACGCTGGCTGCTGACTGGGTGCGAGAGGGCATCGCGCTGTATGGCAGTGCGCCCGACTTTCCCCAGCACAGCGCCGCCGACTGGGGGCTGCAACCCGCCATGACGCTTTCCAGTCGCCTCATCGGCACGCAACAGCTGCAGGCCGGCGACACCGTGGGGTACGGGTCGGCCTTCACCGCCGAGGGGTCGATGCGCATCGGCGTGGTGGCTTGCGGCTACGCCGATGGGTACCCCCGCCATGCAGCCCTGGGCACTCCGGTACTGGTGGGGGGTATGCGAAGCCGCTTGCTGGGCCGTGTGAGCATGGACATGCTGACGGTCGACCTTTCGCCGCTGGAAGATGCCGGCATGGCCTGTGGCGTGGGTACCGAGGTGGTGCTATGGGGCCGAGCTGCCTCCGGTGAAGTTCTGCCGGTGGACGAAGTGGCCGCATCCGCTGGCACCATCGGCTACGAACTGATGTGCGCGGTGGCTGCGCGGGTGCCGTTTTCTCCGGCCTGAGGTACAGCCTCTAGCATACCTGCAGGAGTATGCGATATACTGCAGTCTGTATAGGAGTTCGCAGCATGTCGTCCTGGCTTTTTCCCTGGCAGATCCGGTCTTTCATCGCGCTCACCCTGGTGGTGGCCGCGGCGCTGGCGCACGCCGAAGGGCCGCGCGTGGCCGTGGTCGAGGTGGGCGCGCAGGCGGTGGATCAGGGACTGCAGTTCGATGGTCACCTCCAGGCGGTTCGGCAGAGCACGCTCTCGGCCCAGGCCAGCGGCCGCATTCTCTCTCTCTCGGTGAAGGCGGGCGATCAGGTCAAGGCCGGCCAGCTGCTGGCCGTGATCGACGACCGAGCCACGCAGGCCGGCGTGGCGCAGGCGCAGGCCGGGTTTGCCCAGGCTGACGCCGTTCTGGCGAATGCCAAGGCGCACTTCGAGCGCACGCGCGATCTGCGCGCGCAAGGTTTCGTGGCGCAAGCGGCGCTCGACACGGCGCAGGCGCAGCTCAAGGCGGCGCAGGCCGGCGTGGCCGCCGCGCGCGCCGGTCAGGCGCAGTCTTCGCTGGCGCAGGGCTTCACGCGGCTGACCGCACCCTACGACGGCTGGGTGCTTCAGACACACGCAGAAGCCGGCACGCTGGCTCAGCCCGGCGCGCCGGTGTTGACCGTGTACGCACCGCAACCGATCCGCGCGGTGGTGCAGGTGCCGGCTTCGCAGCAGGGCGCCGCCTTGCGCGCACAGCGCATCGAAGTGCAATTGCCCGACACCGACCGCTGGGTTCGTCCGGCACGCCAGATGGCCTTGCCTGCAGCCGACCCGGTGTCGCAAACGGTGGAATGGCGGCTCGACCTGAGCGAGACCGATGGCGCGGCACAGGTGCCGGGCCGGCAGGTGCGGGTGCGTTTCGTCGGCGCCGCCGATCCAAAAGAAGTGCCCCGGCTGCAGGTGCCCGCCTCGGCGCTGTTGCGTCGGGGTGAACTCACCGCGGTGTATGTGGTGATCGCGCGCGGCGCCGAATCAGAACCGGGCTTCTCGCTGCGCGCCGTGCGCACCGGTGCCGACCACGGCGCCTCGGGCGTTGAGATCCTCGCTGGCCTGAAGGCGGGGGACCGCATCGCGCTGGATCCCGTGCGCGCCGGTCTGGCCGGTGCACGGCCTGCGAACTGAGGCGCCCCATGAACCAGCCCCGGATCCCCGACACCCCCGAGAAGCTGGGCTTTTCCGGCTCGGTGGCGCGCCTCTTCCAGGCCAATGCCATCACGCCGCTGCTGGCCATCGTGGCGCTGCTGCTCGGCTTCTTCGCGGTCATGGTCACGCCGCGAGAGGAAGAACCGCAGATCAACGTGACCATGGCCAACGTGCTGATCCCGTTTCCCGGCGCGTCCAGCGCCGACGTGCAGCAGCTCGTGGCCCTGCCGGCCGAGCAGGTGCTCTCGCAGATCCAGGGCATCGAGCACACCTATTCGGTTTCGCGCCCCGGCGTGGCCGTGCTCACCGTGCAGTTCAAGGTGGGCGTGCCCCGCACCGAGGCGCTGGTGCGTCTGTACGACGTGCTCAATGCCAACCAGGACTGGCTGCCCCAGGGTCTGGGTGTGCTGCCCCCCATCGTCAAGCCCAAAGGCATCGACGACGTGCCGGTGCTGGCCGCTACGCTGTGGACGTCCGATGCGGCCAGCGCGCACGAACTCGAGCAGGTGGCCCGCTCGCTGGAGACCGAACTCAAGCGCGTTCCCGGTACGCGTGAGGTGCAGACCATCGGTGGCCCAGGCCGGGCGGTGCACGTGTGGCTGGAACCAGCCCGCCTGCGCGAGCGCGGCGTGAGTGTGCAGGCGCTGCAACAGGCCATCGCCTCGGCCAATCAGGCCATGCCCTCGGGCTCGGTGGCCAACCCCGGCGCGGCCCGGGGAGAGCCCGGCATGCTCAGCGTGGAAACCGGAGAGTTCCTGACGAACGAAAAAGATGTGGGCGACATCGTGGTCGGCGTGAGCAACGGTCGCCCGATCTACCTGCGGGAAGTCGCGCGCGTCGAAGCCGGCGCACAGCAGCCCCAGCGCCATGTGTGGTTCACACCCGGCCCCGCATCGGGCGAGGCACACGCCGGACAAGTGGGGCAGAGCTTCCCGGCAGTGACGCTGACCGTGACCAAGAAGCCCGGCGAGAACGCCGTGGACGTGGCGCGCGGCGCGCGTGAGCGGCTGGACCAGCTGGCCAACAGCGTGATTCCGGACGGCATGCACGTCAGCATCACGCGCGACTACGGGCAGACCGCTGCCGACAAGGCCAACAAGCTGATCCAGAAACTGGTCTTCGCCACCGGCAGCGTGATCATTCTGGTGGGCCTGGCGCTGGGTCGGCGCGAGGCCGTCATTGTGGGCGCGGCGGTGGTGCTCACACTCACCGCCACGCTGTTCGCCAGCTGGGCCTGGGGTTTCACGCTCAACCGCGTTTCGCTGTTCGCGCTCATCTTCTCCATCGGCATTCTGGTGGACGACGCCATCGTGGTGGTGGAGAACATCCACCGGCACCGCCAGCTCACGCCCGACCTGCCGCTGGCCCAGATCATTCCGCGCGCGGTCGATGAAGTGGGCGGCCCCACCATCCTCGCCA
>Ga0070752_1002281_pt1 | contig 12517 bp, 18 predicted proteins | sample VirMetDEL_Aug_30_FD_77440 | JGI IMG/M metagenome (GOLD analysis project Ga0070752, IMG submission 77440) | Aqueous microbial communities from the Delaware River and Bay under freshwater to marine salinity gradient to study organic matter... | ecosystem: Environmental > Aquatic > Marine > Coastal...
AATACTCATATATGAAGTCTCATACATATCTTTGATTGTTGTGAATAATTTTGTAGTCATCGTGTTGACCTCCTATGTTTTATAATATGATCATAACCTAGGTCTTGTAATATATCAACCAACTTTGTCAATAAAGTGTATACATTTATTCAGGATACAGTGAGTAGTTGTGTTCGGTTATAATGAACACAGGATTATTAGTAGAAAGAAAGGATCCGCCCTGTTGAAAAAAGTTAGTGTTTTATTCATCATACCTTAAAGCGGATATGGTATGATATATGATACATTGTAGATTTTCAAACTTAGTTATGTTATTATCCACTAGAATGATTATATTTAGTTAGGAGGTTAAAATGGCTAAATTGAATTATGAAAAAATGAAGCGTAATGATAGGTGTGAAAAACAAACTAAATATATGAGTAGCAGTGAGTATAATAGGAAGTTCCCCCGTCAAGTAAAAAAAGAAATGCAGCAAGCTATAGGAATAGATCTATTACGTCAAGATTACATAAAGAAGAAGAAAGAATTTGCGAAAGAAAAAGAATACCTCTCTGTGTATAGTGCACAAAATCTTCACACTAAAGATTATCCAAGATGGTCTCAATTCTCTTACTGTAAAGAACGTAGAGATACTGCTTGGAAAGCTCTTCAAGAAGCAAAACAAAAATAATTGACATTTTCACAAAAACACATTATCCTAAACCCAGATAGAACGAATTGCTCGTAGCAGGGACGCTTGGCCCCAAGACATATACCAAGCAACTCATTAGGCAGCCCGTGTCCAATATTCACATAGTCGGGTGATTTCCTTTGCAGCGCCGCATGGCTAGGTTTAGGAGGCTAATCTTCAGTAGAGCCTATAGACGAGTTCTGAAGAGCATGATTTCGTACCCTCATGCAGTGTACACCACCACAGTACAAATTGTGGAGGCAGCGTGTACACCTGCCTAGATCTCCTAACTAGAACTAAACAATCAAACACTAAAACAAGCCGTCAAGGCGACACAGAACTGAAGTGATTAAGTTGGTTAATAATTAGTGTTTGGTTAAACCGAACACAACATATAAAAAATAATTGAAAAAAGTGCACCAAATCGCTTGACAGGTCTTAAATCCAGTATTATTATTGATTTGTCTGCTGCGCTAGCAGTAGATAAATCAATTAATCAAAGTCAAATCAAAAAACATATCTACTGAGCAGAGCCGCTAGGCGACTCTGCACTATGAGTAAGAAAGAAAGTTCATTCTTCTTACTAATTCAAAACAAAACTAATACATACTAACTAAAACTAATCCTTACTAATGAGTAGAAGGAAATATAGATATATATATATGTTTGGATTTAGTTGATATTAGTTGTGTTTGGTTTTAGTTGTTTGTTGAAAAAATAGATATCCGCCGGTTAGGTAATAATTAGTTTTCGGCGGAATTCATCCTTTACACACATCAATCATTCTCTCCTACTAATACAAAAACATAACTTCTTCTTACTAAAGTAGGAATAAATAGATACGTTTGGCTTTAGTTGTTGATTTAAATACTTAGTATAGTTGCTCTTACGAGCTTTTAGTGATGAGACCAGATCCCCGCCTAAGTAGAATTTTATCTATTCGAGGCGGAACTCCCTTCTGGTCTATCTTTAATAACCACATCTTTCCTACTACTAATAAAGAACCCAACATTCTCTTACTAATTTAGGTAGTGTTCGGATTTAACGAACACACTACCCCACATAAAGCCAAACAAACGTATACACTTTATTGACATATCAGTGGATGTTTTTTCAGGTTGATGTATACTAAAATCACAACACAGGAGGTCAAATTGTGTCCAAGAAAAACAACAAACCAAAAAAAGATAGACCTGTTATAAGATATGCTAATGGTGGTAAATTTTGGTATGTTAATGGTAAGCTACACAGAGAAGATGGACCTGCTGTAGAATATGCTAATGGTGATAAAGTATGGTGGATTAATGGTAGATTATATAGAGAAGATGGACCTGCTGTAGAATATAAACATGGTGGTAAATCATGGTATATCAATGATAAACTGCATAGAGAAGATGGACCTGCTGTAGAACATACTAATGGTTATAAAGCATGGTATATCAATAATAAACTGCATAGAGAAGATGGACCTGCTGTAGAACGTGCTGATGGCAGTAAAGAATGGTGGATCAATAACAAATTACACAGAAAAGATGGACCTGCTATAGAATATACTAGTGGTCGCAAAGAATGGTTTATTAATGGTAAAAAACTAACTGAAGAAAAATTTAATCAACAAAAACCATTAGTTCAGGTCGAATTAATCGATAGATTTGAAGCTATTCTAAGTGAATAAAAAACACAAAAAATATATAGCAACAAATTTTAATTATGTTTAGGCTATCAACACAGGAGGACATCACAATGTCGCAAAACAAAAAAGAAAAAACAAACTACGAGAAAGTTCGAGAAGAAGTAGAGAATCTTTGTAAAAAACACAATATAGATATAGGTGAAGATATGTTAGATGTTTTTAACGGAATGGAACTTTGGGTTTTACTTCAAGAGCTCAAAAAAAAGTAATTTCTAAAATCATATAACAATCCCATCCAATTTAAAAATCAATTAGCACCAAACCTGGAGATCACACTGTGTCCAAGAAAAACAACAAACAAAAAAAAGGTAAACCTGTTACAGAATATACTGATGGTGGTAAATTTTGGTATGTTAATGGTAGTAAATATTGGTACATCAATAATAAACTGCATAGAGAAGATGGACCTGCTATAGAATGGGCTGATGGTGGTAAATCATGGTGGATTAACAATAAAAGACACAGAGAAGATGGACCTGCTGTAGAATATGCTGATGGTCGCAAGTTTTGGTACCTCAATGGTAAAAAATTAACTGAAGAAGAATTTAACAAACAAAAACCATTAATTCAGGTCGAATTAATTGATAGATTCGAAGCTATTTTGGATGAATAAAAAAACAAAAAAATATATAGCACCAAATCCTAATTATGGTTAGGTTATCAACATAGGAAGTTAACACAATGAGTGGACGGTTAGAAAAGAGATATTTAAAACCTAAAGTAAAAAGAACTACACTTTTAGAAGATGAAGTAAAAGAGCTAAAGGCGGAAGATTCTCTTACTAATAAAGAAATTAGTACTGCGCTGAGGAAATTAAACAACAAGCAAGCTAGATCCTCTCTAGCACGTATTCTAGTAGCTAGAGCAGATCATCCTATTGACAAAACTTCCCTATTTTTAGGGTTATCACCTGAAGAATATATTGAATTCTCACAATTACTTGAGGAAGAAAAGGAATAAAGAATGGCAGCACAATACAATGGCCGGGGCGAGGTCGGAATAAAACTAAATCCCAGTAACAAGGCAGATCAAATGATTAACGAGGCTCTGATTGAGCTTGCAGAGCAGGGACATGGCCCTAGTTCTGTAATCAGAACAGCACTGTATCACCTTTTTGGAATGAGTGAGCAAGCTTGCCAAGACGACGATACACCAGATCTTTCTTAATCTATCGGGCGGATACCCCCCATATCTCTACTACTCTTTTCTTACTAATAAAAATCTAAACTTTTTTACTAAAACAGTTGACACACTAAAACCAATTTGATATAATCATCATAATATTTCTGGAGGGCAAAAAAATATGAATAATGAAGAGAACAATCCAACATTTACAAATAGTCAAAGTAAAGTACTAATAGAAGATACAGATGACGATGGTAGCTTCCCCATGCAAGTCGAGCTAGATATTAAAGAAGTATTACAACAAAAAGCGATCATAGAATTAACGACTATATCAGATGTGAGAAAATTGATTACGAATCTGACTAGACTAGAGAGATTATTCCAAGAGCATATACAGAAATATCATAGCGAAAAGTAACCTGTGTCTGGCTATGCCTATTGGGTGTAGCCAGATATAAGCTTAGGAGGACGGTTAAAAATGCTACAGGAAGATATAGGTGATCAGTTTGTATTTTGTAAAGTCTGTGAGAGATCTCAGTTATACAAGGAATTCCCCGACATTTTTATTGAATTTTGGCGGAATATCGCCACACAAAGTAAGACAGAAAAAGATATTGATTTCCTTGTTAAGTATATAGATAACTCTCATCACTTCTTACTAAACCACTAACAAACTTTACTTACACAAAGTAACACTTTTTGTTACTTATTGAGTCTAAAAATACACGAACTTTTCATAAAAAAAACACGATTACCTGAATGATAACACTAACTTATAGCACTTTTTGCCCTCCAAAAATCACACATATATCCATTAGTGAGAGGGTAATTTTTTTTATAAGACAAGTCTTGGCTGACCAACTAACATGACTAAAGAAGAAAACAAATACTGGACTACTGATGAATTCATAAATCTTTTTGACGAGTGGAATGAGATTTTAGACAGGTATCCTGACACTAATATAGAAATCTTTCCAACTGAAACAGGTCCTATATGTAGTCCTCAGCTAAAAAAATATTCAACAGTTATTAATCCAGAAACCTATGAAGATAATTTTGAATATTACAAAGTAGCATCCCAGCTTCTTTATTATGAAAAATGGCAAAAAATCCCCATAAAAAACAAAAAATATTCAATAAAAAATATGAAAAAAATATGGGCTCTACACACTAAAGGATACACTTTTTATCAAATCGCGGAACTCCTCCCTGACTACTCATTATGGAATATTCGCATAGTAATACATTACATAAAGAACAATACGCTAAAGCAATACTTACTAGAACTACACACTACAACACTAGAGGAAAACATATAATTCAGGAATTTTTTTATTAGTAGAAACAAACATGGACTCACAAGAATTCAAACAACTTATAGAAGGTTTACACTACAAAACAGACCTAGAGAAGCCAACTCCAAAATATAGATCTGGTTTGGCTTTCGTAGCATATAACCTATGGAAAGCTATGCTATCGGGTGGACCCACTTCTAGAATTCTTGCAATTAAAGAGATCCTGGCAAAGTCGTTTAATAAAGAACCAGATATGTCAGATATGTGTAATGGCCAACAAGTAAAGTCAGTAAAAGAGTTATTTGATACTTGTGATATGAAACAACTAACAGAAGAAGAAGTAGAAATGTTATCTTCAATTCTGGATAAAATCCTACCCAATGATTAAAAAAAACCAAATAGCCCTTGCAGCTAAACACTGGAAATCACAGATAGGCTCTTATCGTTCTTTTCCTACTTTTGTAAAGCATGCTTGGAGACTTATTGATACATCTGGTCTACAGTGGAATTGGTTCACACAAGCACTCACTGAAGAGTTACAGAATTGGGCAGAGAGAAAATACAGAAATCTGATTATTGCTGTGCCTCCTGGATCTGCAAAAAGCTTATGCGCAAGCGTACTGCTACCAGCCTGGATATGGGTTAAAGATCCTTCAGTACAGTTTCTATGCTGTAGTCATAATCATACTCTTTCAACAAGAGATAACCAAAAAATGAGGGAATTAATTAAATCTGATTGGTACCAAGACTTAATTAATCGTGAGTGGTCCCTAAAAATAGATCAAGATCAGAAAACAAGGTTTGCAAACACAAAGCTTGGACAGAGACAATCCCTAGGTAGTAAAAGTGGTATTGCAGGTTTCCGTGCCGATGACATAATTCTGGATGATCCTTTAGATTGCAATCCGCGGAAACCCCCCAGACAAGAAGATCTCGACAGTACTTATGCATGGGTACGATACATACTATCCCAAAGAGTAAACAATCCTAAGACCTCACGCACACTACTTATAGCTCAGAGGCTATATGAGGATGACCCAGTAGGTAGACTACTAGAAGAAGAACCTGATAACTGGAATACTTTTTATTTTGATATGGAGTATGACCCCACTATGCCACATAGGCATCCTAAAGATCCACGTACTAAGCCAGGTGAGCTATTGTTCGGTGAGAGATTTGGGATCGAAGAAGTGCAGAACAGAAAGGTAAGCTTGGGTCCCCAGCAGTACTCAGCCCAGAATCAACAGCAACCAGTGCCCCTCTCAGGTTTTATTGTTTCGGCGGATGACCTTATTGTTATCGATAAACCAGAAGAACTATACGGCCAAATAATAATTAGTTGGGACCTAGCGTTTAAAGGAACTGAAGCCAGCAGTAGTGTAGTAGGTACAGTATGGGGAATCAATACCCCTACTAATATAAATACTCGCTGTTTTGATTTATTGCATGTATACAGAGAAAGACTGGACTATGTCGGCACTAAAGCAGCAATTAAAAACTTAGCTTTCAGGTATCCTACACACAAAGCATGCGTAATAGAAGACAAGGCTAATGGCCCTGCAGTAATTTCTGAACTAAAGGCGGAGATCCCCACTATCGTTCCTTTTAACCCAGGTACCTATGGAGACAAGATACAACGACTAAGATCTATTACTCCTGTAATAGCTCAGCACAGACTGAGATTAGTCAAGGCAAACTGGAATTCTCCATATATCTATGAAATGGTTGCAGCTAGAGAAAACGCAAAACATTTAGATCAAGTGGACAGCACTACCCAGGCAATCTTGTTTGCACAGTTTGGTAAGCAAAATAAAGTACGAAAATTAGTAGGGAGTTGGTAATAAATAATGAGCATCGTAAAAAGCTTTTTTAGTGGACTATTTGGAAAGAGTGAATTCCCCGAACTTACAGAAAAATCAATAGATAGCCTAGGTGGTGCATACACAGCTAGCAATGTAGGTATGTTATCGCAGGGTGTAGAGAAAGGCAGCAAGGAACTTATTGAGACCTATAACACAAGCCCCAATCTCAGAAAGGTTGTCAGTCTAATTTCTAATTCATTGGCGGCGGTTCCCTTCTACTTAACCCCTAAATCATCATCTAGATCACTAATCACTAAATCCTATAACACTAAAAACAAAATAACTGATCATCCCTTTCTAGATTTTCTTTATCGCGGATCTCCCCTTATGCCAGGTATGCAAGGACTAAAAGCCAGTTATGCATATAAAGAAATAAAAGGTGAGTTCTTTTGGCATCTATACAGAGACGAAAAGAATATTCCTACTATGTGGGTGCCCATCTCTCCCTTACACGTAACATCTCTCCCCACTACTAAAAATCCTCACTACACTATTGTAGTAGGTGGTCGTTCAGAAAAAATCAAAGAAGAAGATATTTTTTGGAGTAAAGACGTTAACCTGTCAAACCTTTTCGGTAGGGGTTCTGGTGTCGGTCAATCTTTAGCTGACGAAATCGACAGCGACGAATACGCCGCAAAGCTGTTAAGGCTCGTTTTCGCCAACAAGGGATTTAAAGACACAATCATCAGTATCAAAAGTGAAGGTGGTGCCAACGATAACATAGCAGAGCAGCTAGAGGCTAAGTATAACCAACGTTCTCGTAGTTTTTATAATGCCGGGCGAGCCATGGTTATTGATGGCGGACAGGTTGATGTAAAGCCCCTCACTTACTCAATGGAGGAGCTACAGCTTCTAAACCTCAGGCAGTGGGAAAGAGATATAATCTATCAGACTTTCGGAATTCCACCTGAATTATTTGGATTAGTAGAAAACAGCAATAGAGCTACAATTAATTCAGCTTTAACTATTTTTGGGATGATAACCCTTACTCCTAGACTTGAAACCCTACGCTCTGAACTAGAGCTAAAACTACTTCCTTACTTTGATCCTACTGGACAGTACAACCTATGTTTTGATAGTCCTGTTCCTGTTGATAAGGATTTTCAACTAGATGTAATGAAGGCCAGTCCAGATTCTTTTTCTGATAACGACTACAGGCTGCTTGCTGGGTTCCCTCCTATACCTGGTGGTGATTTACCCAAAGAAGAAGAGGACGAGGACTAATATCTAATTAACGCGCGGAGAGCCCCCTATCATGCTATACGAAACTAAAAACATATCCGAACTACACAACACTATCTGTTATAAATCTATATCACTAAAAAATACAGATGTGGTCACAACAGAAAGTGACCAAGAAGAAGATGGAACAGTTCTTGCTACATTTCGAATTACCGACAGTTCCATAGACAGGGGAGGCGATAGAATTATTACCTCTGGTGTAAAAACAGACAAGTATGAGAAATATGGCTCCCTAATCTGGGAACACAGCAGTTCGCACCCTGATTTTATATTAGGGAAACCTATTTCAGTAAAAAGAACACAAAACCACATTGATATGACTTTTAAATTTGCATCTGAAGAAGCAAATCCCTTGGGTCATAGAGTAGGCAAGATGGTCAAAGAGGGACTAATTTCTAATGTTTCGGTAGGAATTAAAATTGAAGAATATGAAGAAACAAAAAGAAAAGGTTTCTACCCTATAGATGTTACAAAATCTGAATTGATTGAAGTCAGTTTAACTGTTAAGCCTATGAATTCAAACGCTACTATTAAAGAAATAACAACAGAAGAAAACAAAAATATAGAAGAAGTAGATAAAATCGCAGAGGCATTCGTTAGTGCTTCTAAAAATAACAAACAAATTAATGATGCCCTAGTAAACGAGTTTGCTATGGCAATTAAATCCTGCAGTGAAAACTGCAAAACTTCAAGGAGAGATTAATGTCTAAGAAAATTGACAATCCTGCAGAGCTCAGTGGTAAAGACAGAGTAGAAGTCGCTGCAGAGCCAACCTCACAAGCGATCAATGAGATGATTCGTAGTGCGGTAAAAGAAGGTATGGGCGAACTTAAAGCAGAGATGCTAGAAGAGGCTCGTGCCAAATCCACAGAGGCTGCCCAAGCCGTTCTTGATGGAAAAGAAGAGAAGGCCACAAATTGTGATGAAGCTAATGTGTATGGAAAGGACTTCGTGTCTATGTTCCGTGCAATGGCTCATGGCAATATGGGACCAGAACAAGCCGAGAAGAGTAATTCAGTGAATACTCTTGCTAAGGCTGCTATGTATCTTTATCGTGCTGGTGGAAACCCAGTGCTAGCCGGAGATCTAATGAGTAAGGACAAGGTATCCGATAGGGACCTGAATCTCATGACCCGCGCAGTCGGTGCTCATGACTTTTCGGCTGGTGGTGCCCTTTTACAGGGTGACATGTTTGATGAAGTAGTTCCTGAACTCTTGTCAGAGACCGCTCTTGTCAGTGACGGAGCTATTATGCGCGAGCCTTGTAATGGCCAGCTAACTATTCCTTACACCTCTAGTGGGCCAACAACCCGCCACGTTGAAGAGAATGCAGCTGCTAATTCAAGTGATCCTGCTTTCGACCAATTGGTTCTTACTCCTAAGCAAGCAACTATCGTTGTTCCTGCTAGTAAGACTTTCTTGAATTCCGTAAATCGTGGTTCACAGCACATTGAGCGCACTATGCGTAGAAGTCTTGCTGTTGACGTTGATGAGCAATTAATTCGTGGAACCGGCGCGAGTTCTACTCCTCAAGGCCTTCGTTATCTTGCTAACTCAAGCAACATCCTTACTGTTAACGCTACAGTTAGTGCAGCCAATACAGTTGCCGATCTTGCTCGTTGCCAAGAAGCTGTTCAGAACAGTAACGTAACATGGAGAGCAGAAGATGGCCGTTATGCTATCTCTCCTCGTACCTGGCGTTATCTATTCTCGCTAAGAGATAGTGGCTATTATGTATTCAAGGATGAGCTGGTATCTCAGGGTTCTATCCTCGGTATTAAGGTTGCTGGTCAATCTGGTCGTGGTATTTCCGCTATTCCAGAGAATCTAGCAGTAACAGGTAGTTCAGAGTCTGAAGTATATTTTTATGTTACTGATGACCTGGTTATGGCTATCGGTGAAGATCTTCGTCTAGAGATGAGTGATTCCGCAGCCTATAATAACAGCTCGGGTACAGTTGTTGCTGCTTTCTCACGCGACCAAGTCGTGTTCAAGTTAGTATTCAAGTATGACTTCGGTTCACTTTCACGTGGTCATGGAATCGCGGTCCTCAGTGATGTCGACTGGGGTGCGTAAGATATAATTACAAAACGTAGTTAAGTGCATATTGGGGGCATACAAAATATGCCCCCAATTAAAAAAAATAAACAAGTAACTAACAGATGAGAAAATCTCATCAACAAACTTTCAAGGAGAAAATATTATGGCTATCGTTCCTAACAGAGATATGGGTGAATTCCTACAGCCAGCAGGTCTTGGTTACTTCAATGCGACCGCAGCTGGTGCGGGTGATGCCACAGAGGTAAATGGCGCTACAGTTGACCGTCAAACATATGGCATGCCAGAAAGCGCAGCCCTAAAGGTTCAGTGGATTGCAAATGTTGCTGCTTCCCAGACCCTCGCTCTTACTATTACACTTCAGGATTCTGCTGATGGCAGCACCTGGACAGATGTTACAGTAACAGATTTCGCCAGTGCAATTACAGTTGCTACAGGCGCTCTTACAAATGATGAGGATTACCATTTGTCTCACATTAGACTATCTGGTCTTCGTCGTTACGTACGTGCTCAGGTAAGTCCTGACCTTTCTAACTCTGGTGTAGATACAGCAGTTGGTAACTTCTGTTTCATTCTTGGCCCAGGTAATGACACAGGCTTGCTCGATGCAGCGGATGCGACCTATAACGGATAAGTAAAAAATGATCTGTATTTGTTTAGTTATTCAAAGTTTTGATATACACGCTAGAGGCGAATATATCTCTCTAACTCCTGCCCAAACTGAAATGAAAGTAAAGCAGGGATTAGTAAAACAAATAACAAAACCTATAGATCAGACTAATCTTAAAGATGGATGGAGAGCTTACATTAAGACTAATAGAAAATACAGACTGATAAGTAAAAGAGATCAGGATTTATTAGAAAAGCAATTAACTGAGCTACGCTCGTATCGGGCAGAGCCCAGATAAAATAGTTAGATGTTAGGGCTGGATGTCTTGTCCTCCACGTCTGGCTCTAACATCAACTAACTGAGCTACGCTCGTATCGGGCAAAGCCCAGATAAAACAGGAGAAGTTATATGGCACTAGCAGATAATGCATTAACCTTAGTAGCAACAGTAGAGACTGAGTTAGGGTTGACTGCAGGGGCTCAGGATGCACTACTTGAGAGATATATTAATCAAGCATCAGATCTTTGTGAGTCTTATGCTGGTAAATCTTTCTATAGGGATACCGCCATTGTGGAAAAAGTTGTGGGTGATGAAGGCCCCTATCTTTTTTTGGCGAAACCCCCTATCAATTCTATAACATCTATCTCCTACTCATCTAGTAATCTTGGTACTTCTGAATATGAAATACATGAACCAGCTAAAAACGGTATTGTATACGCAGTATCTGGCTCCTGGTATCGTTCAGGTATTCACTTCGGTGATATCTCACATACTAGAGCTAGTGGTTATGCAAGAAAAGTATATACGGTTAACTATGACGGAGGATATTACACTCCAAAACAGGAAGATGACGGAGACGGCACCAGAAATCTTCCATACGATATAGAGTACGCCTGTCTCATGATAACTAGCTATCTATATAGGAGCAAAGGAAAAGATCCAAGTATTGCCAGTGAATCCCTACTTGGTTCTAGTGTTTCTTACAATACTAGTGTTTCTAGTTCAGTGCTTTCAATTTTGCCAGCAGCCGCAGGGATTCTTAATCAATATAAAACCGTGATAATGAGGTAACTAATGGATTGGACTGCTAGACATATAGATACCTTATTTTTTCAGGAACCGACAGGTATTGTTTCTGGAAATCTTGCTTTTGGTACTCTGACTTCTGTATCTGCACGTATTGAAGAATACCCAATAATCGTATCTTTTGGCAATGGTGAAGAAAAAGCAGGCACCCATAGGGTTAGTCTTCATACTAATCTAGCCATGAAATCACGTTGCTGGATTGCTAGTGCAGATACTTCTAGTGTAGATAAATCATATAGAATATTAAAGAAAGAAACAGCGAAAACCCTGGATGGGTCTTATAGGCTCTATATTTTAACTTTAGGCAGGTAATTATGAGTGTCACCGCTGAAGAGATTGTAATTCTTCAAATAGATAATATGAGTGCTTGGACTGAGGACACAAATCTCTTCCTTGGGCCGATACGTCCTGTTTCTGACTATGTACCACAGACATCAACATTTGTAATGATCACTGGTGGTAATGAACCTATCAACTTTTCTCCTAGTGGTTTTCTACTACAAGAAAGTATGTTTAGGGTTCAGGTAACAGTAAGAGGGGCTGCAGAACAGTATGGGGCAACCCGTGCCGCTGCAGATTTAATCTATAGAGAGCTACACGACAGACCACAGAGTGATTGGTTTATGCAACGTGCTGATCATCCTACACCTATTTATACGGGACAGGATGACAAGGGTGCCCACATATTCACTATCAACCTTACCCTTGGGCTGTTGGGCGATCCTTATACCCTAGATGTCCCTAGTTTGACCACTAGTGGCCTGCTTAATCATATCCCGTATTTTAATACCGCCAACACTATTGCAGCTTCTGCAGGGCTAATCTGGCAAGAATCTGCAGAAATTTTTACTGTTTCTGGAGATGCCAATATCTCT
>Ga0070752_1002296_pt1 | contig 12477 bp, 9 predicted proteins | sample VirMetDEL_Aug_30_FD_77440 | JGI IMG/M metagenome (GOLD analysis project Ga0070752, IMG submission 77440) | Aqueous microbial communities from the Delaware River and Bay under freshwater to marine salinity gradient to study organic matter... | ecosystem: Environmental > Aquatic > Marine > Coastal ...
ATCAAGGACTCGGTCAACAAGAAGAAGTACTCTCAGATTTGGGAGGACAACATGACCAAGTGCAACAAGCCCAAAATTACCAATCACACCGCAGCAACCTCGAGCGTCTCTATAACTTTTGTTCCTGACTGGGAGCGTTTTGGTATGACCAAGATGGACGAGGACATCTACAAGATTATTGAAAAACGCGTATGGGACGCAGCCTTTTGTACCAGTGCCAATTGCAAGGTTTCCTTCCAGGGCTCTGAGATCAAGTCACCAACCCCTGAGCAGTACATGAGGATGTTGACCCCTGGTGCCGAGGACGTGGTCACTGTTTCAACCCCCCGATGGACAGTCTGTGTAGCCCCATCTGATTCTGGGTTCCAGCAAGTTTCATTTGTGAATGGTATCTGCACAACCAAGGGTGGAACGCACGTCGATTCGGTTGCCAACCTGATTTCACATGGCATTGTTGATGATTTGGCCAAGAAGATTAAGCTCCGACCTCAGCAGGTCAAGAACACCCTGTTTGTGTTGGTGAGGGCAACCCTGGTCAACCCAACCTTTAGCAGCCAGATCAAGTCTGAGTGTACCCTAAAGTCGCAAGAATTTGGGAGCAGATTTGAGCCACCTAAGAACTTTATCAAGAATGTCCTCAAGACTGGGGTCCAGGATGAAGTTCTGGCATTATCAAAGGCTCGTGAGGAGAAGGAACTCAAAAAGACTGATGGTGCCAAAAAGTCCAAGATTACCGGCATTCCCAAGCTTGACGACGCCAATTGGGCCGGCACTGCCAGGTCTGATAGGACCACCCTGATTATCACAGAGGGTGACTCTGCCAAGACATTGGCTATTGCTGGCCTTTCTGTTGTTGGCCGTGATGCGTATGGGGTGTTCCCATTGCGCGGCAAGTGTAAGAATGTTCGTGATGCAAGTGCCAAGCAGCTGATGGACAATGAAGAGTTTAACAATCTCAAAAAGATTCTAGGACTTCAACAGGGCAAGGTTTATTCTTCAGTAAAAGAGCTTCGCTATGGAAAGTTGATGATTATGACTGATGCTGATAATGACGGAAGTCACATCAAGGGTCTTGTCATCAATATGTTTCACTACTTTTGGCCGAGCCTTTTGGAAATTGGTTTTGTAATCTGTATGGTTACCCCAATTGTCAAGGCTACAAAGGGCAAGCAGCAGAAGTGGTTCTTCACTGATTCTGCATTTCGGACTGATGAATCGAGCAATCCAGGGGGTGGCTGGAAGGTCAAGTACTACAAGGGTTTGGGTACCTCAACTTCTGTAGAGGCCAAGGAATACTTCAAGAGTATCGAAAAGCTGACTGTTGGATTTGAGGTTGACGAGGAGACTGATAACTCTGTGGTTTTGGCATTTGACAAGACCCAAGCTGATGCTCGAAAGCTGTGGCTGACTAAGAACTCGAGCGGTCACGAGGAGATCAAGTATGGCTCTATCAATTCCTTGACCATTACTAGTTTCATTCACAATGACCTGGTTGATTTCAGCTTGGCTGATGTCAAGCGTTCAATTGCTCATATGTGTGATGGTTTCAAGCCTTCTCAGCGCAAGGTTCTATTTGCCTGTTTCAAGAAGAATCTGAAGGATGATATGAAGGTTGCACAACTGGCAGCCTATGTGTCTGAAACAACCGCCTATCACCACGGCGAGGTTTCATTGGCCGATACGATTGTCAAGATGGCGCACGACTATGTCGGGTCGAACAACATGAATCTCCTGTATCCTTCTGGGCAGTTTGGCACACGTCTAATGGGTGGAAAGGATTCGAGTCAGACGAGGTACATCTTCACGAGGCTGATGCCTTATGCTCGTCAAGTGTTTGATCCTGCTGATGACGCCGTGCTCAAGTATCTAACTGATGATGGCAAAACGATTGAGCCAGAGTACTTTGTACCGGTTCTACCCCTTGTTCTCGTCAATGGCACAGAGGGTATTGGCACTGGTTTCAGCAGCAATGTTCCGCCATTCAATCCTGATGACATCAAGGACAACATCAGGAGGGCCCTAAAGGGCGAGTCAATCAAGAAGATGACCCCTTGGTTCTCGGGGTTCAAGGGGGCTGTGGTGGCCAGTGGCGATGCCTGGGTGGCTACAGGGGTTTATTCCAATCGCAAGGTTACAGAGCTTCCACCAGGCCTGTGGACCCAGGACTTCAGGGAGCACCTTGATGGCCTTGTTGACAAAAAGGTTATCAGCGGCTACAAGAACAATTCCACAACCGAGTCTGTAGACTTTGAGATTGAGGGTTACAGCGGGAAGGACCCCATCAAGGACTTCAAGCTGGCCAAGACCATCAGGGTGAGCAACATGCACCTGTTCCACCCCAAGCAGGGCATCAAGAAGTACCAGTCTGCGGAGGAGATCTTGGTGGACTTTGTGGAGATTCGGCTCGACTACTACAAGAGGCGCAAGGCGCACCTGAAAAAGCGGCTGGAGCAGGAGGTGGTCACCCTAACAAACAAGGCTGCATTTGTTCAAAAGGTTGTGAATGATGAGATTGTCATCTTCAAGCGCAAAAGGAGCAACCTTGAGGAACAGATTGCCTCTCACGGCTTCAAAAAGGTTGATGGCAGCTACGACTACCTGCTCAACATCAAGACGTACCAGTACACGGAGGAGGCTATAGAGGCCCTGCTTGGGGATTCCGTCGCCAAGCAAAAGGAGCTGAAGGACCTCGAGGCAACCTCGATAATTAGGATGTGGGAAAATAACCTGCTAGAATAGTAGACAATGGCCGGAAGCGCCGCTGTAATGTCACTTAATGCCGTTGGGCGTCAAGACGAATACTTTGACGGCGAGGATTCTTTTTTTGATTTCAATCAGAGTAGGCACTCAAACTTTACAATCTATCAGCGTTCCACCAAGATAAAGAAACCCGCGACCACAACCTCTGCGACGTGGCCCTTTGGTGAGACCATTCAGGTCAGGTTGAATCCTCAGAATATGGGTGACCTTTTGTGTAACATGTATTTGAAGTGCACATTGCCACAAAACAACGTAGAAGGTGTCGCGTTCGAATACGCAGCTGACGTTGGCAAGGCTCTTATACAGACTGCAGAGTTTAGGGTTGATGAGTACGAGCTGGAGACACTCTACACGGATTGGTCAGTCATCTACAGCGAGCTTTATCTAACGGAGGAGGAGAAAGAGGGTCTCAAATTTCTTGACAACAACGGTCAGCCAAGTGGTAGCCTGCCCGGGGAAACAAGTAACGGGATGAAACTTTTTGTGCCGCTGTACTTTTTTTTCGGGAGAAGGCATTCATCCCAAGACTTTGACAACAAGCTTTTGAGTGACAAATACTTCAAGCCATATTTCCCACTGTGTGCAATCCACAAGCAACATATATTCTTGAACATTACATTCAACAACACGTCATTCTTTACAGATCCTACAACAAATGTGGAACTCCCTCAGTTTGAGATTGTGACAGAGGAGGTTACACTGACACCCACTGAGAGGTCATACATCATAAACAACAAACAGTCCATAACAACCGAATTGATGAGGAGGCAGAGCCCAATTGATATCGACTCGTTCTTTGTGGAAGCCAAGAACAATCTGGTTCCTAGGATTCCAGTAAAGACACTCCACTGGTTCTTCAGGCGGGATGAATTTGAGAAGAACCCAGCCGAAATTGCCAATCGCTTCAACTTTGGTAACTATTACAGTGGCCCAACAACATCTAATATCTATGCCCAAGCCGAGAACCCAATCATGTCTGATGCCGAACTCTTTGTAAATGGCACCCAGAACCTTGGATTTATGGAGAGTGATGCTAGAAATTCAACGTCCACAGCAAATTATTTCAAACACCAAGTTCCATTTAAAGTGGGGTTATCTTCACCTCTGAGAAATATCTACACATACTCATTCAGTCTGAAACCAAAAGACCCATTGCCAACTGGAGCTTTGGATTTCAGTCAACTGAATTCAGACAAGACATTTTTATTGGCTTCACTCCTGGAAACAGGAAAGGATTCGACGGCCACTACAACAAAGAATGAAAACAGCGTCATAGCGACAGTTACAGGTACTGTTCAAACCACACAGTCTGGTACAACCCTAACAATTACAGCAACCGCAAACTGTGAGTCGACTATTCAAATCTATTACAATAACAACTTCTATGACCAAAGTAGTGGTCCCGTACTTTCATATACAGCAGCACCTACTATAGAACGTATCAACAATGAGATTTATGTAGTAGCTTCAAACGTACAGAACGGAACCGCAACAACTTCAAATATATCCCTTATAAAGCCACCTTTAGTATACAAATATCACCTGTACTACACTGGCTATCAGACTTTAGAATTTGAGAATGGCTTTGTGAGCCCTACATTTTCGACTTGAGGAGCTCCCTGTTGTTCTTGATATAGTCTATGATGTTGTTGGTGATACACCACTTGATAAAATTCAACTGGGCAACGGTGGTGATGATAGTATCATCAGTTCCCGGGATTGTAAACTCAAACTTGTTCGACCTGCAAAACGGGTCAAAGAGCTTCTTGCTGTACCCATCAAGGCTGGACTTGTACGCGCAGTGGACACTGAACATCTTCCCATCTCTTGTTGTGTATGAAACATTCTTATTCTTGGAGTAATTTGTTATGAACCATTCTAGATTCCTCAAAGAGATCCCACTTTTCTTGTCCAAAATGTCTTTGAGGATTTCAGAGTTTTTGCTGTCCGAATAGAACTGATGTACAGAATTGAGAAGAGTTTCAGAACGACTCATCTGTTATCTACTAATAAATTAAAATCTATAACTGGCTTCTGATAACTTGGTGGTGCCGCGGAGCACGCCGGACATCCCTCCTGATACAAAGGTGGAACACTATGGTTGTGGCAGAGGCTTGAACTGCTCAAAACCTTGATTGGGCTGAGCTTTTTCTTTTGATGCTGGTGTATCCCGCAGTACCCACCGTCTTTCGCTTTGTGTTTGCAGCGATGCCCATTGGCATTTACACCCAGGCAAGATGTCTTTTCTGGCTCGACATCTGGTGTTATAACAGACGCGTCTCGCAGAAGCAGGGAGATAGGGATTCGATAACTCTCTGCAATCCTTCTTGCAAACATTGTTATCTTTTCATTGACGCGTTTCTCAACCTCGGCTTCAAACAGCTCTATGAGCTGCTCACTCATCCTTAGTGTTATTTTGCTCGAATTTTTTAAACATATTTTTGATGGAGGATTCCTCCTTCGCCTTTCGCGTCCTTTTCTTTGGAAGCATGCTGCTGAAGATTTCCTCCTTGGGGTTTTTAACCAAAGGCTCCAGCAGGTCACATACTGGATTCATAAACTTGTTCTCCAGGTAGTACTGATAATCCAAAGGCACACTGTTCTCCCTGGCATACTTGGGGTCCTCAGACTTTTCAAACGCCCTAGCCTTCTTGTTGCCCGTGTCGGTCAAAACATACTGAACACGGTCACCAGACTGAGGCTCCGATCCGGGCTCACGCTCACGCATCTTGTTGCGAACCTGAACGTGTGCCATATTGTCACTCTTGTAAGTGTCTGCCAACTTTTGCGAAAGGATCAACTTTTCCATAGGAACCTCACCCCCAACAAGTTCAGCAGCCCGCTGCCTCGCCAAGGCAATGGCTGCGTCTGGGTTGTTGGACTCCAAGATGATGTCCAAGAGTTCCGTACAAACCTCGCGGACGTGTGGAGTGTTGTCACGCCTCACAACCTGAAGCCCCTTGATGTCAATATAATCCATCTTCATCTTGCCATCCTTACCCTTTGTCCACAGCTTGGCCGCGTAGCGCTTCTTGCTGTAGAGGAAATACGGATAGTAAACCTTTTCAAGCTCAAGATCATTGGGCTTCTTGAAAAGGGCGGTGCACTGCTCAGCAGCCTGCTCACCAAGCTTCCAACTGTGCTCTAGGGCTTGTTCGGGAGACATACCAGCGGTGTCAAACTCGACCATCACTGAATCAGTATTGTGGACTATCAACTCACCTGGACCAACGTGGAAATGATGTGATGAAGTCGTCAAATCATACACATACTGCTCAGTCTCACCAAGATACTCAATCTTCTTGATTATGGTTGGATCCTTTCTCTGTGTAGATTTCGTCCAGGTCTGTCTAAACACATTTAGCTTGTCTCCGCGCGTGTTAAGACTTACATTGTAACCAAGACGTCTACCCAATAATTGAAGACCCATTGTACCCTGCTTACCCTTGCAATCCATCCTTGTGTCAGCCATATAATAGCCATCAACAAACGCTTGAACAACTTCAATAGGTGCATTAAGGATACAAGATGGCACAATCTTCTCCCTTGCTTCGTTGTAGAACAGGTTGCGATAATCCTTGACATCGCCACACGCATTCAACTTGTACACACCACTGCTTTCCAGGGTGTCATATATTTTCGTATCAAATGGACACAGACCCTGCATCTCAATAAGATAATCAAGGTTTGAGTTGTTGAGAGCCCAAGTGAATTTACTCCCATAATGACCACACGAACCATCTCCAAAGAAGAAACCCATAACCTTGGCTTCATCAACATCAACTGTCATATCAATAGAATCAAACGCATCAAGTGTGTTACCATGAAGCAACTTTGTACCGACAGTGACATCAGTTGGTTTAATCATAGATGCATTTTGGTCTAGGAGACTATGATCCTCAGTACAATCCACAACACCTGTATGGGTAAGAACGCGGAATATCTTCTTTGTAGTCTTGTGGCGGATGACTCTTTCAACAGGTGTAAATCCATTTTCAGTCCAGACTTCATAATTGCCTGGGAATGACTCCTTACCACCATCAGCATAGTGATACTCATTGGTAAGCTCATCTATCCGCTTTGTATGAATAGAACCATCACTCAGCTTGATTAGGAGTGGTGTATCACCAGTTACAGAATCCCCATACCTCACCTTGGCACCCTCAAAGTTTGCCTCCACGTAGTTCTTGGTCTCCTCAATCATACTGCGACCCTTTGCCGTAACAGTTGAGGCGATCGGAACACAGGGGAGCATACCCTTTCCAGCACCGGTGAAGCCATAGACCGAGTTCATAGAAATCTTGTAGGCGAGCTGCTTGCCATTGTAGACATCCTTCATAACACCTGTAGACCTTGCCATATCCTTCTTGGCTTGGCTACGGAAAGCCTTGAGCTCCTTGAGAACCGAGGGCAACAGGCTGTCCACATTCTGAGCAAACCTGTAGGTCTTTTCCCCAATCTCAAAGCTCTCATACTCAACCCCAGGAACATTCTCATACTTGGGATCCATAACCAACGTTGAGTAGCACAGGTTGTGCGCCATCATAATAGACGGATACAGACCCGCAAAATCTAGGGCTGTGATTGGGGTGTAGTAGGCACCAGCCTGAGCATCCAGAACTGTTGCACCCTCGTAGCTATCACTCACAATCTTGCCCCAGCGAATGGTTGGAATCATATATCGAAGCTCCCGAGCCTTCCGAGCCATCTGGCTGAACACCTTGATCTGCTGACCGCGCTCCGACAGATAGGACAAAGGAACCCACGTCGCCTTGGCCATCTCAATCAGGTTTAGCAGGATGCAGAGCTTGTCCAAAAGGCGGTGAGGGAGAATGGTATCCTTGATACAGTACTCGGCAACCTCTCGGAGCTTGACTGGATCCTCCTCACGGAACCGAACAAACATCTCCTTTGGAGACATATCAATCTTGTGGTCACCCAGATATGTCTCGGCAACAAAATCAAGCTTGTAGCTGTCAAGCTTCTTCTCGCGCTTCACCTCGTGAAACAGGTCAAAGATATACCGACCGGTCATTGGCAGCAACTTCATCAGATTGTCACCCAGAGCACTTGATGAAAGCTTCTTGTAGACAAAATCACAACGCTGGTTCTTCAACTTTCCAAGCTCAAAGAAACTCGCAGGGCACTTGCAGATGATTGCACGCTTGTAGATGTACTCCAAATCAAATCCAAAGATATTCCAACCAGTCATAATATCAATGTCGTGTTTGAAAAGGTACTCCTTGAAGCCCATAATCAGGTCTCGCTCAGTCTCATAGTTGATGATATTGCAACCCTCCAGGTTGGTATCAGTTTTCTTGTAGCATAGGCAGGTCTTGTCATACAACTCAGACTCACCTAGGCGCTTGAGTGTAAAGGCAATCTGAAAGCACTGGTCACCCTCAATGTCAGCCTCAGGAAACTTTCCAGTAGAGCTATAGGTTTCAATATCAAATGAAGCCACAATGAAGGGTGCGTTCCCATCCTTTGAATCAGCCTTGAGGGTTTTCCAGTCGTTACAGAACAGGTCAATGTCAACGTTGGCCAGGTGCGAGCGGACACAGTTGTCACCAGTCTCAAGCCAGCCGGTTGATTGGATACCGGACCGGTGCATCAGCCGGAGCATTGGCTCGACATTTGATTCGTACACCTTCATAGCATAGGTATCACCCTTCAAAGGACGGCTGAGCTTGCGATCACACTTTTTCATATTTTCAAGAGTTGCAAAGTTCAACTTCATGAAGGGAAATTCTGCATTGTTCTGAAATCCCCAAAGGTCCTTGGACTTTACAGGCTCATAGCTCTCAGCAGCACCACCACACGCATCTTGAATCTTCTGGAACAAAAAGCTGTCACTCGTCCTCGGGGGAACCTTTACAAAGAAGTATGGCTTGAATGGCGTGGTTACACAGACCGACTTGCCATCCGCAGCCCTGCCAAATATGCTAATAAGGTATTCATCGTCCCCATCTCGAGCTTCCCACGAGAGAGCCTGAAACAGCACCATTGCGTATATAACGCCTGTAATTTTTAATATCAGTTTTATATAAAAGATGTCAGGGGCACTGGTCGATCTCGTCTCAAAGGGTGTTCAGGATGCCTACATAACCGGTGAGCCACAGGTGTCATTCTTCCGCCAGAACTACAAGCGCCACACAAACTTTGCTATGCGCCCAGAGGAGCTCAACTACATTGGCACCTTTGCGGCAAACAATGAGGTGACTATAAAGATCCCTTCAAAGGGTGACCTCCTCAGCTACCTGTGGATTGAGGCTACAGGCATCAATGACAAGGCTGACAACAGAAACAACGCAAGCATCATCGAGGATAACGATTCAACCCTTTTCGAGTTCCACCTGTATATTGGTGGTCAGAAGGTTGTGACCTTTGATTCGTTGTATCTCCAGGGTGTCCACGAGCTTCTCTACCGCGGCAATCAGGCTCGGGTTTCGTGCGCTGGCACCACAAACACAAGCAAGTCCAACTCCCTGGGCTATTCCGGCGCACCGGATTACCTGATGCTGCCATTCTTCTTCTGCGAGGAGTGGACAAAGAGCCTGCCTCTTGTTGCCCTCCAGTACCACGAGGTTGAGATTCGCATCAAGTGCCGCAACGGCTTCACAGCCGGCTCGACACCAAAAGTGTGGGGAAACTTTATCTACCTTGACACCGCAGAGCGCGACTTTTTTGCAAACACCGACCACGAGCTGCTCATTGAGCAGGTTCAGCACACACTGGCTTCCAGCACAGATACCGACTTTGACCTGACCTATTTCAACCACCCAGTCAAGGCGGTTCACCTGGTCTCGGGTCAGGCTGCTGGCGCCAGCTGGGCAAGTGAGTACAGCTTTAAGGATTCATCCTTCTACATCAACGGCACCACACTGTTTGACACAACCTCCAACACATACCACCACAACGTGGTCCACGAGATGCACTGCGAGGCCCTCCCAGACGACACACTCAACAAGCAGCCAACATTCACCTGGCCTTTCTGTCTCAACATTGGCAAATGCCAGCCAACTGGCACACTGAACTTTTCGCGTATTGACACAGCCAAGCTGACGGTTTCAAACCCAACAGGTGGTAACGCCCTTCACAGGGTGTACGCCGTGAACTACAACATCCTTAGAATTAAGAAGGGTATGGCTGGTGTTGCCTTTAGCAATTAAAATGTTCGCCTTTAGTAATCAAAAATGTTTAACACACTGGCCAACTTTTTCGAGACACTCAACTTTAATCTAAAGACTGGTGAGCTATCAGATGTTGAAGCATTTTTTTATTATGGGCTTCTTTTTGTGATTGCATATCACTTTGGATTTGCGCGCAAAATGGACCCCAAAATGTATGGTATGGTTCTTGCAGGTGGTGGTGCTGTTGGTATCGCTATAAATCGTTATAGAAAGGCAGCATTTTCAGCTCGTGTTAGCATCTTGAAGCAGGAGGGTATTTCGAAGGATGCTGCGTATCTTTCTGATTCTGGTTTGAGACGGCGCTGAAGGCAATTATAATAAAATTAAACGCGTTATACAGGTGTTGGTGCGGGAAATAGAAAATTCCACACAGAAGCTGAGTTTAAAAATGTAATAAATAAGTTGTCAACTAATAAAAATCACGCTTTGTTAAAGAAGCTTTCTTTACCGGAGCAGGTGCGCTGGGTTGGTGGTGATTTGTTTATAAAAAAACCACACTTTGTTAAAAAAAAAATTAAGAAGCTTTCTTTACCGGCGTAGGTGCGCTGGGTTGGTGGTGATTTGTTTGTCTAATGTGCTTTCCTGAATACACATTTGGCCCCTTTGACTTTTTCTTCTCCTTGGCCTGTTGCTTCTTGCGAGGCTGGGGATCCATTTAAATTAATGTAGCACAATCTTTTTAGATTACTTGCGAGCGCTCCTCATTGGTGAAAACAATATCCTGAGTTTCACCAGTGACACATCGGCTTAGGGCACTTGAAGCCGAACGCATAACCTCACCCACATTAGCCGTGTCAAAGTCCATAGCAGCGTCGCGACCAATGCCCATGTCCACAGCATTCTTGATGGCGTCCTGATTTGCACCCAGGAACACAAACTTCCAACCCTGTGCCTTCTTTGTGGCAATCATGTCATTTATATCACCCTTTGTGTACTTGGTGCTTGAATTCTCCTCACCATCCGTCAGAATCACGATGACGTTGCCAACATCATCCAGGTCAGCCCAACGCTGAGTGTTGTTCTTTTCAACCTGCTCAATCGTCTGGGCAATAGAATCTAACAAGGCTGTACCACCCCGTGGGCGGAAGTCAAGCTTTTCAACATCCTTAATCTTCTTGTTCTCGTAGACTATTTCAAATGTGTTGTTGAACAGGTACAGGCTCAATGTAGATGTGGGCGCCTGTTCGCGAACAAACGCATTGAACCCACCGATTGTGTCCTTGAGACAGCTTTCCATTGACCCAGAGCGGTCCAACAGGAAATGGATGAACGCCATTTAGATGTCTAGGGTTTCAAGCTTTTATGTAAAAAAATACTTGTCTTCTTCAAAATGATGCCGTTGATTGTAGCAGGTGGTAGTAATACTTTAGATATTAAGGGACACCAAGATGCCTGTGGAAGCGAACCAGAATGTGTATGATTTAAACTATTCAACATCGATTGCTCCCATTTCTTGTATAAAAAAAGCAGCACCTAAAAGATGCTTTTACGATTGACCCAAAGATAATAAATCAAAAACAAAAAGCCCAACAGGAAAACAACACCCTGAACAGTGGCGACAAGTCTCTTTATCTGACACACAAAGGAGTTGTCACCAGGAGGGCACAAGACACCCGAGCCAGCCCCAGCCGCAAGATAGGCACCACCCATTGTCACATTCTGACGAGCGTTTGGATCTTTCCTCATATAGTAATACCAAAACATTTTAAAATTTTTTTCAAAACCGCCTCACACATATTAATTGCCTGTTGACCCAAAGCCACCTTCACCACGAGAAGTTGACACGAGCGTATCAACCTCTAGAACATCTGGAACCTCGCACCGCTCCAAGATGAGCTGGGCAATCCGATCACCCTTCTTGAACTCTACGGGCTGAAGCCCCAGGTTGAACATTGCAACCTTGACCTCACCAACGTAATCAGGGTCAATAACCCCGGCACCAATGTGGATGCCGTGCTTCACAGTAAGGCCAGAACGAGGAGCGACGCGCCCATACACCCCACGTGGTAGTTGAAATCCAAGACCAGTAGAAACAAGAGTGTGCGACTGAGTATCCAAAACAAAGTCCTCAATACAAGCGAGGTCATATCCCACCGCACCCCCCGTTCCTCGAGTAGGTAGAGTGGCAACATCACTGAAACGCTTCACACGAAGTGGGTCCATTTCTGGATATTAATGTGTCCTATGTTTTAAGCAACTGCTTGGTTGATGTAAATTCAGGTGATTCTATGAAACTTGCTCTACTTGTTAATTTCAAACCTGTGGTCGTATTGCATTTGTAATAGCTCACATCACCAAACCCCTTCAATTCACTCATATGCGTCGTAAATTTAGACTGATCTTCTGGTTGTAAATTTGCAAATATGCCTTGAGAGATGACAACCTCACACTCCCCACACACACTCTCGAGTCTTTGTGCCAAATTTATACTTTTACCAAACATACGGAAGGTTCTACCATCAATAATACCGCCAGATAAGTCGCCTATGTCCATACCACAACGTATATGAGTATTATACTTTGA
>Ga0070752_1002298_pt1 | contig 12473 bp, 12 predicted proteins | sample VirMetDEL_Aug_30_FD_77440 | JGI IMG/M metagenome (GOLD analysis project Ga0070752, IMG submission 77440) | Aqueous microbial communities from the Delaware River and Bay under freshwater to marine salinity gradient to study organic matter... | ecosystem: Environmental > Aquatic > Marine > Coastal...
GTCGTTTCCGTTTCAGTAGCGCCAGTATATAATGCCGCAGATTTTGTGTGTGCTTTGTCCCAGCGAAGGATGAAGTTCACGGGAGCGATAGACCTTTATTGCGCATTAGAACGCAAAACGCTCCCAAACCCTGAAAAGGTCGATGTATGACCAGATGGTTGCTTGCTGTCGGTGTCTTGATGCCGCTTTACGGCGCTCAGGCTACACAGGAACCGGAAGCGGTGTACAACCGAGTTTGCGTGGCTTGCCATGCCGGCCAACTGCCGAACGCCCCGAAGCGGGGTGACCAGGCAGCCTGGGCGCCCAGACTGGCGCAAGGCATGGACACGCTGGTGCAACACGTGACCCAGGGTTTCAAGGCAATGCCGCCGCGTGGTTTGTGCATGGACTGCAGTACCGAGGATTACCAGGCCATCATTGAGTGGATGGTGAGTAAACCCGGTTAGATAACTCTTAAACCCTTAGCCGTAGTTGGATTAGCTGATGAACAAACTGATCGTGAGTCTGCTGTTGACCTTGGGCATCACCGGTGTTGCCCATGCTGCAGGCGACGCTGCTGCGGGTCAGGCGAAAGCCGCCGTGTGTGGTGCTTGCCATGGACCGGATGGTAATAGCCCGGCGCCGAACTTCCCTAAACTGGCCGGCCAGGGTGAGCGTTACCTGACCAAGCAGATGCACGACATCAAGGACGGCAAGCGCACGGTCCTGGAAATGACCGGCTTGCTGACTAACCTCAGCGATCAGGACCTGGCCGATATCGCGGCCTATTTTTCCAGCCAGAAAGGCAGTGTGGGAGCTGCTGATCCGAAGCAAGTGGCCCGTGGCGAAGAACTGTTCCGTGGCGGCAACCTCGACAAAGGCATGCCTTCCTGCATCGGTTGCCACTCGCCTAACGGCGTGGGCAACGCCGCTGCGGGCTTCCCGCATGTGGGTGGCCAGCATGCGCAGTACGTCGCCAAGCAACTGACGGACTTCCGTGAAGGTAATCGCACCAACGACGGCGATACCAAAATCATGCAGAGCATTGCCGCCAAGCTGAGCAACAAGGACATCGAAGCGGGTTCCCAATACATTCAGGGTCTGCACTGATCGAGGGCTGCGTTAACGCTCGATTAATCCGTTGATGCAAGCATAAAAAGGGTGGCCTAGGCCGCCCTTTTTTGTGGCCGGTGCCGTTACACTAACGAACTCATGCCCGCGCAGACCTGTCACAACAAAGGTCGCGTGAGGCGACTTTATTTGTCCAGGAGTAAAGCATGCGTAATCTGATCCTCAGCGCCGCTCTCGTCACCGCCAGCCTCTTCGGCATGACCGCACAAGCCGCCGACGTGCCGCTTGAAGCCGGTAAAACCTACGTGGAATTGGCCAACCCCGTGCCGGTTTCGGTGCCGGGCAAGATCGAAGTGGTGGAGCTGTTCTGGTACGGCTGCCCGCATTGCTACGCCTTCGAGCCAACCATCAACCCATGGGTTGAGAAACTGCCCAAGGACGTGAACTTCAAACGCATCCCTGCCATGTTCGGCGGCCCCTGGGATGCCCACGGCCAACTGTTCCTGACCCTGGAAGCCATGGGTGTCGAGCACAAGGTTCACAACGCTGTCTTCGAGGCGATCCAGAAACAAGGCAAGCGCCTGACCAAGCCTGAGGACATGGCTGACTTCGTCGCGACCCAAGGTGTCGACAAGGACAAGTTCCTGGCCACCTTCAATTCCTTCGCCATCAAGGGCCAGATCGAAGCCGCCAAGAAACTCGCCGTGGCTTATGGCGTGCAAGGCGTTCCGACCATGATCGTCAACGGCAAGTACCGTTTCGACCTGGGCACCACCGGCGGTCCTGAAGCGACCCTCAATGTGGCCGACCAGTTGATCGCCAAAGAACGCGCCGCCAAGTAAGGGGCCTGCCATGCGTCGCTGGGGTACCGAACGCGTTGTCGGTCTGCATGACCCGCAGGTCAACGAAGCTCACCTGGAATCCACGGGCCTGCCGGCGGACAGCCGCCTGCGGCTGCTCAGCTTCAATATCCAGGTGGGTATCAGTACCGAGAAGTACCGGCACTACCTCACCCGTGGCTGGCAGCACTTGCTGCCCCACAACGGGCGGGCCGGCAACCTGCAGAAGATCGGCGACCTGTTGGGCGACTTCGACCTAGTCGCCCTGCAGGAAGCCGACGGCGGCAGCATTCGCTCCGGCTACATCAACCAGGTGGAACACCTGGCCCAGTTGGGTGCATTTCCCTACTGGTATCAGCAACTCAATCGCAACCTCGGGCGTCTGGCGCAGCACAGCAACGGCGTGCTCAGTCGCCTGAAGCCATCGGCCATCGAAGATCACCCATTGCCGGGCCCCAAGGGTCGTGGCGCGATCCTCGTGCGTTTTGGCGAAGGTTCGGAAGCCCTGGTGGTGGTGATGATGCACCTGGCGCTCGGGGGGCGGACCCGCAACCTGCAGTTGGCCTACGTGCGTGAGTTGATTGGCGGCTACAAGCATCAGGTGTTGATGGGTGACATGAACACCCATGCCATCGACCTGCTGCAGAATTCCCCGTTGCGTGACCTTGGGTTGCTGGCGCCGCAAGTCGAAGCCACGTTCCCCAGCTGGCGCCCGCAACGCTGTCTTGACCACATCCTGCTCAGTCCGACCCTCACGCTTGAAAGTGTGCAGGTGCTGGCGCAGCCCATCTCCGATCACCTGCCGGTCGCGGTAGAGATTCGTCTGCCGGGTTCGCTCACGGTGGATGCATTGCCCGCGTTGAGCCCCGGCCCTCGCGGACCCCTTGCATGAGCGACGAAGCCCAGCGCTGGAAAGAGAAATACCTTAAAAGCATCGATCAACAAGACAAACTCGAACGCCGCTGGGCCGCCCGCCTCGACCTGCTGCGCCGAGGCTTGGTGCGCAGTACGTTGGCCGCTGAAGGCACCGACCGCGCGGTCGATCAATGCATGAAGGAAATGCGCGACGTGGTGCGCAGCGACGACATGGATGCCGCCCTCGCCGCATTGCTGCCGCGCCTGGAAAAAGCCGTACTGGATTCGGAGCAGCGTCGCGAAACCCGGATTGACCAGATGAGCGCCGCGCTCACGGCCCTGGTTGCGCAGTTGCAGAAACTGCCGCTGCCCCGCGAGGTGGCCCGCCCGTTGAAAACCTTCGCCAAGCAGCTGGATAGCCGCGTGGGCCAGGCGCGCGAGATCCCGCTGTTGCTCAGTGAGTTGAGCAACCTGCAAGGGCAGGCGTTGAATAACCTGGAACCGGACGGCGAAACCCCACGCCCCGGTCCCGGCCTGCTGCAACGTCTGTTTGGCGCCAAGGAAGTTGCGAGTGAGGCGCCGACCGGCGAGCCCGCGCCGCCGCCTTCTGCGCCTTCTGCGCCCGTCGCCGCCGCCAGGCCGGTGCCCGAACCTGTCGCCGAGGCGGCACCGCCGCCCCAGTCCGACGAGTTGGCCCAGGCCCTGCGGGCGTTCGCGCCGTTGCCGCAAGGCTCGGCCCCGCCCCCGCCGGAACCGGTGGCGGCAGCCAAGGCGGCCACGGTGGCCGAGGTCGTGAGCCCGGTCGTCGCCTCCGAAGCCGCGCCCCAGCCCGTGCCGATCGCCCGGCCCGTCGAAGTGGCGGCGCCTGCCGCGCTTCCAGCAGCGGCGCCAGAACCTGGCGCCGAAAGCGCACTCGCCGCGCTTATCGAACCACCGCCGGTTCAGGTCGATGCACCGCAACAAACCGTCATCGGCAGCCTGTCACTGCCGCCGGTGCTGGACGCGCCGGACCCGGACGAGCTGCTGGCGGACGCAATCTACGCCCTGCCCGATTCGCCGGAGCCGTCCTACAGCTCCGTGGCCAAACACATTGAAGACACCTTGCTTGGCCTGCTGGAAGACCTGTCCCTGCCCGAGCGCCACCGGCCCCAGGCCGAAGCCATGCGCGAGCGCCTGGCCCATGGTTTGAACTGGTACGAACTGCTGCCGATCCTCGATGACCTGGCCACGCTGATGCTGGCGATCACCGACAGCGGCCAGCATGAGTTCGAGGCCTACCTCAAGCAGCTCAACGAACGCCTCGAAGCATTCCAGGGCCATCTGCAGACGGCCAGCGAAGGCTATGCCGACAGTCGCTCGGCCGCCCGTGAGCTGGACACGCAAATCCGCGAACAGGTCGACGGCCTGCAAAGCAGTGTGCAGGGCGCCGCCGACCTGGACAGCCTCAAGCAGGTATTGGAAAGCCACCTTGAAGGCCTGCTCGGCACCATGGACCAGCACCAGCAGCAGCGTGACCTGCGCGAGCAGGAAGTGGCGGAGCGCTTGAAAGGGCTCGCCGAACGCGTCGCCAATATGGAGCAGGAGGCCCAGGGTTATCGCGATCACCTCGAAGTACAGCGCCAGAAAGCGTTGGTCGATCCGCTTACCGGCTTGCCCAACCGTGCCGCGTGGAGCGAGCGCCTGGACCATGAGGTCAACCTCTGGCATCAGCGCGGCAACAGCCTGTCGCTGGCGATGCTGGACCTCGATCACTTCAAGCGTATCAACGACGGTTACGGGCACCTGGCCGGGGACAAAGTGCTGAAAATCATCGCCAGCGTGCTGCGCAAGCGCCTGCGCCCCGGCGACTTCATTGCGCGCTTCGGCGGCGAAGAGTTTGTGTTGCTGATGCCCGACTCACCCCTGGCGAATGCCCTCGCCGCCGGCGAAGCGCTGCGTGCGGCGATTGAAGTCTGCCCGTTCCACTTCAAGGGCGAGCCGGTGACGATCACGGTGTCGATGGGCGTGGCGCAGTTCCAGCCCGGCGAGCGCAGCGACCTGGCGCTCAAGCGCGCCGACGAGGCGTTGTACCGGGCCAAGGCAGCGGGACGTAACCGGGTGCAGGCGGCCTAAAAGATGTTCCATTTTGTAATTTGACGTTCGGGCCACAAACGGTACGTTACACTGTTGCATTATCGTCTTCAGCGTAACGTTATCCGCCATGAAATCCGTGTACTTCGCCTTTGTGTTCCTCCTGCTCAGCGGCTGCGCCAGCGGCCCGCGCCTGGATACCAGCCACCCTTCGGTCAACCATGACAACCGCGTGCAGTTCGTGGTCGTCCATTACACCTCGACCAACCTCGAACGCTCCCTGGCGCTGCTGACCCATGGTCAGGTCAGCAGCCATTACCTGATCGGCGACGACGCTTCGGGCACCATCTACAAGCTGGTGGATGAAAGCCAGCGCGCCTGGCATGCCGGGGAAAGCGAGTGGATGGGCCGCACCTGGCTGAACTCCAGCTCCATCGGGATCGAGATCGTCAACCCAGGGTTCCGCGACACGCCGACGGGCCGCGTGTGGTACCCGTATTCCGAAGCGCAGGTGAAATCCCTGGAGGTGTTGCTCAAGGACATCAGCACGCGCAACGGCATCGACCCCAGAAACATCATCGGTCACAGCGACATCGCGCCGCTGCGCAAGCTGGACCCGGGGCCGTTGTTCCCATGGAAGCGCCTGGCCGAGAAAGGCCTGGGCGTCTGGCCCGACGCGCAGGCGGTGGCACGCTTCCAGGCGCAGTACGCCACGGACCTGCCGAGCATCACCTGGTTCCAGGAAGCGTTGGCGCACCTGGGCTACCAGACGCCGCAGACCGGTGAGCTGGACGTCGCCACGCGCCATGTGCTCGCCGCGTTCCAGATGCACTTTCGCCCTGCGCTGTTCGATGGCACGCCGGATGCCGAGAGTGCCGCGATCCTGCGTGCCCTCGACCGGCGTTAATCGCTACAGCGGCAACGCCATGTAGAACTGCGTGCCCTGCCCCGGCCGCGAATACACGCCCATGCGGCCACCGTGCAGTTGCACGATCTCCTTGCACAGCGCCAGCCCCAGGCCGGCGCCGCCTTTCTTGCGGCCCACCTGCACGAAGGGTTCGAAGATGCGCCCTTGTTGGCCATAGGCGATACCTTCGCCGTTGTCCTCAACGCTGATGATCACCCGCTCGCCATGGCGCCGTGCCTGCAGACGGATCTGCCCGCCCTCGGCGGTATGGCGCAGGGCGTTGCCCAACAGGTTGTCGAGCACGCGTTCCAGTTGCGCCTGGTCGGCATACAGCCGAGGCAGGTCGGGCTGGGCTTCTACCAGCAGTTCGATGTGTTGTGCATTCGCCGGCTCGACAAAGCGCGCCCGTGCGTGCTCCAGCAGGTCGGTGACATCGCACGCGGCCAGGGTGAGCTTCTGCAGGCCGTTCTGGTAGCGCGAAAAGTTGAGCAAGTCGTTGATCAGTTGCATCAGGCGCTGCATTTCTTCATTGACCGTATCCAGCAGGTCCGCTTCACGGGACTCCGCAGGAAACTTCGCGCGTTCGCGGAACAAACCGAAGGCCATGTGCATACCGGTCACCGGCGTGCGCAGTTCGTGGGAGGCGCGCAACACGAACTCGCTGCGTACCCGTTCAAAGGCGCGCTGTTCGGTGACGTCATGCAGCACCATCACGGCACCGAGGATATGCCCCTGGGTGTGGCTCACCGGCGTCAGGCTGTAGGTCAGCAGGCGCAGTTCGCCCTCGACTTCCACTTCCAAGTCGTCCGGCGCGCGCTCCAGGCTGCCGCCGCGCAGCACCAGTTGCAGCTGATCGTCCATTTCCGGGCGACCCAGCGCCTCGCCCAGGCCCTGGCCGAGACGTTCCTCGTCCCAGCCCAACTGGCGCTGTGCCACTGGGTTGAGGTGCTCCAGGCGGCCTTGCCGGTCAATCATCAACAGGCCGTCGTCGATACTGTCGAGTACCGCCTGCAGGCGCTGCTGGCCGGCGAGCAACTCGTCGATATTGGTTGCCTGATGCTGGCGCAAGGCTTCGGCCATGATGCCGAAGCGCCGGGTCAGTTGGTTCATTTCCGCTGCCGAAGAAATGGGCAGGGTCACTTCGAAATCGCCTTGCCCAATCTTGTCGGCGGCCTTGGCCAGTGCTTCGATCGGCGCGCCAAACCGTCGGGCGATGCCATGGGCGGTAACAAAACCGATGATCAACACCGCGAGGCCAACCAACCCCAGCAGCCCGGCGATCAACAAGGCGCGCTCGCGGGATTTATGTTCGCTGGCGCTGATGTTTTCCAAGGCCTGCTTGTGCTCGGCGATCAGGCCGTTGCGCAGGACATTGAAGGTTTCGGTGATTTTCTCTTTGCTGCCGGGCGGTGGGGACGCTTGTTGAGACTCGTCAAAAGCCGCCAGGAAGCGCTGATAGTCGGCCCGGGCCCGGCTGAAACCGCCGCTGTTCCCGTCGCGCTGTTCATGCGCAATGCCTTGGTCGAGCAGCTCGAAGTAACGCTGTTCGGACGCTTGCAGCGCCTCGGGATTGGGGCGCTGTTCGAGCATCATCATCAACTGATCGCCCAGGCTCTGGCGCAGTTTGAGTCCCAGGTCGAGGGTGATGAAGTTGCTGCGGATCGACGACTCCTGGGTCTTGGCCATCTGCATCACGCTGACCAGGCCCAGGATCAACCCCAGCAGGGCGACGGTGATCAGCGCTGAGATACTCAGGAATAACCGAGTGCGCAATGTCATCGCTAACTTCATAGGGTGCCGCTCACAGGTTGTACTGTTTGCGTTTGCGGTACAGCGTCGACGCGTCGATGCCCAGGGTGCGGGCCGCCTGATCCAGGGTGTCGCTGGTGGCAAGTACCGCGCCGATATGCGCTTTTTCCAGCTCGTCCAGGCTCAACGCTGCACCGATACGGGGGGCATTGTTGGTCGGCTGTTCGGCCATCCCGAGGTGGCTGATTTCGACTTTTTCCTGCGGGCAGATAATGCTCGCGCGCTCCACCACGTTGCGCAGCTCGCGGATATTGCCCGGCCAGCGGTAGTTGAGCAGCGCTTCGCGTGCCTCATCGCTGAAGCCCCGCGCCGAGCGGGCGTATTCCTTGACGAAGCGGGCGAGGAAGCGGTCGGCCAAGGCCAGGATGTCTTCGCTGCGTTCGCGCAACGGCGGCAGGTGCAAGGTGATGACGTTGAGGCGGTACAGCAAGTCTTCGCGGAAGCGGCCGTCGCGCACCATGTCTTCGAGATTCAGGTTGGTGGCCGCGAGGATGCGTACATCGGCGCGCCGGGTGACCGGGTCGCCCACGCGCTCGTATTCCTTATCCTGGATAAAACGCAGCAACTTTGGTTGCAAAGTGAGGGGAAAATCGCCGATCTCGTCGAGAAACAGCGTGCCGCCATCCGCCTGGTTGACCCGGCCCAAGGTGCTTTCGCTGGCGCCGGTAAAGGCTCCGCGGCTATGGCCGAACAGTTCGCTTTCCATCAGCTCCGCCGTCAGCGACGGGCAGTTGATGGTGACGCAGGATTTCTTCGAGCGCTTGCTCCAGCCATGAATGGCCCGCGCCAGCTCGCCTTTACCGGTGCCGGACTCGCCGAGGATGAGGATGTTGGCGTCAGTCCCGGCCACTTGGCGCGCAGTTTCCAGCACCGCCATCATCGCCGGGCTGTGGGAGTCGAGACCGTCTTTCGGTTGGCGCACTTCGCCTTCCAGTGCTTCCAGGCGCGCGGAGAGCTGGCGCACTTCCAGCTGTTTGGCGGTGGCCAAACGCAGTTGGTCGGGGCTGCACGGTTTGACCAGATAATCAGCCGCGCCGGCCTGGATGGCATCCACCGCGGTGTCGACGGCGGAATGCGCGGTCACAATCACCACGCGCATCCACGGCGCCTGGATACGCATCTGCGCCAACACATCCAGGCCGTTGTCCTCGCCCAGGCGCAGGTCGAGGAAGCACAGGTCGAACACCTGGCGTTGCATCAAGGCATCGGCCTGGGCGGCGCTGTTGGCGGTGGCTACGGTGTAGCCCTCATCTTCCAGGCAATAACGGAAGGTACGAAGGATCGCGGATTCGTCGTCCACCAAAAGAATGCGGCCTTGAAGTTCCTTGGCTGATTCCATCTGTCCCGCGCTCCTTAATATGAATGATGGTGTTTAGTCCCGGAATAATCGGGCAAGTTGCATGGTTCATTCTGATCGATAAAACGCAACGTCGTGCAGCTATCTGCCTGCATTCCTACAAAGCCTGCGCCCAATGGCGTTTTCATGCCTTCTTGCCACTTCGGCAACGCTCGATGGGTTTTCTATCCGTCGATCCGACCGCTGGCGATCGTGCATTTCGCACGGCGCCCAGGCGGCCATCGTGCAGGATGCTGGGCTTTGCTCCGGTCGCATATATCTAACTTATTGATTTAGTTGAATATTATTTTGTAAAAAAACTGGCATGCGCTCTGCAATAGCTCTCCTAACGAATAATCAAAATGCGGGAGAAAGCAGCATGACTCGCCCAAGCCTCAGCTCACTGCATGTATCGCCACTGCGCTTGCAACAAGGCCTGTTCGCTAGCCTGGCCTTGATGGTCACGTTGATTGGCGGCCAGCAGCTGCAGCATTGGCAGCAGAGTCAGCAGCAAACCCCGCATTTCGAACGTCCGGCGATGACCCAGACCCACTTTCGTTCCATTGATAGCCGTTCCGTTGGCAGCGTTTCTGCCGATGTAACCGTTCCCCAACTGCGGATGGTTGACCAGGCGTCTGCCCTGAATGAACTGCCATCCCAGGAACGTTGGGTGTTCTAGGCAATAAAAGGTCGCTTGAGTTGAGCGATTGCACGGCAGTACCGCTGTCACCCCCTATAAAAGCGTAAGGAGAATCACCATGTTGAGTTGGGCAATCACTTTTCTGATCATCGCCATTGTGGCTGCAGTCCTGGGCTTCGGTGGTATCGCGGGCACCGCCACGGGTATCGCCAAGATCCTGTTTGTGGTCTTCCTGGTGATGTTCATCGCTTCGTTCTTCTTTGGTCGTCGTGGCCGAGGCTGAATATGACCCGTTTGTCCCTCAAAACCATGGCTGCCGTCCTGCTCCTGGGCGGCAGCGGCTTGGCGATGGCCGCTCACGACGGCCAGAGCCGCGCCAACGAATTGCTCGGCGCGGACCCGCAGTACCGTGAAACCTGGCAAAGCGTGGTGAAGAAAGAAGAGCGCCTGCCAGAATGGGTCATGAACCTGTCTGGCGCCGCCGAGCAAATGAATGCCGTCGAAGAAGGTGGCGACAAGTACTTGGTCGGGCCGCTCTGCGAAACCGCAGACACCTGCCGAAACAAGCGCCTGATCGTCGCCTTCAGTTACGACAAGGAAGATGCCTACGCCATGTTGGTGGAAGTCCCGGCCGGCCTGCCGGCGGACAAGTCCCCGACCCGGCACGCCGATTACCGGTTTATCGGTAAGCCGGACGCAGGCATGCAAAAACTGCTGATGGAGCAGCTTAAGAAAGATCCGAATTGGTACTAGGTTCCGTCTGATGCATTTGTCGTCTACGGGACTGGCGTCCATAGAAAGAAGCCTGTGCGCTTCTTTCTGTTTGCATCGCTCGCCAAGGGTGATGCATGACCAGGGGGCCGGGTTGCTCTGATCCTTCGCGATCGGCGCGACCTACGGGGACAGGGAGTGCCTGCGCAAGGGCCGGGTCAGGTGAAAAGCTGCGCCGCAAGTCCACCCGCTTTCGAGCTTGCTGGATTTGCGGCGCGCTTATGACGTTCATCCCCGCTTCTTATGCCGCTCATAGCCGAGAGTCTTCTTTTCGCCCGAGCCCAATCATTACTGGGTATGTCGGGGCGACCATCTATCGAGAAAATTTTGCCTGCGCTATAGGACATTTCAGACAACAGGCCCCTGAATACACAGGCATTTTCGCGAATGCCCTGAGGTCTCCTGAATCTCTGAGCGAGCCTGATTTGACCGGTTCACGGCATATTCACCGGGCAACATGTCGCATTTGAACTGACCGTTCGGACAGTTATTCTTAAAAAAAGCCATGCCGATTCGGCATGGGGTAGGCGTTTACGGCATTAGACGTCGCCCCCTTGCATGGGAATAGTTGCGCCTTTTTTCGCCTGCCAGTAAGCCATTTCGGCCATGCGGCGATGACTTTCTACGGAGGCAGATGCACACACTTTTTCGCTTCCGAGCGTTGCAGCTGGCGCATTTGCCTTAAGTTCACTTGAAGTAAGGGTAATGACATGAAGAAGGCAAAGCTAAGCCTCGCCTGGCAGATCCTCATCGGTTTGGTGCTGGGTATCGCAATCGGTGCCGTGCTCAACCATTTCAGTGCTGAAAAGGCCTGGTGGATCAGCAATGTGCTGCAGCCAGCGGGCGATATCTTTATCCGCCTGATCAAGATGATCGTGATCCCGATTGTGATTTCTTCGCTGATCGTCGGCATTGCCGGTGTCGGTGACGCGAAAAAGCTCGGGCGCATCGGTGTCAAAACCATCCTTTACTTCGAAATCGTCACCACCATCGCCATCGTGGTCGGCCTGTTGCTGGCCAACCTGTTCCACCCCGGTACGGGCATCGACATGAGTACCCTGGGTACCGTGGACATCTCCAAGTACCAGGCGACCGCAGCGGAAGTGCAGCATGAGCATGCGTTCGTCCAGACCATCCTCAACCTGATCCCGTCGAACATCTTTGCCGCCGTCGCGCGTGGCGAGATGCTGCCGATCATCTTCTTCTCCGTGCTGTTCGGCCTGGGCCTGTCGAGCCTCAAGCCTGAGCTGCGCGAACCGTTGGTGACGATGTTCCAGGGCGTGTCCGAGAGCATGTTCAAAGTCACCCACATGATCATGAAGTACGCGCCTATCGGTGTGTTCGCGCTGATCGCGGTGACCGTCGCCAACTTCGGCTTCGCTTCCCTGCTGCCATTGGCCAAGCTGGTGATCCTGGTTTACGTCGCCATCCTGTTCTTCGCCTTTGTGGTCCTGGGCCTGATCGCACGCCTGTTCGGCTTCTCGGTGATCAAGCTGATGCGTATCTTCAAGGATGAGCTGGTGCTGGCCTACTCCACCGCCAGTTCGGAAACCGTGCTGCCGCGTGTGATCGAGAAGATGGAAGCCTACGGCGCGCCGAAGGCCATCTGCAGCTTCGTGGTGCCGACCGGTTATTCGTTCAACCTCGATGGTTCGACCCTGTACCAGAGCATCGCGGCGATCTTTATCGCGCAGCTGTATGGCATTGATTTGTCGGTCGGCCAGCAACTGATGCTGGTGTTGACGCTGATGGTCACCTCCAAGGGCATCGCCGGTGTGCCGGGTGTGTCCTTCGTAGTGTTGCTGGCGACGCTGGGCAGCGTGGGCATTCCGTTGGAAGGCCTGGCGTTCATTGCCGGCGTCGACCGAATCATGGACATGGCGCGTACCGCGCTCAACGTGATCGGCAACGCCCTGGCGGTACTGGTTATCTCCCGTTGGGAAGGCATGTACGACGATGCCAAGGGCGAGCGCTACTGGAACTCCCTGCCGCACTGGCGCACCAAGCAAGTGCTGCCGGTCGGCGAGACCAGCCGCGGCTGAGGCCAGCCTGATGCGAACAAACCCCGGGAAATCCGGGGTTTGTCGTTTCTGCCAGCCCCGCTATCATTCGCCCCATCTTTCGGGGGATTCAACTGATGCTCAATGGCCTGTGGCTTGGCTTCTTTGTCGTGGCAATGGTGTCAGCACTGGCGCA
>Ga0070752_1002302_pt1 | contig 12465 bp, 10 predicted proteins | sample VirMetDEL_Aug_30_FD_77440 | JGI IMG/M metagenome (GOLD analysis project Ga0070752, IMG submission 77440) | Aqueous microbial communities from the Delaware River and Bay under freshwater to marine salinity gradient to study organic matter... | ecosystem: Environmental > Aquatic > Marine > Coastal...
GCAAGCATCTGCGCGAAGCCCTCGGGCAGGCCAGCGGCGACAAGGATCGCCGCGAAATCCGCCTGCGGCAGGTTTTGATAGGGAAGAGGTTTTCCGCTTTGCTTGCTTGCCTCGGCCGCCAGTTCGGAGAGGGTGAAGGCGGTATCGCCTGCGAGTTCGTAAATCTTGCCGTCATGGCCCTCGCTGCTCAGCACCGCCGCCGCTGCCGCCGCGTAATCGGCGCGTGCCGCAGATGCGATCCGGCCCTCTGCCGCAGAGCCGACAAAGGCGCCCGCTTGTAAAGCTCCGGGGAGGGAGCCTGCGTAATTCTCGGTGTACCAACCATTGCGCAAAATGGTGGTGCGCAGGCCGGACGCTTTCAACATCGCTTCGGTTTCGACATGTTCCGGCGCGAGGCCGAGGGGGGAGGTATCGGCGTGGAGAAGGCTTGTGTAAACGATACGGCCAACACCCGCAGCTTTTGCGGCGTCGATAACGGCTTTATGTTGGGGCACGCGTTGGCCGACTTCTGAGCCGGAAATCAGCAACAGAGTGTGAACGCCTTGCAAAGCCGGCTCAAGCGTTTCGGGCTGGCTGTAATCCGCTTGCCGCACAGCGACGCCGAGATTGGCAGCTTTTTCCGGCGCGCGCGCAAGGGCGATGATCTGGTCGGCAGGCGTGGATTCGAGAAGTTTTGCGATGGTGAGACGGCCTAGCTGGCCCGTCGCTCCGGTGATTGCGATGGTCATGAGGGGATCCTTTTCTTGATTTCTGTGCTGTATCCGAGGTAATCGGCAAGCAAACAAAACGTAAGTACGCACAAATTTGTAAGTATGAAAAAAATGACGAAGACCGAAACAGAAGCGATGATCCAAGACATCGAGAATGGCGCTTTGCCGCAGACGGCAGCGCCCGTCGCGCTATGGTCAGAGCTGTTGATTCACGGCGGAATGGAGGCTGAGGAGGGCCGTCGCGGCGACCTGCTGTCGGAAAAATGCGCCTCACGTGATGTGTTCAAGCATGTGACGAGCCGCTGGGGCGGGATGGTTCTGATCGCGCTGATGGGCGGCACGCTGCGGTTCAGCGCGTTGCGGCGGCGGATTGGCGGGGTCAGCGAGCGGATGCTGGCGCAGACGCTGCAATGGCTTGAGGAAGATGGGCTGGTGCGCCGAATCGCCTTCGAAGTTGTGCCGCCGCATGTCGAATACAGTCTGACCCCGATGGGGGAAGAGGCTGCGGAGAAGGTGCGGGCTTTGGCGGATTGGGTCGAAACCGCGATGCCGCGCGTGACGAAAGCGTGGCAGGCGAAAGGGAAGGTCTGAGAGAGACACCCCTGCCGGATCCTCCGGCAAGGGTTCGTTCGCGTTGGGGGTGAGACAAGTTCAGAGCGCCGGTTTGCGGTGCGCCGTTGCTTGCTCATAGGCATAGGCGCAGCCGATCAGCGTGGCCTCCGCCCATTGTTTGCCAAGGAAGATCAGTTCGAACGGCGCACCGGACGCGTAATAGCCTGCTGGAACTGTCACGCCCGGTATTCCCGCAATGTTCAATTCGCCCACGGTTGTTTCCAAGATCGCGTCACCCGAATGCAGGGCGGGCAGTTCCTGCAGCATTTGCGGATAGGCCAAGGCATCAAGGGAATGCCGCGCGAAGACCTCGTCGATCAGCGCGAGATACCGCTCTTTCAGGGCGGTGAAGGCGGGCAGGGCGGGTGGCGTCGTTGGGGATTTGATTGCCTCGACGAAATCGGGGAGGTGATGCAGATAGCCCAAGATTCCGCCCTTGCGGAACGGATCCTCCGCCGCGGTTGCCGCCACAAACTCCTCCCATGTTTTGAGCGCCGCATCCGGCCCGAGGCGGCGCAGATAGCAGGTCACATCATAGGCGATGGATTCCAGACCACGCCCATCGAAGAATGGCGTGTCGGGTGTGATCTCGCGCAGGCTGGCGAAATCGGTCCCCGCGAAAGGATCTTCGATCAGGATCGCTCCCGCATCCTCCAACTCCTGTTTGGCGCGGGCATAGAGCGCCTCGGTCTCGGGAGAGAGGCGATCCGCCCGCCATCCCGCGCCGTAAAGGCCGATCCGTTTGCCCTTGAGACCGTCGGTCGAGAGCCCCGCCCCATAGCCGCCTTTCGGGATTTTGCCGACGCTGGCGAGGGTTTTGGGATCTTCATGGGTAAAGCCCGCGAGCACATCAAGGCACAGCGCCGCATCCTCGACCGTCCGCGCAATCGGCCCGACCACATCGCGGTTGGCAGAGAGCGGGATCACGCCCGCATTCGGCACCAGACCGATGGTCGGTTTGATCCCGACCAAGGCCTGCGCGGAGGCGGGGTTCTGGATCGATCCGCCGGTTTCCTCCGCGAGGCCAACCACGCACATATGGCTTGCGACAGCGGCGGCGGTGCCTGCGCTCGATCCACCGGGCGCGCGATCCTCGAGGACGGGGTTGAGGGTCGGGCCAGCCCAGCTATCATTCGCATGGGTGCCTGTCCAACTCAGGATCGGCACATTGGTTTTGCCAAGGATCACCGCATCTGCCGCACGAATGCGGGCAACCACGGGGCTATCGCGCTCGGGCATAAGATCGACACCGCCCGAGGCCGCATGCAGCATCCGCCACCCTGCCGTCGTCGGGAAACCCTTCATATCCATGGGGTCTTTCACCACCATCGGAACCCCTGCGAGCGGCCCGAGCGCCTCTCCCGCCGCGCGGCGGCGATCAATCTCGCGGGCGGTGCTCAGGGCGGCGTCATTCTCGAAAATAACGGCGTTATACTTGCCGTTCACAGCCTTCATCTGCGCGATGGAGGCGAGAGCCAAGGCCTCTGCTGTCAGGGCGCCGCTGGCCAGACCGGCTTGAATCTCGCGGATCGTCAGGGTGCCCAGATCGCCGGAATAGGCTTTTTCGCCAGTGGCTTGCGTCTCTGCTTCGGTGTTTACAGCATCTTTCATGGTCATAGCTATCCTTTCCCGATGCCCGGTAAGGCACCGCGTTCGCCCGCAGCGTGCTTCGGGCGTGATCAAGTAAGAAGGGTGAGCCGCAAACCTATCCGCCACAGCCGTGGCGGCATCCGGTTCAACGGTCGTTTATGGGAGATCTGACAACGCTGTCAGTATGGGGCATGCCGCGGGTGTGCATGTCATATTGCCCGATTGCCCAAAACCTTTGGGACGCTCTGACAATATCCGGTGGCCTGAGCAGGGCTGTCACATCGCATAACAGCGCCGGACAGGGGACCGGATCACCGTCGATCCTGCTCATAGATTAGGCATCGGTCAAGCTGGAAAATGAAATGCGGCGGCGATCGGCCCTCAGCCACGTAACAGCGTTTGACATCGGGGCGGCTTTCTTCTTTGCTTGGCTTATGAACCTTGAGCAGGGCGGCTCTCCTCCGGATCGCGATCCGGTCGGAGCCGCTTTTTGCGTTTTTGCGCCTTTGCACAGATCAGTTGATTTAGCCGATGAGGATATGGATGTGACGACCGAAGACAGATGGCCAATCGGGATTATAATGTCCGAAACCGGTGTGACGGGGCGGATTGAACGCACGCAGATCGCAGCGGTCAAACTGGCAGTCTCGGAGATCAACGCCGAGGGCGGGGTGCGGGGCAAACCGCTTGCGCCGCTGTTTCGGGATCCGGCCTCGACGCCTGCGCTCTACCGCGATCTGACCCATGAGCTGTGCCGTGACCACGGGGTGCGCGTGATCTTCGGCGGGCATATGTCGAGCACGCGCAAGGCGATGTTGCCGATGGTCGAGGCGCAGAATGCGTTGATGTTTTATCCCACGCTTTATGAGGGGTTCGAGTATTCGCGCCACTGCATCTACACGGGGGCCGCGCCGAATCAGAACTCCGTGCCCTTGGTTGATTACCTGTTCGAGACCTTCGGCAAACGGATCCTGCTGATCGGGTCGGATTACGTCTATCCCTACGAGTCGAACCGGATCGTGGCGGATCTGTTCCGCTCGAAAGGCGGGCGCGTTCTGGATGAAATCTACGTGCCGCTCAAGCTCAAGCAAGAACATATCACGCCGATCCTGCAACGGATCTACGAGCTGCAACCCGATATGATTTACTCCACCATCGTCGGGGATGGGATCGCAAAGTTCTACGATGCCTTCCATGCGGCGGGGTTCGACGCGCAGAAGATGCCGATTGCGAGTCAATCGACCTCCGAAGTCGATGTCATGCGGATGGGGCGCGGGGCGGCGGAAGGCCATATTATCGCCGCGCCCTTCTTCGATTCTTTGCAAACCCCGCAGGCCTTGGCCTTCACCCGTGCCATTCACAGGGCGGCAAAGGAGGCGGGCGATGAGATCCTGCCCGTCACCGCCCCCGCAGAGGCTGCGTATTATTCGGTTCACCTCTATGCAAAAGCGTTGGCCTTGGCAGGGGAGGATCATATCGACCGGCTGCTGCCTGCGCTTTACGAGGTTGAATTTGAAGCGCCGCAGGGGCCGGTGCGTGTGGACCGGCTGACGAATCACACCCATCTATGGCCGCGGGTGGCCCGCATCCTTGACGGTGCGCCCTATCAGATCGTGAACCATCCAGAGTGCCGCGTCGCTCCCGATCCCTATCTGATTGATGTCGCCTTGCATGATGACATTGCCGGCCTCGCGCTGGCGGTCGGGGATTGAGGAGCGGATATGTCCTACGCTTTCTTGAAGGAGCTGCGCAATTTGTCGGTTGTGGTGCTGCATCCGATGGATGAGGAGGGAATCGCCCTCACAGATCACCTCCGCCGGATCGGTTGTTCGCCGCAGCTGATCTGGCCCGTGCCCGAGCGCTTGCCTGCGCGCACCGATATCCTGATCCTCGCGATTGAAGACCGCGAACGCGAGGACCTTCGCCGATTTTTACGCAGCATCCCGATTCCGGGGCCGACCCTGCTCGCGATTGTCAGCTATGAGAACCCCGCGACGTTGCAGATCGTTCTGGAGAGCGGCGCGATGGCGGTTCTGGGGCGACCGATCAAGCCCTTTGGCCTGTTGGCGAACCTCGCGATTGCGCGCAATATCTGGAAGCAAAATCAGGATCTTGCCCGCGACGCACGGCGATTCAAGCGCAAGGTGAAGGGCGATCAGGTGGTGCTGCAGGCGAAGACGATCCTGATGTCGCAAGAGCGTCTGAGCGAGGATGGCGCGCATCGTGAACTGCGGGCAAGGGCGATGCAGAGACGGATCGCGATTGAGGTGATGGCGCGCGAGATCGTGGCTCTGCACGATTCTCCCGCAAACCCTGCACAGCAGCCGCCTGCCGCGAGGCCAGATGAAAAAAACATGACAGGGCGCGCGTAAAAAAGCTTGTCACACACGGATCCTGCGCGTTAACGTTTTAGGAGTTCGGAATGATCCCCAGTGTTGGCCATCACTCCGAAACGCCCGCAAATAAAGGGCGAGAGTATAGGCAAAGTCGCCCGCATCGGTTCCTCGTTGGACCCTGCGGGCGTTTTTGTTTCGACAATGCTGTCGGGCTTCGATCACTCAATCTGCGCAGCAGCGCCCTCATGTCCGCAGCCTCTGCGGTCGCGGGCTTTTTGCGCTCTCACGACAGGGAAAATAAAAATGAATCTGAAACGTCGTCAGTTTATGACCACCGCCGCCACCGCCACGGCTGCCCTCGCGCTCTCGGGATATGCGGGCCGCGCCTTCGCCGCCGGAGAGCCGATTAAGGTTGGCGCGCTCTATTCGCAGACGGGGGGGCTTTCGGTGGTCGAGAAAATGCTCGCCGCTGCGGTGCAAATGGCCGCCTCCGAGATCAACGCCGCAGGCGGGGTGATGGGCCGCCCGATTGAAGTTGTCGTCGAGGATGGCGCCTCCGATCCCAAAACCTTCGCGGAAAAAGCGCAGAAACTGGTGATCAAAGACAAGATCGAAACCGTCTTTGGCTGCCACACTTCCGCATCGCGCAAGGCGGTTCTGCCGATCTTTGAACGCCGCAAGGCGATGCTGTTCTATCAAACGCATTACGAGGGCTTCGAATGCTCGCCCAATGTCGTCTACTCCGGCGCGGTTCCCAACCAGCAGCTTGGCAATTACATCCCGTGGATCATCGAGAAGCTCGGTAAGAAGAAGTTCTTCATCGTGGGATCGAACTATGTCTATCCGCGCGAGATGGCGAAGGTTTCCAAAGGCTTGATCGAGGCGGGCGGCGCGGAATGGGTGGCGGATGAATATCTGGAGCTGGGCCATTCGGAATGGGCAGTCATGGTCAAGAAGATCAAGGATTCCGGCGCGGATGTGGTGCTCTCGAATGTGGTCGGGGATTCGATCATCTCGTTCTACCGCGAATTTATCAACCAAGGCATGAGCCACGCCGATATCCCGATCTGCGCCACCGTGACTTCCGAGATCGAGATCGCGGCGATGGGGCCGGAATATGCCGCCGGCTCCTATACGTCCTTCCCGTATTTCATGTCGCTTGACACAGATGCGAACAAGAGCTTCATCGAGCGCTACCGGGCCTTCGTGGGCGACCCGGCCGCGCTGACCTATCACTCGCTCGAGGCCGCGTATTTCCAGGTGTTCTTGTGGAAACAAGCGGTTGAGGCCGCAGGTGGCGCGTTGGATGCCGATGCGATCCGCACCAATATTCGCGGCCAGACCTATGCCGCACCGGGCGGAGAGGTGAAGATCGACGCGGATAACCTGCATTGCTGGCTCACGCCCCGCGTTGGGCAATGGCAGGCCGACGGGCAATCGAAGGTCGTGGATGAATATCCCGAGCCGATCAAGCCGTTGCCCTATGCCGCCTATGGCGAGACGCCCGACAACCTGTTCTGCACCGCGAGCGGTCTGGATAGCGCGAAGCTCTGAGCGTTTTCTACTCCCCCCCAACTCCCGCGGTCGTGCCACGGCCGATCGCGGGCCCTTTTATTTCAAGGAGACAGATGACGTGTTCGACATTCTGTTTATCGGGCTGAGCCTTAGCTCGGTTCTGCTTCTTGTCGCGCTGGGTCTCGCGGTGACCTATGGCGCGATGGGGATCATCAATATGGCGCATGGCGAGATGGTGATGATCGGTGCCTATGTTGCGGTGCTGTCCAATATCTGGCTGGGGGCGAACCTGCTTCTGGCGATTCCGCTGGCGTTTATCGTGACGGCGCTGATCGGGTTGCTGATCGAGCGGATCGTGGTGCGCAGGCTCTACGGGCGGTTGCTGGATACGCTGCTGGCCACATGGGGCATCGCGATCTTGCTGCAACAGGCGATCCGGCTGGAGTTCGGGTTGAGCTTCTTTGGCATCCATATCGAGGGCTTGGGATCTGGGCTGCAAAACCTCCCCGTGCCCGCCGCGCTGCAAGGCACTGTCGGGCTTCTGGGGGTGGAGTTGAACGCCTACCGGATCTTCATCGTCGGGATGACGGCGCTGCTTGCTGCGGCCACATGGTTTGTGATGTATCGCACCGCCTTGGGCATGAAAGTCCGCGCGATCATCCGCAACCCGCAAATGGCGGAGGCCTGCGGGATCGACGTGAAACGCACCAATGCGATCACCTTCGCGCTGGGCTCGGGGCTGGCGGGCGTTGCGGGCGTGCTAATGGCAGGGTTCAAAACCGTCGCCCCCGATATGGGCGCGACGATGGTTGTCGACGGGTTCATGGTCGTGGTCACGGGCGGGGTGGGTAGCCTGCTTGGCACGATTGCGGCTTCGGGGCTGCTGGGCGAATTCAACGCGCTGGTTGCGATGGTCTCCAATGACATCATCGGGCGGGCGGCCGTCTTCGCCGTTGTGATCTGCGTGATCCTTCTCAAGCCCGCCGGGCTCTTTACCTTCAAGGGGCGCTAGGATGACCGATCTTTTGAAAAACTACCGGACGTGGGCCTATCTGGGCTTTGTTGCCGTGATCTTGTTGTTGCCCATCGTGGGGGACGAGTTCTGGCTCAACCGTGTCGCGAAATATCTGTGCTACGGGATGCTGGGCGCCGCGATTGCCCTGACATGGGGCTATGCGGGGATCCTCAATCTGGGGCAGGGGCTGTTCTTCGGCATTGGTGCCTATGCGATGGCGATGTCGTTGAAGCTGCACAGCTATACCTCCCTCCAGCAGGGATCCGCGACGCCTATCCCCGATTTCATGCTGTGGAACGCCGAACCGGGCGCGCCGACGGATCTGTGTTGCATCACCTCCGGCTCTTGGCTGTGGATTCCGTTCCAGTCGCAATGGGTCGGTATGCTTGTGGCGGTGGTGATGCCAGCGGTGCTGGCGGGGATTATGGGGCGCATAATCTTCGGCAAGCGGATCTCGGGCGTCTTCGTCTCGATCATCACACTCGCACTGGTGCTGTTGGTGCGCCTGCTTGTGGTCGATGCACAGCCGCTGACCAACGGGTTCAACGGCTTGACGGATCTGGGGCTGTTCACCCTCTTCGGCTACGAGTTCGATCCCTATTCGAAAGGCACGTATTACATTGTCGCGATTGCGCTGGCGATTGTGCTGATCGGCGCGCGTGCCTTAGTCGCGACGCGGGCGGGCACGATTTTGCAAGCCACCCGTGATAGCGATACCCGCGCGCTCTATCTGGGATACGATGTCCCCGCCTATCAGACCTTCTTCTTTGCGGTCTCGGCGGCCATCGCAGGCTTGGCGGGGATGCTCTATGTGATCGTGGCCGAATTCGCCTCGCCCTCGTTCTTGGAACTGTCCTTCTCGGTGACGATGGTCGTCTGGGCGGCGGTCGGCGGGCGCGGGTCCATCCTCGGGGCCTGTATCGGCGCCATCGTGATCAACATTATCGAGGCCCGCGTCTCCGAGACGGAGGCGCTGGTGGAGGCATGGAAGGCAATCGTCGGCTTCCTCTTCGTCGTCGTCGTGATCTACCTGCCCAAGGGGCTTTCGGGTGTGGCGCATGATCTGATGGCGCGCCTGCGCCCGAGTGCAGATCACCCGCCCCATGCCCCGCAACCCGCACCGCTGCGCGCGCTCAAAGAGGAGGCAAGCCAATGAGTCAAATGGCATTGACATTGGAGGGGCTGGCCGTCGATTTCTCCGGTTTCCGCGCCGTGGACGGGGTGTCTCTGGCGGTGGAGCAGGGCGAGTTGCGCGTCCTCCTGGGGGCCAATGGAGCGGGCAAAACCACGTTGATGGATTTGATCTCCGGCAAGACGCGCTCCACCGAAGGGCGGGTGCTGATCCATGGCCGTGACGTGACCAATCAGCGCGAGCATAAGATCGCTCAAGCGGGCGTGGGGCGGAAGTTCCAGATCCCGTCGGTGTTCTCTGGCCTCACAGTGCAGCAAAACCTCGAAGTGGCGCAATCGGCCAAGCCGAGCGTGTTCGACAACCTGCGCTTTGGATTGGGCGCACAGGAGCGGACGCGTCTGGCCGAGGTGCTGGCGTTGATCGGGCTGGAGGGGGAGGCGGATCTGGAGGCGGGCTATCTCAGCCACGGCCAGACCCAATGGCTGGAGTTGGGAATGCTGATGATCCAGAACGCCTCCGTCATATTGCTCGACGAACCGACAGCAGGGATGACGCAGGCCGAAACCGCCAAAACCGCCGAGATCATCAACCGTCTGAAAGGCCGCCATACCTTGTTGGTGGTCGAGCACGATATGGCCTTCGTCCGCGATATTGCCGAGCGGATCACCGTCCTGCATCTGGGCCGCGTTCTGGCCGAGGGCAGCGTTGCATTCATCGAGGGGCATCCAGAGGTGAAGGCCGCCTATCTGGGCAAACAGGGGATTTCCGAATGCTCGAACTAACCAATCTGGAAAGCTATTACGGGCGGTCTCGCGCGCTCAACGGGATCACGCTGCGCGTGCCGAAAGGCGAGATAACGGGGATTGCGGGGCGCAACGGCACAGGCAAGACCACGCTGCTAAAAACCATCATGGGGCTGACCGATAGCAGCCGTGGACAAATCCGTTTGGGGGATAGGGATCTCTCCGCCAGCCCGACCCATGCGCGCGCCAGGTCAGGGATCGGATATGTGCCGCAAGGGCGGGGCATCATCCCCGATTTCACGATCCGTGAGAACATCTTGATGGGTGCATTCGCGCATCGCGCGGGCAAGCGCGGCATCCCCGAGGTTGTGCCGGAGTTGTTCCCCTATCTGGCGGAGAACTTGGATCGTCCGGGAGGCGTTCTTTCCGGCGGGCAGCAACAGCAACTCGCGATTGCGCGGGCGCTGGCCGCAGAACCCGATGTGATCCTGCTGGATGAGCCGAACGAAGGGATCCAGCCGTCCATCGTCGAGGAAATCGAGCAGGTGATCTTGCGGCTGAATGGTGAGATGGGGATGACGGTGATCCTTGTCGAGCAAAACATCGGTTTCTTGCGCCGTGCCGCAAGCAATTTTGCGATGCTCGAGAAGGGACAAGTGGCCGCCGCAGGGCCGATTGCGCTGCTCACCGATCAGGTGGTTGAGCGGCACATGACGATCTGATGCGGGACTTTTCGTCCGGCAATCATATTACTTCTGCCCGCGTCATAGTGCGGGCAGAAGATCGGCCATCCGCTGCGATCCGGCGCCATGGACGAGGGTGGCGCGCAGAAACTCAGGGATCGCGCGCGCGTGGTGATCGAAGGCCTGCGGGGCAGTCATCGCGGGGTCTGCCTCAAGGCACACATGAAGCCCGTGCCCATCGCTGCGTGCGGCGAAGGTCATATTGAACCCATCCCCCGGACCTGCGGCGAGAACTTCGCGCGCAACGGTGCAGTCTGGGAAGACAGGCGGATCAAACGGCAGCACATTGACCAAGGGCGAGAAAAAGAACCGCTGCCCGCGCCCCAGCCCGTGATCCGCGGCGATCTGCTCGATCCGGCAGCGGCCATGGCGGCGGATCCGGCGCAAAAGCGCGCCTTGGCGCATCAAGAAGCGCTCCAATGTCTCCTCTGGCTCAACCTGCACCATCAGCGGTAGGATATTGACGACGAGCGCCGGAATCGCGGCGCTGACACTGCCGAGGCGGCTCATATAGGGCAGCCAGATCGCGAGCTCTCGCCCGATGCAGGCGGGCGGTTGATCGGGCTGGGTGAGGCAGCTGCTCAGATAGGCCCCGCTGAGCAATGTGAGCAGATCCGGCCAGTTGATCGCGGTTTGCGCGCTCAGCGCATGCAGCGCAGCGGGCAGCGTCTCTGGCAGGGCGATCTCGGCCTCCAGCATCTCGCCGCCGTAGGTCTCGCCGCCTTTTTGGAGAACGGGAAGGGCCGCACTTGTGCTGGCGGTGAGTTGGTCCCGCCAGAATGCCTGATCCTTCGCGTGGCGCGGGCTGGCGCGGTAGGCCTCCTCTTCCTCGAGATAGGCGGTGAACGGCTTGAGCGGCTCCCCTGCAGGCCCGCGCCCGATGAAATGGGTGTAAAGCGTGGCGCAACGTTGCTCGAGAAGGGCCATCGAATAGCCATCTAGGATGATGTGATGGCCGCGCGCATACCAGATCCAGCGCGCCTCGCCCAGCCGCAGCAACCATTGCGCCGAGAGCGGATCGCGCGCCAGATCAAGCGGCGCGTTGATATCGGCCTGCATCAAGGCGCGGGCGATAGCTTCGGGATCCGCGCGATCCCGCAAATCCATCCCGTGCAGCTCTGGTCGCCGCGCGGGATCGACGCTTTGCATCGGCGCGGTGTTCTTCTCGTCCTCAGCGGGGCGGATGAACCGCAGGGCCAGCACATCCGCCTCGCGCACAGTCTGCGCGATGGCCCTTGCCAAAGCGTCAGGGTCCGCAGGGCCGGTGATCTCGATCCCATGCGCCACGGTGGAAATCGGCTGATCGGGGTGGAAGCAGAATTCCTCCCAGAAATCGAGCTGCGCGAGGGTCAGCGCCCATGTGGTTTGCGAGGTGTTTCGCGACGGGGTGGCGGATTTTAGCGCAGGGGTGGGGAGGTCGGCGAAAGGCATCTGGAAATCCCGATTGACATTATCCGATTAAAATACTCAACTATTAGGGGGCGTCAAGACGGGACGCGAAGATCGCGCGGGCTGCAAGCCCGAAGCAGCAATGAAGGTGAGAGACGATGATTGAGTTTACGCGCTGGCCCGATGATCTCGCCGCGCGCTACCGTGCGCAGGGTTACTGGATCGACGCGCCTTTGACGCGGGGCCTGACAGAGCAAACAGCACAGCGGCCCGACGCCCCCGCGATCCAATGCGGAGCGCGCAGCTTTAGCTATGCCGAGGTGGAGCGCCGTTCAGATATCTTGGCCGCGAACCTGCGCGCGCGCGGGCTGAAGAAAGGCGATACCGCGCTGGTGCAATTGCCTAACCTGGCCGAGTTCTACCTCGTGTTCTTCGCATTGCTGAAACTCGGAGTAGCGCCGGTGAATGCGCTCTTCAGTCATAAGCAGTTGGAGTTACGCGCCTATGCCGATCAACTCCGCCCTGCGCTGTTGATCGCGTCACGCGCGCATCCCGCCTTCGCAGATGATGCGTTTGCGGCAGAGATGCAGGCGGCGCATCCCGCACTGCGCACTGTTTTGCTCATGGGGGAGGACGCCCCGTCGCGCAGTCTTGAATTGGCATTGGAAGAGAGTGATGGC
>Ga0070752_1002307_pt1 | contig 12450 bp, 15 predicted proteins | sample VirMetDEL_Aug_30_FD_77440 | JGI IMG/M metagenome (GOLD analysis project Ga0070752, IMG submission 77440) | Aqueous microbial communities from the Delaware River and Bay under freshwater to marine salinity gradient to study organic matter... | ecosystem: Environmental > Aquatic > Marine > Coastal...
ATCAAGTTTGTGAAACCAGACGGCATGTGCTGCCCACCAAACAAACCCTTAGTCTGGTCAAACACGTCAGGCTCCGTAATAGGGAAGTAAGCGGAGTCGTTAGCTTCTTGACGGGTGCGGTCGAAACCAAACCGGAGCCAAGTGCCTGCGTCAGCCTGAGAGTTTGAGTATTGTACGTTTGAACCGAGGTCATCTGCACCACTTTGTCCAGTAGCACGGTCAGTAAATCCGCCTGTAAATTCGTAACCAGTCTTAGAAAGTCCTTCATCTGTACCACCGACTCCGCCGGCAATAAGGTCTCGCATCAACTCGGCTTCTCTAGCGTCGTCAAAGTATATCGGTTTCCCGTTATACATGACTTTAGAGCTTCTATTTCTTGCCATGTGATAAATATTTATGGGGTGCCCCCCGTTGCATGCATCCCATAAAGATACAGCAAAAAGGGCCGCCACACAAGTGACAGCCCCTTTCCCAATTATTTATATTGGACTTTCAGCTCTAATCAAGAAAACGCCTTGAGCTTTGCTTTGATGTCCAACAGCATAGAGCTGTTCTTCTTCATACCGAGGAAGCGGATAGTCTGGTCCATGTCTTCCCCGAGCACTTCGTCTCCGAACAGGAACATGTTACCGCTCTTACGCAGCACACCGGCCTCAACGCAATCCCAGATAAGGGCAACCGTCTCGAGGTTCTTGTCAGTACACACGCGGATAAACTCTGCGTAGTTCTCTTCAAGCTTAGACTCGAGGGCGAGCTCAATAGCAGCTGCGTCCATTCCGTCAGTACGGGTACCGAAAGCCTTGAGAACCAACACGCTACGTGCTTCGTCGTCAGACAACAGGATGAGTTGCTTGAATGCGTCCTTACGGAGGCGAGTACCAGCAGTCTTAGCAGCCTTCTCCTTCTGTGGGTCAGAGATGTAGTAACGGCCCTTGGAAGAATTCTCGACATTAGACACGTGCGGGTGGGCGCTAACGAACTTGAACTTGATGTAGTCCATAACGTTAATAGGGTTGCCCTCCTCGTCAACGGCAATGTTCAATTCAACACCGGTCTGGGGGACATCAACGGTAAGGTTCGCGTAGAACTTCTTAACCTCTTTGTTCCAGCCTGCTTCCGTAGGGGAGATACCAAGTACTTCGGGGAGCCACTTCTTCTGCTCAGTGATGGTAAGACCCTTAAGGATGTCACCACCTTTCAAATATACGGAGCCAATGCGACGCTTAGCTTCAACGTAAATATCGTCCGGAAGATTAGTCGTGTTCGGACGACGGTAAATAAATACTGTCTTGTTCATAATAAGATTCTGTGTAGGAGCGCCATTAAGCGGCTAACTCATTCTATGTGGACTAAGATACTACAATAACGCTTAACTACCAAATATGACAAAGAAAAAGGGCCACCCGTAGTGGGCAGCCCTTTCTCGTAGCTTATGCGCTAGGTATTAGCTAGCAACGCACTCAAGGTGCAAGCAGTTCGTGGCACGACGAATGCTGATACCACTTTCCTTGAGGAAGTGAACGGCAGAACCGTCAACGTCCGTAGCGCGGAGAGCGTTACCACCGAATCCGGGAGGCACGCTAGCACCGGCAACAGCCCAACGCATGAGCTCACGGCCCTTACGCGTCACCATTGCAACGTTGTTTTCTCCGTCATAGACAGACATGTCGAGGAACACCATACGGTAAGACTCCATTGGGAGACCCGTAACAGGGTGACGCTCAGAAGCCAAGGCACGAGCACCGTGGTCGAACAAAGGCAAGTGGCGAACCGTTACCGTGTGACCGTCGATGTGCTGGTACTGGGTGAAGAATCCACCGAGGCTCAAGTTACGACCGGAACCGCTCACGAAAGATGCGGGGTCGGTGTTCTTGATGTAAGCGCCCGTAGACACCTCTTCCTTCATGGCGTTGTCGAACTCCTCCATACCACCGAGACCGGTGAAGAGAACGATGTTCATCTGAGCAGCGTCAGAAGCTCCATAGAGAGCGTCACGCACAACAGACTTGAGCTTGGCAGCCGTCAACGTAGAGTAAGTGTCCACGTTAGGAATCTGCTCGAGCACACCGGAACCGAGAGGCACAGGCTTGCCGTTCTCATCAGTCTGGTGAATCACACCGTTAGAGTCGCGGTTGTACTTAGAGTACCACATAGCGAGCTCGCACTCCTCCTTCCAACGGAGCATGTGCTGGTACTCTTCGAAGTCGTACCACAGGTTGGTCGTGCGACCACCAACGTTGAACTCAAAGTTCACAACGCGGTCAGGCATGTTGCCCTCGTAGCGGTAAGACTTACGCAACAGAGAAATCTGGTTGCGCATCTTGGACGGAGCCACCCAGTTGCTCTCCGTTCCACGGCTTCCGGAGAAGGCGTTAGCGGCGAACAGTTGAACAGCGAGGATTCCAGCGAGGTCGGAGCTAGACACCGTAGCGCTAGAGTCAGACGTAACGAGCTGGACAGGGTAAGAGAAACCACCGGCAGCAGCCGTGGGGTCACCCGTGATACGCAACTGCGTGTTGTTGGAATCACCGAATTCGATGACGTAGTTCTTGTTGAACCAACGCTCAGCGAAAGTAACGGTACCACCAGCGACAGAGATGTCAGTGTTGGCGACAGCAGCAACAGACTTGTTGATACGGCCCATCACTGGGTAATCGTACTCAATGTCGTTGATGTACTTGACGTTGCCCAATCCTTCGGTCAAGAAAGACAGTGGGAAACGCTTGTCCTCACGACCGCTCAGGTGCGTGATGACGGGGGACAGAACGTCCGGTTGGGTCAGCAGAGCATTGGCCAACGAGTTCTCGTCGGTCATCCCCTCGCTGTTGAAGGTATCCTCATAGAGGCGCAGCTTCTTAAGGTTATCAGCCATTGTATTGAATGGTTAGATGGTTTAATGTGCTCACAGCAAATCCTTCAGTGAAGGAATCGTGTTAGCTTTCGTCGTGCCCGACTTAGTGCGGGACTTCATTCTGCTGCCCGCACTCGGAGCAGTAGCAAGTTTAGACTTAAGAGAGGACACCTTCTGTGTAGACGCCGCGTTCGTCGCCAACTTCTTCAGGTCAAACCCTTGATAGAGAAGATACTCTACTGCAAGGGCAGTCTCTTGGTCAATATTCTGACGGTCCAAATCACGCTGCGTAGCTCCGTTGTCGTTCACTGGAGTAGTCATCCAGTCGTAGAACTTACCCCGGCTGCGCGTTGGGATTTGCAAACCTTTCAAATTTCCAGCGTTGATGGTTTCCTGCACGGAGGCCCAGTAAGCCTCAGCTTCAGCACGCTGCGTAGCGGCTTCCTGCTGTTGGCGAGCAAGGAGTTGCTCTTTCTGGCTAGCTTGGTTCCGACGGAGCTGCTGCAAGTAGATGCTTGCGTTGTCCTTCAGAATACCAGCGTCCTCATAGCTCTCAACCATGCGAGAGATGTCGTCGTCACCAAAGCCTGCTGCACGCATTCCGTCAACAACTACACGCTTTTGCACTGCGACATTATCGTCGATAGCAACATCGTTGTAGTTCATCTCGGCGCGTTGTGCTTCGAAGTACTTGAGCGGGTCACCATTGTTGGCGCGGTACTCAAAGTATTCCTGCACGTCCGGCATTTGGGCGAACACTTTCTCCAACTGCTCGTTAGCAATCTGGGTAGCGACTGTGTTAGTGTATTCAGCAAGGCCGTCGTAGTCCTCAGAGAAATCACCTTCGACTTCGTAACCGAGCTTAGCGCCCAGCGTAGCAAACATACCTGCATCTTCGATGCTAGGTTCAGCTGCGTCTGCAACTGGTTCAGCTACGGCCTCCTCAACGGTCTCATTGACTTCGTCTTCGGTGACTTCGGTGGTGGTCTCTTCTGTAGGTACTTCGGTCGTTGCTTCTTCTACAACTTCTTCAGTCTGGTCTGCAGCCTCAACAGGCTCTGCAGCTTCCGGGGTGGTGGGTGCCGTGGTGTCCGGCGCGCTGTCATTCAGCCAATCGACAGACCCGAGGTCTCCGATTCCCAATCCTTTGTTCTCTGACATTGTTCTGTAAATTTAATACCCCCAGCCCATATATCCAAGGACTGGGGGCAATTTAATTCTATTCGACTTTTACTCGTCGGTCTTTCCGTCGTTATCGTGGTCGGTATCCTTAGACACCGCGTTGATAGTAGCGACTTGAATCTTTGCATCGCGGTCAAGCTGATTCTGCTCGGCCTCAAAGTCCTGCTCCTGCTGCAGTTTCTGCATTTCAGCCATAGCCTGCTGCTCTTGGATTTGCGACTGCATCTGGTTAGTCTGCTGCTGGAGAGCTTCTTGCTTCTTCTCTACCGCATTGGCCAACTGCTTAATGTGGGCAAAGTTATCGGAGTCAAGAATCTCAGCAATAGTGCCGGGGCCGGTGCCGTTCTGTGCGAATGACATAGCCATCTGACGCATGGTGCGCAGCTTCTCGTTTTCCTTGGTAGAGTTCTTAGCGAAGATACCGAACTCAGACTCACCGTACTCAGCACCCTCGATGTCGAGCCATGCGTTACGGTAGTCGTCCGTGATGTACTGAATCTTCTTGCCTCCACGGTAAGCGTGCTTAGACACGTCAAGCAATCCCTGCATCTCCTTCTGCTCGAACTTCTCGAACTTACGGAAGATTTCCTCGGTCATTGCCGTGGACTGTGCGATACTGGACTCAGTAGTACCAGCGCCATCGGCTGCAGTAATCTGCCCCTTACGCTGGCGGCTGATGCCCAAGAGCTCTTCCCACTCCTGCTTAATGGACTGGAGGAGCTGCATCTGGGCTGCAATGTATTGCCCCAGCGACATGTCCAATACTTGGTACTGGTTAAAGGAGACACGCTCATTGTTCTTACCCTCTGCAGTAGAGTCAATAAACGCGAAGCCCATTGCATCTGCATAGTACATGAACTTCTCCTCGTCCCAGCCATGCCGCTTGGGGATGGTATTCATTTCAATCAAGGCAATCTTGTCCTTGTTCTTAGCAATCGTAAGCTCCATACGGTAGTGGAACACGTTGTAGAGAATCTGGTAAGGCATGCCCATAGACACGATGCTCACGTTCTCTGCGTGACGGTTGCTGTAGGCGCGGCCATTGTACGGCAGCTTGCACTTAGACACGTTGTTCATGCCTGAGCGTTGCGCCTCGATAGGCTCGATACCCACGTAGATGTCACCGTCAATACGGTAACCTTCCCACACCTCGTTAATCCAGTACCACTCAATCGCTTCTCCTGCCTCCTTGTCAATCTTGTAGGAATCATCAACCATGAGTTCTTGATTGATTCCAAACTCGTCAACGTAGGTAAGGATGCCGACCTTCTTAAAAGACTTCCATGCGACGTGCATCACTTCGACGAAACGCTCATCATCACCGAAGTTCTCTTCGATGCGCTGGAGGAATGGGATGGAGAACGAGCCACTGCGATTGCGGTGGGGGCTCTCAACCTGAGCGACTTCCTTGTCGGTAAGGAGGTCGTAGAACTGGTCGATAACAGCATTGCTGCTCATCAACTGACGGCGCACGCACCAGTCACCGTCCTCGACAAACTCGACGCCCGGAGACTTGCTGTAGTCGATGTCAAGAGGAGACACTATGTCATACTCTACATCGTCCATGCACACGCCCTTATAGCTATACACGTAACCGGACACCAGCCAGTCGAAGAATGCTTGCTGCATCTTGTCTGGGATGTCAAGGTAGTCACGAAGATAGTTGATAACCTGCTGACCCACGATAGCACGCGCGTCTTGATAGCTGGTATCCATGTACTTAGAAACCTGCTCAGGAGTCTTAGCCTCCTCGTCCATCATACCAGTGTCAACACCCATAGCGTTGAGCTCGTTAATGAACATCTGTTGGAGGTTACTCAGAACCTGCTTCTTCTTCTCCTCTTCCATACGGCTAACAGCATCCGGATTGGTAACCGTCACCTGATAGTTAGAGGGCCTGTTAGACTTCTCACCGAGGAGCAAGTCGACGACAGGCTTAATGATGTTGTAGTTACGCAGCTTAGCAGGGAAGTTACGCTTCTTACCAGCCTGACTGTTGTAAGGATTGGTTACGTAGTTATAGTCCTGCTCTGCGAGGTTGCCGTTGTACGTCTCGTAGAACTTGAGCAGCTCGCTCTTGCTAGATTGTACAAAGGTTGATTGATTGATGAACCCTTCAATGGATTCCTTACCCCATTTCTTGGTCTTCTTAGACCGCTTAAGCTTTTGCTTAGGGATGTGATTCTTGCTTAGTTCGCTCATGTCTTACACAAAAAAGTCTCGGCCGAAGAATGAGTCCCGCCCATCATCTAGGGGGTCCTGCATCACAACCGGCTTAGTCATTAGGTCCTGCATATAGAACATACCAACGAGGAGAGCAGAGGCACGGTCGAAGTTCCCTTTCTCATTCCACTTGATAAGCTCGTCTAGCAGAGCTACATCGTAAATATAGTGCAAATTTAGTTTACGAGCACCATCTTCGCCCATACTTCTTTTGGCTTTCAACCAGTCCCTTAGGTACAGAACTGCCTGAGACTTACGGGCTTTGCTACCCATACTCATACCATAGTTACGACCAAGGCTCTTTGCACGGAAGCCATTGCTCTTGTCGAATATCTCCACTTCCTCCATCAGCATGTGCAGCTTCTTGTGCTGCTTAGCGTAAGGGATGACGTTGCCTCGGTCATTCTCGAATCCAATCTTGGCGTTGTAGTACTCGGCCAGCTTGAACAGGTTATCGTTGTACTCGTCCTGCGTCTCTGGACGTCCCACGTAGCTAGCGACAATCATATCGTCAGGCTTCGACCACGGGTTAGGACGCTTGAATACGTACGCTGAGCCCAAGGAGTTACCCTGTGAGCTATCGTGCGCGTACGGGTCATGCGCTATAAAGTACAGATTGTTAGGGATTTGGCCGTCTTGGTCCTTGAATGGGGACTGATACACGACAGCACATCCTTCGATGTTGTCCCCTTTCTGATGGGGGAACTTGGTGACGGGGTAAGCCTTTTCCGACGGACGGAACTTGACACCCTGTCCACTGTCTACCAGAATGCCCGGGGTGCCAACACCCTGCAGCGCCTTCTTAGTAGTAATCTCGTTACGCTGGTGAATCAAGTCACCGGCTGGGAACATGTTACCGGACATCTGCAGGAACGCCTCACGGGGCTTCCACGGATACTCCGTAATCATCTTATCGTAAACCTTGGCGTCCTTGGCGCTCTTCTTAACAGACTCACGCTTGACAGTCTCAGCAGTTAACGCCTTCTCTTTCAAGGTGTTACCGTCTGCATCCATAAACTCGGGGCCCTTGTTTCTCCAGCTAGGGAAGAACCAACCGCAGTGTGTACCGTCACCTCCGTCGTCCCACATGTTCTCCACAGGCAACAGATTGTACGGCTCAGGATTGTAGAACATAGACTCGAAGTCCACGGTACCACCGTCCATGTCACCACCCGTACCGAACACAATCATCTGTCCGGTCGTTACACCACCGTCCTCCACACAGGGAATCGTGGCCATGTAGGTGTCCTTAAGGTTGTTAAACGCACCAGCCTCCTCGAAGATGACGAGGTCTGCGTCCTTACCACGAGCAGCGTCAGGGTTATCTTTAAACGTAATAGCCTCAACCTCAGACTTATAGCCCTTCTCGATGGGCTGTCCGTTCACGTACTCGAGGAAGCTAGCCTTCTTGTGGTTCTGCTTATCGATTACCTGACGGCGCTTACCCCATGCTGTGTTCTGGTTGATGAAGTCCATGTTAGCCGCAGCCATAGTCATAATACCCTTAGGGTAAAGGAACTTCTTGTCAAAGGCACACAGGAGTGTGTAGCTACTGCGCTTAGTATTGAACAGGTTGCACGTCATCGCAGCGTTCTTGTAAGAGAATCCCTTACGTCGCGCCTTAGATACGATGAGGTGGTGCCCGCCATTAAGCCATTCGTCGTGTACAGTGGTAGACATTTGCAGGTCTAGCATAGCCTGCTTGTCCATACCGTTACGTGCAATCTCTTTCAGCCAGAAGTACTCGTAGTCACCGTCCCAGAACCCCGGGAAGTCGATGGCTTTGGTGAGGCTACCCTTAGAGGTCTTGGCCTGCACCTTCATCTGCACGTAGTTCAGGTAGAAGTAGTGGTCTCCTGTGATAGTAGTGTCGCCCACAGTGTACCCATTCGTGCAGCGCTCCAGCTCTTGCTGCCACCACGCGAAGTACTCGGGAGTACCGGGCACGAGGTCCGTGTAGAACCCATACTTCTTAAAGTGTAGGGCACTACGACGGAACTCCTGTGTGTTTACTAGCTTACCCATTAGAGGATATCCTTGAACTTCTCTTGTACATCAAAGCTAGGGCAAGCCTTAGCTGAGTATTCGTTATGCCCGTGGAGAGAAAGGTCTCCAAAGCAGCCACGCAGTGTAGTGACTAGGTTACGGAATGACTCCTCTTGGTTGGCATTCATCGTATCCTTCGGGGTCTTCCCGTCCAGTCCGACACCGCCGATATAGCAGACACCAATAGTCGTCTTGTTTCTACCACGCACGTGTGCACCAGAGCGGGAAACGGGTCGGCCTGCCGCCACGGTTCCGTCCAGATAGATAACGAAATGGTACCCGATATCCGACCAGCCCCGGCCATCAACGTGCCAGCTGCGGATAGTATCCACGTCGTAGCTACGGCCCTCGCGAGTCGCACTACAGTGTAAGATGATTTCATCAATATGCCTCATGACCGCTTAAAGTTTCCGGTACCACCGCCTTTAGTAGACACGAATCCGCCCCAGCCCTTACTAGTCTTGACACGCTTCATGGTCTTACCGCACTCACAGAGGTCAACCTGCGTGCCGTCGTCCGCGAAGTTGCAGACTTGTCCGTTTACTACCCGCATCGTTTCCGTGCCGGTAAATTCCTTAGTGCTTCCGCACTCACATGTGTACTGTGACATTAGTCTTCAAACATTCCGAGCGAACCGCCTCCACGCAAACGGGTGTCAGCACTCTGCTCTTGCTTAACTTTTTCCTCAAGGTCAGCAACTACCTTGACGACGCTGGGGAGCTTCTCGCTAACCACCAGCAACTTCTCAATCAGCTTGACTGCTGCCTCAATACCGTCTTCGATGTCGTCATCGGTAGGGGCAAGCAGCTCATCAATCTTGCGATTCATAGCAGCAATGCCACGCTCCGCCGCCAACAACGCCTCACGCGTAGTCTTCAGCGAACGGGTAGCGGGAGTTGCCTGTAAGTCTTGGTACTTGTTGTACGCTGCCTTCATCCGTGCAGTTAGCTTAAAGGATGGTGGCAAATCGACCGCCTCTAACACACGAACCTTACGCTCCTTGTCGGAATACGTCTGGTATGGGGACTTAAAGTCCAGCATGTGGTAGATAAAAGCAAACCACTTAGTGGCATCGCGCTTCTCACGGTCCTTATCCTCTGCGATGAGGTCACGAAATTCCTTGATGGTGCGGAGCTCGGGGTCAACCCGGACAATACCGCCTTCGTATTGGAATAGTCTCATTTCTTCTTGCCTTTCTTGACGCGTGTCAGGTTCAACTTGTGCAGGCGGTAGGGGTTAACGTGGAATCGCCCGAAATACGGCAGCCGTACAGAGTCGAATGCGCCGTGCTCAATGGTGTCGCGCAGGAACCCAAACTGTGAGTCCACTATTTCGCGTACCTCGGCCACGGTGCAACCAAACTCTTCGGCGACCTTCCGGATAATCTCTTCCTTAACCTTATTCTGTGCCATCACTTTGGACCTTCAGCTCTACTATAACAACGCCGTCTCCAACCAAGATGCGGTGACTAGGACGTGGCAGGTTATCCTCGTCAAAGGACTTCATCTGCTCGTCAATGTACCACATGGCAAGGTCGAATTCCTCGGGGTATTGGAACTCAACGTGTACGGTTCCAGCCATCAGTCCTCGGGTTGGTCGGTAAGAACAAACTCGATAGACTCGAGCGACATCTTAGGCGACACAATGTCGAGGTATTTGTAGCTACCGAACTGGTCCTTGTGGATGATACCCTTATCCTTCAAAGCCTTGACGTAGTTGTTAAGTACTGCCACGTTCTTCATACCCAGCTTCTCGGCAACGACCTTACGTGAGGTCTTAGTTGCGCAAGAGAACGGGTCGAATTCCAAGAAGGCAGCCAACACGTCGAGCTCGACAGGGGTCAGCTTAAGGATTCCGTTCAATAGTGTAAGGTAATCCCGAGTTCCACTCAGGGTTACGGGGACGCTAATTTTAGCCATCGTTCCACTTCTTTACATTCTGTATTTTGCGAGACAAGCGACGACGAAGTGTCTTCTTAATTACCTCTAGCAATGACAGAATAAGTTCATTCTCTACAGACCAGCTACGCTGGTTGAGATACTCGAACCGGTCGACTAACATGTCAACCACTTCTTCGTTTGTTGTACCGGGGATATGCTCTCCGTCTACCTTCTCTGTGAACTTCAGCGTCTGATAATTTGCAGACTTGAAATTGTAGAGACGGTAGAACACCCCGCGCTTCTCTGCTTCCATGTTACTAATTTACCACACCCAGTGTTAATATCCAAATATCATACAAAGAAAAAGGGGCCGAAGCCCCTCTCTCTCTCAATCAAACCCGCCCCAAACGCGGAGCTAGCCTTACTCGCCGGCCAGCAAACTCTCAACAGTATCACGAACCTCTGCGGTCGTGTCTGCAGTGTTGTCGGTCAACAGGTCTTGATAGGTTGCAATCTGAACCTTCAAGTTGTGCACCTGCTGTACAATCTCTTGTGCCCGAGCCTCCATGTTCTGGAGCTCAGTGCTTCGAGCGTTAAGCTCATTCTGTGCGGCCTCCATACGGGCCTCTACGGTTTCACGTGTCATGTCGTTATGAGTTTGGGGTAAATTCGTGGGACCCTGATTCTGCTTCGGTCTCCCACACCATCTGTGTAAGGTTTCCCTCACTGTCTTGTTCAAAGGAAATGGTGAGAGTGTCATTAGTGTAACTCGTCAGCACATGTCCCTGCTTGTCTCCGAGGAAGGCTTGAGCCTCTTCCCACACGAAGAACTTTGGTCTCTTTGGCATGACACTAAGGTACGCAGACTGGCGAAGCCTTAAAAATCTGTAGCCCTAAGTTATCCCCACTAATAGATGTTGGCCTGTGGATGCTTGGCAAAGCCAACAAAGTGCGCCAGCACGAAAGTCGAAAAATCTCCCCCGCCTTTTATACCCTCACGTCATACGCTTTCCATTGGCATACTTCTGCTTCCACCGCTTAACCCGCTTCCGCTCCATATTCCTCTGCGCAATCGTCTCATGGTACTTAGCCTTCCAGTACTGACGCGCAGCGTCTGCCTTGCTGTGGCGCCTCTCAGCGCGCCCTGCATAGATGACGTGCGCCCACCAACCAAGTGAGGTGCAGAGCGGCGCGATGACGAGGAGTAGTTCAACCATGTGCGCAATATATGCGACAGATGTGACGTACACAACTGAAACTGACGTTTTTGGGACTGCCATCGTGTCAGGTCTACCATGACATTGCCCGCCAGCTCCCCTTTTCCACACCTGACACCCTGTCAGCTCAGCCTCGTAACTGCCTGATATTGCTGCGTCTGCGCATGTCAGGTCCTATAGTCATATTGTCAGGTGCCTATTTGTGCAAAGTACTTGCATATCAACTTTTTCTGGTGTAACTTCTGTGAAGTGCCAGCGCTGCTAAGCTAACTAACTCGCCGAACGGAGTGAGACAGTAAAAGCGAAAGCTACTAAAGCAACACTGACTCGATAGAGTCCGCGAGCTGGCAAAGAATCGCCGCTACTATTATCTGGTCCTTAGGGACCTGACCCTTTGGAAAGATGACACGAGTTCCTGCACACTTGCATATCCTCCTCATCTTCCTGTTCTTCCCCCAACAACTGGAGTGGCTGCAACATGCCCTAGCTTATGCGGACTGGAGTATGACGTTGGACATCTTGCTGTCCATGTGTACCCCGCTAGCTATCGGCTTCAAGTCATAAGGCTCCGCCGATTCCCCTTCCATAGGCCTAAGAGTGTACGCCCCCTATAGGGGTACGCGTATATAAGGCCCCCACCCCTTCGCGTGTACCAGTGAGACCCCCGTACCTATTCTGGGGAGTCGCGTGTGTGACCCACCTAACAAAAAGTCCCCGGGGTCAAGATGGAAATGAAAGGCCCCCCGCAGGAATATGGGCTGAGCTGAATACATCCTGTCAGTGTTATCACACTAACCGCACAATCCTACGCCCTTGATGCTAATAAGGTAGCTACGCCCAGTGATAGGTTAGCTAGGCTAACAGTATGAGCTGAAACATCCGGATTGGTTTGCTATGGATAGCAATGTAACAACAGTATATGCTGAATCAATCAGCGCACACGATGCTAAGATTACTGCTTACGCAGTAACTCGTGTAGATAGTGATGGTAATCCAGTTGATACGTTTAACGTATGGGACTGTGAGATGCCTCACGTAGTCAATGACTGCG
>Ga0070752_1002312_pt1 | contig 12439 bp, 8 predicted proteins | sample VirMetDEL_Aug_30_FD_77440 | JGI IMG/M metagenome (GOLD analysis project Ga0070752, IMG submission 77440) | Aqueous microbial communities from the Delaware River and Bay under freshwater to marine salinity gradient to study organic matter... | ecosystem: Environmental > Aquatic > Marine > Coastal ...
CCAACTTATGAGTTGAATTTGCCATCAACTGGAAAAAAAGTTCAATATAGACCTTTTTTAGTTAGAGAAGAAAAACTTCTAGTGTTAGCACTAGAGGGAGAAAATGCAAAGGATATTACTACAGCAATGAAGACAGTTATTAAAAACTGTATTCAAACGAGAGGTATTAAAGTAGAATCACTTCCTACATTTGATATTGAATATTTGTTTCTTAATATTCGTGGAAAATCTGTTGGTGAAGAAATTGAAGTAAATATTATTTGTCCTGATGATGAAGTCACAACTGTTCCTGTAACATTGAATGTTGATGATATTCAAGTTCAAAAAAGTTCGGAACATTCAAATACTATTAAACTTGATGATAACTTGATGATGGAAATGAAATATCCATCATTGGATCAATTTATCAAGAACAACTTTGATTTTTCTGAAAACAGTGCAATGGATCAATCCTTTGAACTGATTTCATCCTGTATTGATAAAATTTATAATGAAGAAGAAGTTTGGTCTGTTGCTGATGTAACCAAGAAAGAAATTACTGACTTCTTGGAACAAATGAATTCAAAGCAGTTTAAACAAATTGAGAAGTTTTTTGAGACGATGCCCAAGTTGTCTCACGAAATCAAGGTAAAGAATCCTGCAACAGGAGTTGAAAGTACAGTTGTTTTGGAAGGACTTGCTAGTTTTTTCGGATAGCCCTGGTCCATATGGACCTTGAAACATATTATACGCTCAACTTTTCTTTGATGCAGTATCATAAATATTCATTAACAGAGATTGAAAATATGATGCCTTGGGAGCGTGATATTTACGTTGCTATGTTGAAGAATCATTTAGAAGAAGAAAAACTCAAGCAGCAGCAAAATGGGTCCTGACGATTTAGACAATCTATTAGCAAGCATTCGTTCAGGGGAAGGACCCGCTGAACTAGATGAGTTATTGGAAAGTATTAGATCTGAAGGAAAAAAACAACGTGGTGGCGCTTTAGCGTTATATCAAGGGACCAGGGGAACTGATTTAGTTGATGAGTATATTGATGAAAGAGTTGTAAGAATATTAGGTTTAGGTCAAGTATTTGATATTGATTACTCAACTTATCTTACTTTATTGAAAGAAAAGTTAGTACAAGTTAGTATGGGTAGTGGTTCACTTGCAAGAGAGGAGCAAATGCTCTTGCAAAATGAATTCAAAAGAGTCAAAGGAAAAGTTGGAAGATTTAGATTAAAAGCAAAGACGGCACAAATATCAGGTGGATTGGGAACAGCACCAATACGTGTTTCAAAAGAAAAGTTTTACTTAACAAGTAATGCTATTATACCTAAAAGTCCTTCAATTGAAAAAGTATCCGAAGACTTAAAAGGAGTGCAAAAAGCACTTGATAATTTGCTTGCAGAAATACGAGCAGATAATAAAGAAGAAAAGCGTCAGGCAGAAATAGAAAGAAGAAATAAAATAAGAAATAGAAGAATTGCAAGGGAAAAATTATTAGAGACATCGCAAAAGAAAGTAAATTCGGTTGTTAGTAAATTAGTTTCTCCACTTAGAGGAATACTTGATAATATTTTTAGATTTTTGTTCTTTGGATTTTTGAGTGGAGCAGTACCTAAACTTATTGAATGGTTAGCAGATCCTGCTAATAAGGAAAAAGTTGATTCAATGTTTAGGTTCTTAAAGGATTTTTGGCCTGCAATAGCGGGTGGACTATTATTATTCTTTACTCCTTTTGGTGGTTTTATAAGAGGAATTCTTGGAATACTTACTAGATTTACTCCTGCTCTTTTAAGACTGGCAATTAAAAATCCGGCAATTGCTACAGCAATTGGAGTTGGTGCTGCGGCAACATACTTGGCAGGACAATCGCAAAAAAGTGCATCAAAAGTATTGGAAGAGCAAGGTAAAGCAAATGCTACTCCAAAAGAACAGGCAGATGAACTTTCAAAACCTTCTAATATATTTCAAACAATTCTTCGTAGCATATATCCCCCTTTAAATGAACCAGTAGAAGGTCGTGCTAATGGTGGAGAAATATTAGGAAAAAGATCATCACAAAGAAAGATTACTCCTCAAACTGGAATAAAAATTATAGGTGCAGAACCTGACAGTCAATTGATTGCAGTGCAACCTGGAGAATTTGTTATGACTAAAAGGGCAGTGGATACTTATGGTCCACGCTTTTTTGCGAATATAAACGAATCTGTTGGTGGAACAAACATTCCAAAATTTAGTAATGGAATTCAACTTGCTCGTAATGGAGGACTTGTAGGAGGTCTTACAGGTTCTTCTACTTCAACAAGTAGTCCTGGTGGTCTTATGGGGTCATCAACATTAATGAGTGGTGTTGGTGGTCTTATGGGGTCATCAACATTAATGAGTGGTGTTGGGGGTCTTAAAGGTTCTTCTACTTCAACAAGTAGACCTGGTGGTCTTAAAGGTTCTTCTACTTCAACAAGTAGACCTGGTGGTCTTAAAGGTTCTTCTACTTCAACAAGTAGTTATGGTGGTCTTATGGGTTCTTCTACTTCAACAAGTAGACCTGGTGGTCTATTAGGTTCTTCTACTTCAACAAGTAGTCCTGGTGGTCTTATGGGTCCTTCTTTAATGAAAGCAGTTGCTCCTACTGCGCCAACGCCATCAAAAACACAGGCAAGAACTAATGGACCAAGAGTAACTTATAGGAATCCAAAAATTGTTCTGCCACCAACGAAGGCACCTCCAGGACCTCCTGAAAGGTCAATGAGATCAAATGTGACAATGTTACCAGAAATTGTGCGTGGTGCTGAAAGTCAAATGGGTGGAGCATCATCCAATGTAAGTATTCCAAGTTTTTCTGCATCACAATCAAATTCCAGTAGAGAGTTAAACCTTGCTGTTTATGGAATAGAGGGGATAGGTTGATATGAAAAGAATAGACCCTAAAAAACTATTACCATCATCAGTGCCAGCAGGAGGTTCAGTTGGTTCTGTATCTCCAAATATATTAGTACCTGTTTCTAATATAACTGCTAAAACTTATGCAAAGGTAGAACCAGAAGAGAATACTCCACAAAAGAGTGAATTAAGAGCACAGACATTTCAAATAAAGTCAAAACTTATTGAAGTTTCTAAATTATTTTCTATTAAAAACAAATTTACTAGAGATAAGAATAGAAAGAAAAGAATTGAAGAAGAAAGAGAAAGAAGAGAGCAAAGAGAAAAAGAATCTGAAAAAACTACATTTAACTTTGGATCAAAACTTCCAAAATTAGTTCTGCCAAGAACTGGATTTTTAGATTCGATTAAGAGATTTTTACTTTATAGTCTGCTTGGATTTGCTGTTGAAAAATTCTTGCCATTAGTTCCAAAATTATTGGAATTTGGTAAAATGTTGATTCCAGCAGCGCAGTTCTTAACGGACTTTGCTGGAAACTTTCTTGTCAATATGGTTAATTTTATTGACAGAGGTTACAAAGTATATGATGGTATTAAAGAACAACTTGACCGTATTATACCGCCAGATATTTCTAAACAATTTAGTAAATTTTCAGGTGTTTTAAATGCTGCTTTAAACGCTGCACTTATTCTTGGTACTGCTGCTATTGGAGCGGGTGGTCCACTTGGAAGTAAAGTTGGAGGTAAAGGCGTTGCTGGTGCTGCGACAGCTGCTACAGTGGCAGGTATAGGAATAAGTGCCCTTGTTCGCAAAAAAATCATAGCAAGAGCAATTAAAAACAGAGCAATATCTTCACAACAAAGACAATTAAAGACAGATAGTCTGAGATCTAGAAGAGATGCTTTTTTAGACATTAGAAAAGAAACTCTTAAAGAAAGACTAAAAGAAAATGCACGAAGAACATCAGAAAGAGAATCTAGAAGAACTCCAGAACAAGTAAGATCTGCTATTAGAGAAGCGAGAAAGAAAAGACTTAGGGATATAATAAAAAGTTCTGAAAGAGGTGCTTCTCCACAACTCCTTTTAAGAAAAGCAGCAGCATCAGAAGAACTTAATAGAATGTATAGATCTGATGCTAATAGAGCAAAATTAAGAAGAGGTATTGCTCTTCAAAAAGGCCAAAGGTCTAGACTTATGACCGTTGGTGATGATGTTGCGATACCTTTCGCAAAGGGTCAATTTTTTCCGAAAAGAATGATGCCCACGCGGGCAACAGAGAGACTTAGGAAATATAAAATGCCTTTTGAGGAGGCAGTGTTATCTAAACCATATGGATATAATCCAAATATTGTGAGATTTAGTGATAAATTCCCAACAGGATATGTTGATTTTAGATATGGTGGCAAAACCAAGAGAATGTCTCAAAGTTCTGCTAGATATCTGTCTTCTCTGATTGAAAATGCTTCGGCGGCAGAACGAGTCAACCTTCCATTTGCTTCTGAATCTAGGGAAATTGCAACGAAATTTTTTAATAATCCTGAAAATTATCAATCCCAAGTTAGATCATTTGCGGGTGAAGATATTACTCAAATGAACAGGGTTTATGGTAAGGCTAAGAGAAAGTTTACAAAAGAAGATGTTATCGGCAGGCGTGAAGTATCTAAACCAACTAGAGTTAGTCCAACACAAGAAGTTTCAAAAGGAGTTTCTAAATTTAAATTTGGTAGATTCAGAAAAGCAGGTCCTGGAATTTTTGGTGCATTGCTTGATATTGGAATTTCTTTGGCAACTGGAGAACCACTCGATCGTGCTGTAGTATCTGCTGTTGGAGCTGGACTTGGTGGATGGATTGGTGGTATTGTTGGATCTGCATTGCCATTTATTGGAACTGTTGCTGTAGGAATTCTTGGTTCTACACTTGGTAGCATTTTCTCCCTTTCCCTTTATGATACTATTGTGGGGGGAGGAAGAAACAATAGAAATGTAGGAAGACTAACTGAAGATGATAAAAAGAAAAATAGAGAAAGAGAAATAGAATTGGAGAAATATGAAAGTGGTGGAATTCTATACGGAACTTCATACGGAACTTCACAAGTATCTCCTCCACAAGTAGCTTTTGGAGGTGTGTATTCAATTGAAAATTTAGTTCAACTCGCATTATCTGTTGGATTTAAGGGTGAAAATGCTGCTATCGCTGCTGCTATTGCGATGGCAGAATCTGGTGGTAAACCAAATGCGCATAATAAAGTCCCACCAGACAACTCTTATGGTTTGTGGCAGATTAATATGTTGGACGAACCTGGTTATATGTTAGGTGAGGACAGAAGAAGAAAATTTGGTATTAAAGATAATAATGAACTATTCAATCCAGTTTTTAATGCACAGATTGCATATAAACTTTCTAGTGGATATAATTTTGGTAATTGGACTACTTATGATAAACCTCCATACGCATATAAAACCTATCTTCCTGCAGCAAAAGACGCACTTCAAAAAATATCTTCAAGATCTACGGGACCAGTAATATACAAACCTCAAAGTTCATTACCACAATTGCCACCAACAAATACTGCTCACGGACAACAATATGGTGCTCGTCGTCGTGGTGGCAGACAACACGCTGGTGTAGATTTTGATATTAGTGGAAATGAAACATTCTACTCAAGAATCGGTGGTAAAGTGATTGGAATCTATTATGATCCTAATCCTAATGGGTATGGAAATTATGTGGATATCTACAATGATAGTTTGAAAAAGACAGAAAGAATTGCAGAGGGCGCAGTTGTTTTAGTTAAAAGAGGAGATGTCATTCAACCAGGAGATGCAGTTGTAAGGGGAGAAAGTTCAACAGGTGTTATTCACTATGAGATCAGAAAAGGTAGGTCTGGTCCTGAAGGTGATTTTTCTGGAACAGTAGATCCAATAGACTTCTTGAATAATCTTCCCAAAGAGAAAGCAAGTATTTCTAAACCATCCACAACAAATATTACACAAGGTCTTGATGAAGAGACATCGTATGAAGATAATAATGTTAAAGTTGTAGTGCTTCCTATTAAAGAAATAATTGAAAAACCAGTTCCTATCGGTGGAAAAGGAGGTGGTGGATTCGGCATAGATATTAATAATAATAATATATTTGCACCAGCACTTACAGGTTAATATGTCATTTACAAAAGCAGCAGAATCTGCAAATATAACCAAATTCGATTTATTTTCAAACGATGGCAAAAATAATTGCAGTCTGCTTGGAGGTGCTGTTGAGTTATCTTATTATGAAAGTATTTTTGAAAATAGTATAAAGATAACTACAACTATTGTTGATACTGGAAATTCTATCGCTGCTGATGATGGAACAGATAGTTTAGTCGAACTTATTGATGGTTTAAAACTTGGTGGTGGTGAAAAAATAGAACTAGAATTTGAAGATAACTTTGGAACAAAATTAAAGTTAACTGACGATAAATCTCTATATTTGAATCAACTTCGTAATACTTTTGAAGATACATCATCAAAAGTAAAAACATTTATGATTGATGCATCATCAAAGGAATTCTTTGATAATGAACTTGCAAGTAAAAGAGTTGTCAAACGATATGATGGAAAGATATCTGAATCTGTAACAAAAATTCTTAAGCAAGTTCTTGGAACAGAAAAAAAACTTGATGTAGATGAAACTGAAAATAAGTATAATTTTATTGGAACAACTAAAAAACCATTTTGGACTATCACTTGGTTAGCAAAAAAGTCCGTTCCTCAAAAGGTTGGTAAAAAGGGTAAGTCTGCAGGATTTTTATTCTTTGAAACTTATGACGGTTTTAAATATAAGGCACTTGACATACTGTTTTCGCAACAATGGAAGAAAAAATATATCTACAATAATCTACCAAAACTTCCTGTTGGATATGATGGCAAAATATTAAATCCTCCAATGTTCAGCACAAATATTCATCTACAACCAAAGATGATGATGGGAGCATATAATACTCAACATAAACAATTTAACTTCCTTGAAAGTGAATATCAACTGAAAGAACTTGGATATGTAAGACAAGAAGAAGATGAAGGAATTAAACCTGCAGGAAAAGAGTTTCATTTTGTAAACGAAATCTTTACAAATGAACCTTCAAGAATAACATATAATATGTCTGATGTTGGTGGTCTTCCAAGTGGAGTAAAACTAGAAGAACAGTTAAAGCGTTCAAAAGATACTAATCTGGAAAGACAAAGTATTACTAATCAGGCAAATATGCGTTATAATCAACTTGGAACTATTCAAGTTCAGATAATGATAGTTGGTGATTTTTCTCTTAGAGCTGGTGATATGATATATTGTGATTTTCCAGAACTATCATCTAAACCAAATCAAAGAGAAAGTTATAAAATGAGTGGTATATATATGATAGCAGATATTTGCCATCGTATTAACACGCAAGGAACATTAACATCATTAAATCTCATACGAGATTCTTATGGTAAACCTAACAAGTAAGAACAATGTCAGAAAAATCAATTCAACAACATATTAATGATGACAGAGATGAACTGGACAATCCTAACTTAAGTCCACAACGCCGTCGTCATATTGAGTCCGAACTTGATGACTTGGAAAAGTATCAAGCAAATCATCCAGACGAAGATCACGATCCTACTCCACTTGAAATATATTGCGATGTAAATCCTGATGCAGACGAATGTAGAATCTATGAGGACTGATAATGTCTGACGGTTTTGATCCAGAATTTGTAAAAAATCTTCCAAGATGGTTTGGAAGAGTAGTTTCAAGTGAATCGTGGCAGGGCAATATCCTCGCCAACAATTTTGATACTGAAGAAGAGATAAAAGGTTGGGGATATCGTTATAAAGTAAGAGTGTTCAGTTGGCACACTGGCGATAAAAACATTGTGCCAGATGAACAGTTAAGTGTTGCTAATGTTATCTTACCTGTCACGGCAGGTTCTGGTCACGGTGGATATGCAGAAACTCCGTCTATTGCTTCTGGTACAGTAGTCACTGGATGGTTTATGGATGGTGAAGGAGGACAAGAGCCATATATTGATGGCATTTTAGGAAACTCAAATAATAAAACCCCCAAGTCACAAAAAACTGGAGAAATTGGTGGGTATCAGAACTTTGATACTACATTTAAATCTGGTGCCACAGTTCCTGATTTTGGAATTGGTATAAATCGCAAGACAATTTTTAGATATGATATGTTTCACGCAAATTCAAAAGCGTGGGACAAGCAACAAAAAGATAAAGAAATTGAAACTCCATTAAGTTCTACACGAAAGTGTAAAAATCGTAATTCTGAAATGAAAGGCATTCAGACTACGATTAAAAATATGGTCAATGATATTGAGAATGCAAAAAAAGAACTTACGAAAGTGCGTGGATATCTTGGTGATATTCAATCATTTGCAAGTTCTATTATTCCTTATGTTGAGGATGCAGCATCACAAGCATCCAAGTATGTAAAAACACTTATTGCAAATTCAAGAGGGTGGGTTCTTCGTGAAATAAGAAAGAAAATAAATGAAGTCGCACCATTTTTATTCCCAACACAAATTTCAGTTCTTGAAAATAAACTAAAAGATGCACTTGGTGGACTATCTTGTGCGTTTGCAAAAATTATTAATGGACTTCAACAAACATTTCAAGGTTTATTGGAGGACATTACAAATAAGTTTATCAATATCCCAATGTGTGCTGCGGAGGATATTGTTACGAAATTATTATCTGATGTTTTAGAACAAATTGTTTCTGGTATTACTGGAGCACTTGGACCTGTTGTAGCATTTATTCAAGGTGCTGTAGGAAAAGGACTTAACTTTTTAGGTAGCGCACTTGACTTATTGGATATTATTTCTGGTATTGGTAAGTTCTTTATATGTGATGAAGAACAAGATTGTCCTGAATACGATAAGATAAATCAAGCAGGATTGGCAACACCTGGAAAAGGTTTGCAACTCGGACTTCCTAAACTTACACTCGGAGAACCACTTCCAGATGCAGGTGGTCCTGGTCCTTCTTGTCCTACAGAACCACAGAAGTGTGGTCCACCAGAAGTATTGATATTTGGAAAGGAAGGTTTTGGTGCGATTGCAAATGCTATCATAAGTCCAAACTCAAATGCCATTATTGGATTTGATATTGTCAATCCAGGAGAAAACTATTTTGACCCACCATATGTAAGTATTACTGATGGTTGTGGAAGAGGTCGTGGTGCTGCTGCAAAAGCAAAGGTGAACCCTGATGGAACTATCGGAAAGATTGCTATAACTGCACCTGGAATTGGATATAAACCCACATCTGGTGGTGCTCTTGGTGGTAATGGTGGTAGCAGTCCCTGGAAACTTCCAACAGAAGGGAATGTGGTTGATCCTAATGGAAATAATTTTGTAGTTCCTGAAGGAGTCAATCCACCAAATACAGATGATTTTGGTGATTATACATATTATCCACCTACACAACCAGAAAATACAGTGGAACCTGGAACACAACCAGTAACTCAAGATCAAGGACAATATCCAGTTATTCTTGAAATTGATGAAGTTGAAGTTTCGGATTCTGGTTTTGGTTATCAACCAGGAGATACAATACAAGTTACACCAGACAATGGTGCTGTATTAGAACCCATCATTGTTGGTGACCAAGTTGTTGGTGTTAATGTTGTAAAACCTGGAATTGGTTTTGATGACTTCCCAATCATTGAAGTTATTTCTGATACTGGATATAACGCAGAGTTTATTCCTATCTTTAAACCTGTGGATCCAGAAACAATCAATGAAATTCCACCAGCAGCAACAATTATTCAAGTTATCGATTGTGTAGGTAAAGTATAATGCCATCAAAAAATTACGAATCAAAAACCATACAAACCAAAGATGGTGCTATTCGATACGGTCATATTCATAGAGATGATGTAAAATCTTCGTTACTTCTTCAAGGACAAGAGTCATTAGAATATATTTCATTTGACCAAACAGAACCACGAAAAAGATGGTTAAGTAGTCGTTGTAGAGGAAGATATCAAGTCGTTGCTGGTGATGACATTGAAAAGGGTCAACCTGCAATGTATTTTGATGCCAAAAGTGGTGATATTGTTATCAAAACCAAAGGTCGTATCCGTATGGAAGCGGAAAATATTGACATTATTGCAAGAGGAAGCGATAATAAGAATGGTAATGTTACTATTGATGCCAATGAAAGTGTAAATTTAATTGGAAGGCGTATTGATGTTACTGGAGATGAGTTAGTTAATATTGTAACAGATGGAACTCTTCAAACAGCAGCACTAAATATTATGAAAAGTTATGCTGGGGCATTTGAAAAGTTAAGTGGCGTCGGCACAAAACTATTATCAACAACATCATTTACAAGTAACTTGGAAAACATTGCAAATCTAATATAATCCTATGAGTTCAGTTAATCACGGACCATCTCACGAAGACGGTCCAGTATATGTTACTAGTGAGATTGCAACACCTTTACCGATGAAAGATGTCATTGGTAGAGATATTACTGGTGCTGCTTATATTCAAGGTCCAGTTCAGATGGGAAGATCCACTGATTTTGTGACACGATGGGCAACATTAATGGTTGGTGGTCTTGAAAATAATCAATGCGAACCACCTATTATTCCTGGTGCTCTTTGTCCTGGTCCTCTGAATAACCCATATTCTTTGGGAGTTGTTGGAGATGCTGCAATTCTCGATAATCTTGATGTATCAGTAAATATTCGTGCTGGGGCAAATATTGTTGCACAAGGAGAAGTGATGTCTCGTTGTGGGTCTCATATCTTATCTGCAAAGAAAAACTTTGATATTCCACACCCAACGAAAGAAGGTTGGAGACTGCGCCACACCTGCCCAGAAGGTCCCTCAAACGATGTTTACACACGCGGTAGGGTAAAGGGAACCGAAATTCATCTTCCTTCCTATTGGAAAGGTCTTGTAGATGAAACTACACTTACAGTTACTCTAACACCTATTGGTTCTCATCAAGATGTAATTATCAAACGATGGGATGAAGAGAAGATATATCTACAATCAAAAGGTAATATGCCAATCGATTGTTTTTATCAAATCTTTGCGGAACGAAAAGATGGTGAAAGATTGATTGTAGAATATGAAGGAGAAACACCAGCAGATTATCCTGGAAATAATGATGAGTATTCTGTTTCTGGATATCACTATGACACAAAGGAGAATAATTGATGGCTGAATCGACACCATTTGTACAAAAACAGGTAGGAGTAAAAAACTGTGATGGTGATGTTATTGGCATCAAACATCCAGACTTTGACTATATTCACAGATCCACCACAGGTGATGACGAATATCCTGAAGATGCTTGTCAAAGATATCTTCAGGTTAAGGGTAAATTTGATGAACTTCAAGTAACTAACGACATTACTGCTGGTGGAGATGTAACAGCAACAGAAGTTATTGCTAATGGAATTACACTTACTTCCAGAAAGTCATTTGATATTCCACATCCAGTTAAAAAAGGATATCGTTTGAGACATGTTTGTCTCGAAGGTCCAGAGGCGGGAGTTTATTTTAGAGGTAGACTTACTGGTAGTAATGTTATCAATCTCCCTGAATATTGGAGAGGTCTTGTTGACCCAGAAACAATTAGCGTATCTCTTACTCAAATTCAAACCTCTCAAGATTTAATCGTTGAAAAGATTGAATGGGGAACAAGAGTTAAAATTAAATCTGGTAATGGAACTAGTATTGATTGTTATTACCATATCCATGCAGAACGAAAAGATGGTGAGAGATTGATCGTAGAGTATGAAGGAGATACCTATCCAGGAGATGACAGTCAATACAGTCTAAACCGTTGACAAGGGAACCAGGATGCCCTATAATAAGCAGGTAATCAAACGACCCCCAATGCAAGACGAGTATCTGACCCGTTGTGTTGTAGACCCTTCCAAGCGAACAATCTACATCTACTCAAGTGAAGGGACAGAAAAAAAAGTGGTCTGTGAAACTACTGATCAGTTTATGAGTGTGCTACAATTTGTTCGTTCAACCTGTGACGAAGAAGTTCTTTCTTACGCAACTCCCCTATGAGACCAGAAACACGCAAATCAATGGAGATGCTGTTCTCCGCAAAGTGGAACTTGCCAAAAGCAGCAAAACATGCTAACCTTACTAACAAGGAAATGAAAATCACATTCAACGAATACTGTGCTTTTCATCAACCTACTTATCAACCCGAATAGGGTTTTCTTGCAGGTGAGACTAGGTAGTCAGAGATGTCTTATAAGCATTTTGCGCCAGATTAGCGCCTTTGAGATGGTTCAATTCCATCCACCTGTACCTTGCGAGTGTGGCGGAATCGGTAGACGCACCTGACTTAAAATCAGTTGTCCTGAAAAGGATGTGGGAGTTCAAGTCTCCCTACTCGCACTGCCCTATATAAACTAGGGTACGAGATAGTCCCATGAAATACCGAATCGATACCAGATATGTCTGGTACAATAAGGGCAAACAAATTGTTCTTATGTATTTCATACAAGGAGTTCCATTTACTTTTGATGATGTTCCAGATGATGGA
>Ga0070752_1002317_pt1 | contig 12433 bp, 7 predicted proteins | sample VirMetDEL_Aug_30_FD_77440 | JGI IMG/M metagenome (GOLD analysis project Ga0070752, IMG submission 77440) | Aqueous microbial communities from the Delaware River and Bay under freshwater to marine salinity gradient to study organic matter... | ecosystem: Environmental > Aquatic > Marine > Coastal ...
CAGTTTCGAACTGCCCGCCAAGACCTTCGCCGACCTCATCGATCGGACGCGTTTCGCGATTTCGACCGAGGAAACCCGGTATTATCTGAACGGTATCTTTTTCCACGTGTCGGACGACAACGAACCCGTCCTGCGGGCGGCTGCAACCGACGGTCACCGGCTCGCGCGCTTCACGCTGCCGCGGCCTGATGGGGCAGAAGGCATGCCCGACGAGATCGTGCCGCGCAAAGCGGTGGCCGAACTGCGCAAGCTGCTCGACGAATCGCTCGACGGCAATGTCCAGATCGACCTGTCGGCCAGCAAGGTCCGCTTCACGCTCGGCGGCGAGGGCGGAGTGGTGCTGACCAGCAAGCTGATCGACGGGACCTTCCCCGATTATTCGCGCGTTATTCCAACGGGTAACGACAAGCTCCTTAAGCTCGACCCGAAGAGCTTCCACGAGGGGGTCGACCGCGTGGCGACGATCGCCACCGAGAAGACCCGCGCGGTCAAGATGGGGCTCGATCGGGACAAGGTCACGCTGACCGTAACCAGTCCCGACAATGGCACCGCGACCGAGGAAGTGCCGGCGGAATATTCGTCCGACGGGTTCGAAATCGGCTTTAACGCGGGCTATCTCAAGGACATCCTCAACCAGATCGATGCCGACACGGTGGAAATCCATCTGGCCGATGCTGGCGCCCCGACGCTGATCCGCAAGGACGAGAATTCGCCCGCGCTCTATGTCCTCATGCCGATGCGGGTTTAAGCGCTCGCATTGGCGTAGATCTGCGGTTAGCGTCGCTCTCGAAGGAGAGACGCGAATGCAGCAAGTCCATGTCCGCAAGAATGCAATCGGCGAAGCCCGACTGGTCGATTGCGACCAAGGAAAGCTGGCCGACGATGCGGTGCGCCTGGAAATCGAAAGCTTCTCGGTCACGGCGAACAACGTGACCTATGCGGTCGTCGGCGACGGCTTCGGATACTGGAACTTCTTCCCCGTGCAGGGGGCAGCCACCGACGGCATGGGCATAGTGCCCATGTGGGGGCATGCACGCGTCATCGAAAGCAATGTGTCCGAGATATCCGTGGGCGAGCGGGTCTATGGCTACCTGCCGATGGCGACGCATCTGGACGTCGTGCCCGGAAAACTGTCCGCCAGCGGCTTTACCGACATGGCCGCACATCGCCAGCCGATGAGCCCGGTCTACAACAGCTATTCGCGGCTTGCAGCCGACCCGGAACACGATCCGGCGCGCGAAGGCGAACGGATGATCTTCGGTCCGCTGTTCAAGACCGGTTTCCTGATCGAATACTTCATGCGCTCGCAGGACTGGTTCGGCGCCGAACAGGTAATCCTGACCAGCGCATCGTCCAAGACTGCCATGGGCCTTGCCAGTACGGCCAGGCATCGTTCGCCGGATATCCGGCGGATCGGCCTGACCTCTTTGGGGAATGTCGCTTTCGTGAAGCAGAGCGGTCTCTACGACGGAGTGCTCGCCTATGACGATGTGCAGGCACTGGCAGGCCGACCCGCGGTATCGGTCGATTTTGCCGGCAACGCCCGTCTGCTGGGCGCGATCCATGCGCATCTTGGCGACGCGTTGAAGTACTCCTGCCTGGTGGGAGCGACGCATATCGAGGAGCGCGGCGGCGGGGCGGGGGACCTGCCCGGACCGGCGCCGGCGCTGTTCTTCGCACCCGACCATGCGGTCGCGCTGTTCAAGGACCTGGGGCCGCAGGAAGCGGGCCGTCAGATGGCCGAGAGCTGGCGTATATTCCTTGCCGATGCCGGCGACAGCGTGACCATTGAACGCCATGCGGGCCTTGCTGCTGCACGCGACGTTTTCGTCAGAATGGCCGGCGGCAGTGTGGATCCCGCCAAGGGAATCATCATCGAACCGTGATGGGCCGCCGGGGGCCGGTGGAGGCCGGCCCCGCGATACCCGGTCAGTGTCCGGTCCCCGCTATGGCAGGTAACCGCGCCCCTAGATCTCGACTGCGATCTTGCCGAAGTGGCTCCCGCTTTCCTGATGGCGGAAGGCATCGGCGAGGCCGGCTAGCGCGAAGGTATCGCTGATGACCGGCTTGATGCCGTTGGCCTCGATCGCAGCGATCATGTCCTGCTGCATCGCGCGGCTGCCGACGGTGAGGCCCTGCACCTTGAGGTTCTTGGAGAACAGCAGCGCGGTTTGCACCGGCCCGGCGAAACCTGCCAGCACACCGATCAACGCGACATGCCCGCCAACGCGCGTGGCCAGCATCGATTGGTCGAGCGTGCCCGCCCCGCCGATTTCGACCACGCAGTCGACCCCGCGCCCGCCGGTTATCTCCAGCGCCTTCGGGCCCCAGGCTTCGACTTCCTTGTAATTGATCAAATGGTCCGCCCCCAGTTCGCGCACCCGTTCGAGCTTCTCGTTGGAGGAAGAGGTGGCGATGACAGTGGCGCCCGCGGCCTTCGCGAACTGCAGGGCGAAGATCGAGACCCCGCCCGTGCCCTGGACCAGCACGGTGTCCCCCGGCTTGACCGCGTAGTCGACGAACAATGCGCGCCAGGCGGTCAGCCCGGCGCAGGTCAGCGTTGCAGCCTCGGCATGGCTGAACCCGGAGGGTGCGCGCGTGAACCAGTGGGTCGGGGCAGTCACTGCCCCGCGCGCATAGCCGTCGATCCCGTCACCGGGAACGCGGGTGAACGCGCTGGACGGCGGGCGGCCGTCGAGCCAGTCGGGGAAGAAGATGCTGACCACCTGGTCGCCCACGGCGAATTCGGTCACCCCGTCGCCAACCGCCGAGACGATGCCAGCGCCATCCGACATGGGGATGCGACCCGGTTCGGTCGGGATCATGCCTTTCACGACGGCGTAATCGTGATAGTTGAGCGAACTGGCCTTCAGATCGACGGTAATCTCGCCCGGACCGGGCGCCGCTGCGGCGTCGATATCGACCCATTCCAGCGCATCGAGGGTGGACGGCTTCGCGCCCGTACGGATTGCTTTCATTCTGCAGCCTCCAGCATTTCGGCCCGCTGCGGGCCGCGGATCAGGCCACCGGGCGCCTCGCCCGTCCATTCGCCTTCGCGGAATGTGACCTTTCCGTTCTTGATCGTCGCGACATAGCCCTCGGCCTTCTGCAGCAAGCGTTTGCCGCCCGCAGGCAGGTCGAAGGCCAGCCAGGGCTTGCCCAGCTTGATCCGGCCCATGTCGATGATGTTGATATCGGCCAGATAGCCGGGCGCCAGCACGCCGCGGTCCTCCAGCCCGTAGAGCCGGGCCGTGTCGTTGCATTGCCGCTTGATCGCATTTTCGAGGCCGATCGTGCCGCGCGCCCGGTCACGCACCCAGTGCTGCAGCATGAAGGTGGGCGAGGCGGCATCGCAGATCGTCCCGCAATGCGCGCCGCCATCGGACAGCGAATTCACCGTGTCGTCGGCGTGTTGCAGGTCTTTCAGGAAATCGAGATTGCCATCGGCGTAATTGAGGATCGGCAGGTAGATGAAGCCCTTGCCCTCGTCGCGGCACAGCAGCTCGTAGGCATATTCATCGCCCGACATGCCCGCTGCCCTGGCGCGTTCGAGCACGCTTTCCTCGGCGGTGGGTTCGTAATTGAAGTCGGGGTCCATCTCGAACTGCATGTTCCAGCCGCCGCAAACGACCATGATCAGGCCGATGATGTCCTGGTTGACCTCGGAAAAATCGTGCTGTTCGGCGATCAGGCGCGCCTTGAACTCGGGGTCGAACAGCTTGGCCTTCTGCTCTTCCCACGGAAGGTCCTCGATTTCCTTCCAGCTCGGTTTGAGCCGGAAGGGATGCACGGTGCCCTGCCACGCCATGACGATGCCGTTGCCGCGCAGCGCGATCTGCGCGACGATGTTCGCGCCATTGTCGTTCTCGGCGCGCATGCTCTCGATCTGCTCGTCGAGCGGAAGTTCCTTGGCGATCGACTGGAGCGCCGCGAAGGTGACCGGCAGCCCGGTCTCGCGGCTCATCTTGCCCATCCAGCCGAACTCGTCCCATTCGCGCATCATGTCGCTGGCCATTTCGAACACGCCATGTCCGGCACGGCCCATTGCGCGGCCGATCTCGACCAGCTCCTCGGCAGTGGCGGTGGTGCCGGGGACGACCTCGCCGCCGATATCCCGGTGAAGCACCGTACGCGAAGTGGAGAATCCCAGCGCGCCCGCGCGCACGCCGTCTTCGACGATGCGGCTCATGGCGGCGATGTCTTCGGCGGTCGGAACGGCACCGGGACGCTCGCGATCGCCCAGAACATAGGCGCGGACCGAACCGTGCGGGACATGGGTGCCGACATCGACGGTACGGGGCAGTTCTTCCAGCGCATCGAGATATTCGGGGAAGGTTTCCCAGTTCCACTTCATGCCCTCCGCCAGCGCGGTCCCGGGAATGTCTTCCACGCCTTCCATCAGGCCGATCAGCCATTCGTGCTTGTCGGGACGCGCCGGAGCGAAACCGACACCGCAATTGCCCATGACGACGGTCGTTACGCCGTGCCAGCTCGACGGGGCCATTTCCTGGTCCCAGGTCGCTTGTCCGTCGTAATGCGTGTGAATGTCGACGAAGCCGGGGGTGACCAGGTGACCCTCCGCATCGATTTCCTCGGCGGCGTCGCCGCTGACGTGGCCCACTTGAGCGATGAGCCCGTCCTTCACGGCGAGATCCCCGGTAAAGCGGTCCTGTCCGGTACCATCGACAATGGTCCCGTTGCGAATGATCAGATCATATGCGGGCATGTTGGTGCTCCTCTCTCCGCCGAGGAAGGTTCCACATTGCAACCGATGAGTCCAGCGCCGAGCTATTCGGCGTGCGTGGGCATGCGGACAGCAAGCAGGACGAGGAAGCCGATCGCGAACAGCAGGTGGATCGAAGTCATGCCGATCCGCTGGTCGCCCGACCACAGGGTGAACTGTTCGACCAGCAGCGGCCCCATCCATACGGTGATGGTGCCGGCAATCGCGTAGAGGCCGAAGAATTCACCGCTACGGCCCGGCGGGGCAAGCGTGACCAGCATCGTACGGCTCGACGAAATACTGGCAGTGGCGGTCACCGCGATCACGCTGATGAGACCGAGATAGACGAGGTCCGACAGGGTGCGGAAGACGAGCCCGTCCCACACCACCACATTGTCGACCAGGCCGAGGAACAGGCTTTCGCGGGTGATACTCAGCTGGAGCAGTCCGACACCCACCATGGCGAGAATTTCCAGCGCCAGCGCGCGCTTTACGCCGACCTTTCCTTCCAGCCAGCCGCCGAAAATGCCGCCGCCGAATGCGCAGGCGCTGGCGAAGATCGCGTAGCAGAGCATTTCGAGGAAATTCCAGCCGAGGAAGAGCGCGACATAAACCGCGCCGAGCGCCAGCAGCGCGGCCATCGCGTCGGCGTAGAACATCCGCGCGATGAGGAACCGCATCAATTCGCGGTATCGCGCTGCCTCGCGCAACGTGCGCGCAACGCTGCGTGCGCCTTCCCGGAAGGCGCGCATCCAACTGGCCCCGGGGACGCCCGGGTCGCGTGCCCTGGTGAAGAACGGAATCGAGAACAGCACCAGCCACACCGCGCAGATCGGGCCGGCTAGCCGCGCATGTTCGAACATCGTCAGGTCAATTCCGAATTGCGGCGCCGCGAATGGCCAGGAGATCGCAGCGGGCAGCACGAAGAGCACGGCAATCGCGAGAAAGATCAAGGTCGCAGCGAGGTTGCCGAGACCCAGTCCGAGACCCGATATCATTGCCAGTCGGCGTGGTTCGCCCGACACGCTGAGCATCGCATTGTGCGTCACTTCTGAATAGGTGTAGCCGACATAGGCGACCACCAGCAGGGCCATGATCGCGGGAACCGGCAGGCCTTCGCCCCCCGGCATCGCGAACCACAGCAGCGCCGAACAAACCGCGATGGCCCCGAGGAACAGCGCGAGGATCGGTTTCAGCCGCCCGCCGCGGTCGAGCGCCGCACCCAGGACCGGCGCGGTCAGGGCGGCAATGAAACCGGCCCATTTGGTCACCGAGGCTATGGTTGCCTGCCCCTGCGCATTGGCCGCGGCAAGCGCGTCGCCGGGCGGCAGGTTGTCCAGCGCACCGCTGGCAAGCAGGTCCGCGCCGATAATGTCGCGCGCAAAATAGGGCGCGAAGATGTAGATCACGATCAGGATGTAATAGGGGTTGCGGGCCCATTCGAAGATCGCCCAGGCAAAGCCGGTTCGACCGAAAGCGCCGCCTTCGCCCGTGGTCTGGCGGGGCGGTTGGCTGGCAAGCGGGTTCGCTAAGAGCGCGGGATCGGCAGTCATGTCATTGTCCTTGCGATCCGCCTGGTCCGGGCTGGACAGCAGTGCTGGGGGTATCGATTGCGGAGCGGCCGGGCGGGCAAGGGCGGTATCCCCCGGTCAGCTTGGCCGGGGTGTCGGACCTGTGCGAGCGAAGGACGATCACGCGCCGCGTGCTGCGATCATGCTTTCGATATCGACGAACTTTTCCCGCGGCGCTCCTTCGCGCGCGGCTGCGATTTCGGCTTCCTCGATTTTCTGCCAATCGCGGAAAGTGACGATCTCGATCCCGCGTTCCTGCGCCAGTTCGTCGAAACCCGCGCGGCCAGCTTTGCCGGAGCTTGCGGCGATGTCTTCATCGACCGTGTCTATGACCCCATATCCATCGGGCCGGTTGGTGCCGATCGTGCCGCTGGGGCCGCGCTTGGCCCAACCGACGCAATAGAGGCCGGGCAGGATCCGGCCCTCGTCATTGGCGAAATGTCCCGCCCGCTGGTCGAACGGCACGCCCTCTATGGCCGAGGTGCGATAGCCGATACAGCTGACGACCAGATCGGCCGGCAGGTTATAGGTTTCGCCGGTACCCACCGCGCGCCCGGTTTCGAGGCGGGTCCGCTCCACTTCTATGGCACTTACCCAGCCGTTTGTGGCGGTGATGGCTCGGGGACTGGCGAAGAAATCGAACTCGATAGAAACCGGTTTGGCATTGCGGTCGGCTGCCGCAGGCTGCGCGAATTCGCGCAGCAGCGTGACCGATTTGCGCACCCCCGGTTCGAGAACGGCATCGTCGGCAACCGGCGGCAAATCTGCCGGATCGACTTGCGGAGCGGCGCGGTCGAGCGTCCCCAACTCGCCCAGTTCCTTGGGCGTCATCATGATCTGGTGCGGACCGCGCCGGCCGAGGATGGTGATTTTCTCGATAGCGCTGCCGCGCAAAGCCTCGAGCGCGTGGGCGACGATGTCCGAGCCGGCAAATTCGCCTTCGGTCTTGGCCAAGATCCGCGCCACGTCGAGCGCGACATTGCCCATCCCGACGACGACGGCATGCTTGCCCGACAGCACGGGGTCCATCCCCGCGAACTCGGGATGGCCGTTGTACCAGCCGACGAATGCCGCACTGCCAAAGACATTTCCGGTCCGCGCGCCAGGGATTTCCAGCGGGCGATCCTGCGGCGCGCCCGTGGCCAGGATGACCGCATCGTAGAGCGAACCGAGCTCCTCGATGGAAACCGAACCACCGACGTCGACATTGCCGATGAAGCGTACCGATTGGCCGATCGCCGTTTTTTCGTACCGACGCGCAACCGCCTTGATCGACTGGTGATCGGGCGCGACGCCGGTGCGGATCAGGCCGAACGGCACCGGCAATTTGTCGAAGATATCGATCCGGGCGTCATCGCCCCATTTCTTGACGGCGGCTTCGGCCGTGTAATAGCCCGCCGGACCCGATCCCACGATCGCGATATGCCGCATGTCTTTCTCCCCCGAGACATGCCTTCAATGCACATGGTCGGGGCAGCTGGCAAGCAGCGGACTATGTGCGGTACACCGCAGATCACATGGTTATCCGTTTGGAAAGAAGTTGCGTTTATCTACATGGTTCGCTGCGCTGAGAGGGAATTTCGGCGCACAGAGGCTACTCGGGAGCATGAGTTCACATGGCAGGGTTCTTCTCGCGTGCGTCGCGGGCGAAGACGGAACGACGCGAAGGTTCACAGCCTGCGCCGCTGCGTCCGATCGCCATCACCGATGCCGAACGCCGGGTGGAACTGCTCGACAGTTTCGAGGCCGCAGGTCTGGGCTGGTTCTGGGCGACCGATGCCGAAGGCCGGCTCATCTACCTGTCCGACAATGCGGCGAAAGAGCTCGACTGGACGCAGGGCGAAGCGATCGGCAAATCGCTGAGCGAACTCTTCATCCCCGAGAAGGTCGATGATCCCGACCGGCCCGAGCGCCCGCTCGCGTTCCTGCTGCGGGCGCGCAACTCGATCAGCCAACTCAATGTCCGCCTCGCCATAGAGGGGCGCGAAGTCTGGTGGGAAATCGCGGGCAAACCGCAGTTCGACGAGCAGGAGCGCTTTACCGGCTATCGCGGCAGCGCGAAGGATATCACGGCCAGCCGGGAAAACCGGCGCGATGCCGAACGGTTGGCGCAATACGATCCGGTTACCGGTCTGGCCAACAGCCACCGGATGAACCGGCGTCTGGCCGAATTGCTCAAGGCCTATCGCAATTCCAAACGGACCTGCGCGTTGCTGATGGTCGACCTCGACCGGTTCAAGCAGATCAACGATTCGCTGGGTCATGCCGCGGGCGACGAACTGCTGAAGCAGGTTGCTGCGCGGCTTGAACGGATCATCGGGAGCAAGGGGGAAATTGCACGCCGGAGCGCGGACTCGTTCCAGATCGTGTTGCCCGACATGGATGACCGCGGCGCCCTGGGCGATCTGAGTCAGCGAGTCATCCAGATGCTGTCGCAGGCCTATTCGATCAACGATTCGCGCGCGGTCGTCGGAACGTCGGTCGGGGTCGCCATTGCGCCTTATGACGGGCTCGATCCGGAAGGGCTGATATCGGCCGCCGATCTGGCGCTGCATGCCGCCAAGAGCGGTGGGCGGGGCCAGTACCGCTTCTATTCGGCCGAGCTCAAGGATGGCGCGAAACATCGCCGGCAGATCGAGGAAGACCTGCGCGACGCCATCGAGAACGGGCAGGTGGTCATGCACTACCAGCCACTCGTCTGCGCCAAGACGCATATGGTCCGCGGGTGCGAAGCCTTGATGCGCTGGAATCATCCGGACCGCGGCGCGATTTCGCCCGAGGATTTCATCTCCGTGGCCGAGGAAATCGGCATAGTCGGGGAAATGGGCGAATGGGCGCTGAACGAGGTCTGCCGACAGGCGGCCGAATGGCCGCTCGAACTGCGCGTGGCGGTAAACGTCTCGCCGATGCAGTTCGCACACGACAATTTTCCGCAGATCGTCGCCAACGCGCTCAAGCAAAGCGGCCTGACACCCGAGCGGCTCGAACTCGAAATTACCGAGAGCGTGTTCCTCGGCGATGCCGGACGCACCCAGCGGATTTTCGAGGAATTGAAGGCGCTCGGCGTAAAGCTGGCGCTCGACGACTTCGGGACCGGGTACAGCTCGCTCAGCTACCTGCGCACCGCGCCGTTCGACAAGATCAAGATCGACCAGAGCTTCGTGCGCGGCGCGACCGAGGAAGGCAACAACAACGCGGCTATCCTCAGCGCTATCGTCAGCCTTGCAGATGCGCTCGACATGGAAACAGTGGCAGAGGGCGTCGAGGCGAAGGACGAACTCGATCTCGTGACCAAGCGCGGGGCAACACTGGTCCAGGGGTATATCTTCGCCCGCGCCATGCCTCACGCAGAGTTGCTCGAACGGCTGGAAGCGGGCGAGCTCAAATATGAACCGCGCGGCCCGGCGAAATACCGTGCGACCCGCAAGACCGTGTTCCGCCGCATCGGTCTGATCCACGAAGATAGCCGCTACCGGGTGGTCATGCGCAATCTCTCGAAGACCGGGGCGCGGATCGAGGGGCTTATGGACGTGCCTCTGGGCACCGAAGTCGTGCTCGATCTGGGCAATGGCCAATTGGCCGTCGCAACCGTACGCCGGTCGAAGGGCTCGGTGCAGGGCGTCGAGTTCGAGACCCCGTTGATCAGCGACGGCGCCGACGGCCTGTGCACCCGGCACCGCGTCTCGCCCTATCAGATCGAAGCGGCCGGCAGCCCGCTGACGACCTTGCCGCAGGATCCCTACTCGCTGATCATGGCGGGGCGGGGGGAAGCCGCGTCGAAGCGCAAGTTCGTCGAGGTCGAGGTCGGCACGCCCAAAGCGGGTACCAGCTACTGATTATCGGAGCAGCTGCGGGAATCGCGTCGCAGAGGGCGCTTGGCGAGAATGCCTGCCACGGCTAAGGCGCGGGCGAGGCATGTCGTGTGCCATCTATTCCGATTAAGCAGTTTGTATGACCGATCTCAGAAAAATCCGCAATTTCAGTATCATTGCCCATATCGATCACGGCAAGTCGACGCTCGCCGATCGGCTGATCCAGCATTGCGGGGGGCTGACCGATCGCGAGATGTCCGAGCAAGTGCTTGATAACATGGACATCGAGAAGGAGCGCGGGATCACCATCAAGGCGCAGACCGTGCGCCTCGACTACACCGCGCGCGACGGCGAGACCTATGAGCTCAACCTCATGGACACGCCCGGCCATGTCGACTTCGCCTATGAAGTCAGCCGCTCCCTCGCCGCGTGCGAGGGCGCGCTGCTGGTGGTCGATGCGGCGCAGGGCGTCGAGGCGCAGACGCTCGCCAATGTCTACCAGTCGATCGAGCACGACCACGAGATCGTCCCCGTCATCAACAAGATCGACCTCCCCGCCGCCGAACCGCAGCGCGTCGCCGAGGAGATCGAGGAGATCGTCGGCATCGAGGCCACCGGCGCGTGGGAAGAGGGCGGCGCGGTGCTCACCAGCGCCAAGTCGGGCATCGGCATCGAGGAAACGCTGGAGGCGCTGGTCAAGCGCATCCCCCCGCCCACCGGTGACCGCGACGCGCCCTTGAAGGCCATGCTGGTCGACTCATGGTACGACCCCTATCTCGGCGTGGTCATCCTCGTCCGCGTGATGGACGGCGCGATCAAGAAGGGCCTCAATGTCCGCTTCATGCAGGGCGGCACGCAGCACCTGATCGACCGCGTCGGCTGCTTCACCCCCAAGCGCACCGACCTGCCCGAACTGGGCCCGGGCGAGATCGGCTTCATCACCGCGCAGATCAAGGAAGTCGAACAGGCGCGCGTCGGCGACACGATCACCACGGTGAAGGGCGGGGCGGACAAGGCGCTGCCCGGCTACAAGGAAGTCCAGCCGGTGGTGTTCTGCGGGCTGTTCCCCGTCGACGCCGCCGATTTCGAGAAATTGCGCGAAAGCATCGGCAAGCTGCGGCTCAACGATGCCAGCTTCAGCTTCGAGGCCGAAAGCAGCGCCGCGCTGGGCTTCGGCTTCCGCGCGGGCTTCCTCGGCCTGCTGCACCTGGAGATCATCCAGGAACGCCTCACACGCGAATACGATCTCGACCTGATCACCACTGCCCCTTCGGTGGTCTACCGCATCCAGCTCAACAAGTCGCGGACCGACCCGGCGCAGGAGCTGATGCTGCACAACCCCGCCGACTATCCCGATCCCAGCCGCATCGCGCAGATCGAGGAGCCGTGGATCAAGGCGGTGATCTACACCCCCGACGAATATCTCGGCGCGATCCTCAAGCTGTGCCAGGACCGGCGCGGCATCCAGGTCGATCTGACCTATGTCGGCGGCCGCGCGCAGGTGACCTACGAACTCCCGCTCAACGAAGTGGTGTTCGATTTCTACGACCGGCTGAAATCGATCAGCCGCGGCTATGCCAGCTTCGACTATGAACAGATCGGCCTGCGCGAGGGCGACCTCGTCAAGATGAGCATCCTGGTGAACAACGAACCGGTCGATGCGCTGTCGATGATCGTCCACCGCGATGTCGCCGAAAGCCGCGGGCGCGGCATGTGCGAACGGCTGAAGGACCTCATCCCGCGGCACCTGTTCAAGGTGCCCATCCAGGCCGCGATCGGCGGCAAGGTGATCGCGCGCGAAACCATCGCCGCGATGCGCAAGGACGTGACCGCCAAATGCTATGGCGGCGACATCAGCCGTAAGAAAAAGCTGCGCGAGAAGCAGAAGAAGGGTAAGGCGCGGATGAGGGAATACGGAAACGTCAGTATTCCTCAGGAAGCGTTCATTGCCGCGCTGCGGATGGGCGAGGAATAGGGCGCGTCCCCAGCGCCAGCACTGTCCAGCCCCCCCCACATCCGGCGCCCCCCGCCGGACAACCAGAAACGAGATTACCGCCTATGTCCGGATATAAGGACCCCGATTTCCAGGATCGCCGCGCGCTTGCGCAGAAGGCGCGCGCCAAGGCGCTCGAGAAACTGGCCGACGCGCCCAAGCCCGACGAAGCGACGATCGCCAAGCGCAAGGCCGCGCAGGAAGCGCGCGAAGCCGCCATCGCCGAAAAGAGCGCCGCCAAGCGCGCCGCGATCGCGCAGGCCAAGGCCGACAAGCAGGCCGCCGCCGCAGCCAAGGCTGAAGCCGACGCGGTGCCCGCACCCACCGAAGCCGA
>Ga0070752_1002320_pt1 | contig 12427 bp, 12 predicted proteins | sample VirMetDEL_Aug_30_FD_77440 | JGI IMG/M metagenome (GOLD analysis project Ga0070752, IMG submission 77440) | Aqueous microbial communities from the Delaware River and Bay under freshwater to marine salinity gradient to study organic matter... | ecosystem: Environmental > Aquatic > Marine > Coastal...
CGACAATCCGATGGCGCGCGACGACCGCGAATCGGCGGCGCTGATGCGGGCGCTCGCCGTGGCCGGCTTCGGCATGATGAACATCATGCTGCTTTCGGTCAGCGTATGGTCGGGCGCGGAAGGGGTTACGCGCGACCTGTTCCACTGGCTGTCGGCGATGATTGCCTTGCCGGTGGTGGCCTATGCCGGCCGGCCTTTCTTCGCGAGCGCTGCAATGGCACTGCGCCACCGACGCACCAACATGGATGTGCCGATCTCCATCGGGGTCCTGCTGGCGACGGGCTTGAGCCTCTACGAGACCATCGCGGGCACGGGCCATGCCTATTTCGACAGCGCGGTCATGCTGCTGTTCTTCCTGCTTGCCGGGCGCGCGCTCGACGCGACGATGCGCAACCGGACGCGCGCAGGAATCGGAGCCCTGCTATCGCGGATGGGTCGCAGCGCGATGGTCCTTGATGAAAGCGGGGCGCATCGCACCGTCGCTGCGGAGGATCTCGAGCGGGGCATGCTGACGATCGTTGCGGCGGGCGAGGCGCTCGCAGCCGATGGCGTGATCGAGGAAGGGGAGACGACGCTCGACAATGCCATGCTGACCGGGGAAAGCGCACCGCAGGCGGCACGGGTCGGCGATACGGTTTATGCCGGGGCGATCAATCTTGGGAATGCAGTGCGCATGCGGGTAACAGCGGCCGCTTCGGATACGGCGCTCGCGGGAATCGCGCGGCTCATGGACGAGGCGGGCCAATCACGCAGCCACTATGTCCGCATTGCGGATCGCGCATCCCGGCTTTACGCCCCGGCGGTGCACTCGCTCGCGCTGCTGGCCTTTGCCGGGTGGATGATCGCCGGGGCGGGTTGGTACCAGTCGCTGGTGATCGCGATTGCGGTGCTGATCATCACCTGCCCGTGCGCAATGGGGCTCGCGGTTCCGGCAGCGCAGGTCGTGGCGTCAGGGGCGCTCGCCAGGAACGGCCTGCTGGTCAAGGATGGCAGCGCGCTAGAACGGCTTGCCGAAATCGATACTGCGCTGTTCGACAAGACGGGCACGCTGACCGTGGGCGAGCCGGTGCCCGCCTTGGGCCATCTTACCGACCGGCAGGCAGCGATCGCCCTGGCACTTGCCCGCACCAGCCGCCATCCGCTGAGCAAGAGCATCACCCGCGCGCTCGAAGGGCACGGCGTGCAACCCGTCGACTTGTCGGGTGTGCAAGAAACGGGCGGCAACGGTGTCTCCGCTGTCTTCGGCGGTATCGCAGTCGCGCTCACCCGCCCCGATAGCGACGGGTTCCGTATCGCTACCGGACTGCGGATCGGCGACGAGGTCACGAATATCGCGTTCGACGATCCCGTTCGGCACGATGCCCAGGCGACATTAGACGAGCTTGCCGCTGCGGGCATTGAAAGTACGGTGGTCTCGGGTGACAGGGCGGGGCCGGTGAGCGCGGTCGCCGGCGACCTGGGGCTGGAGTGGAAGGCCGAACTTCACCCCGACGCCAAGCTTGCACATATCGAAAAACTCAAATCGGCCGGGCATCGCCCGCTCATGGTGGGGGATGGCATCAATGACGGCCCGGCGCTGGCCGCGGCGCATGCCTCGATAGCGCCGGGCAGCGCCAGCGATGTGAGCCAGCAGGCAGCGGATGCGGTCTTCCTCGGCCGGTCGCTGCGTCCCGTCGTGCTGGCGGTACGGGTCGCCCGCCGGACCATGCGGATCGTGCGCCAGAACTTCACTTTCGCGATCGTCTACAATGTCTTTGCCGTGCCACTGGCGCTGGCCGGTCTTGTAACGCCCTTGATCGCAGCGGTGGCGATGTCGCTCAGCTCGCTCGTCGTGGTGGGCAATTCGCTCAGGCTTGCCAGGGCGGCGCAATGAGCGGCCTCGCTTTCCTGATCCCGATTGCGCTGGGCCTTGGGATGCTCGGTCTCGCCGCGTTCTTCTGGGCCATGAAGCGGGGCCAGTTCGAGGATCTCGATGGCGCTGCGCAGCGTATCCTGATCGACGACGAGGAAGACGAGCGATGACCGTATCCGTGCTCCCGGGCATCCTCGTGTTGCTGCCACTGGCGGTCGGTCCGCTGCCGCAGCCCGCACGGACCATCACCGCCGATCTGTGCAACGGCGGATCGGTAGAAATTCCCGTCGATCGCAACCCGGCGCGTGAAGAACCCTGCGCCGTGAAGGCGTGCCACGCAGGTTCATGTCGCAAGAGATTTGATCTGGCGCAATGACGCGCGTGGTGCGCGCCTTCAAGAAGGTCCGCATGTGGACATACTACCCCGATCTGCTCGCCAGACCCGTGCCGCGTTACACGAGCTATCCCACCGCCGCCGAATTCGGCGACATCGACACCGGCCTCTATCGGCAAGCTCTGAGCGGGGCCGGGGGCGATATCTCGCTCTACGTCCACATCCCGTTTTGCGAGAGGATATGCTTCTATTGTGGATGCAACACGGCTGCATCAGGCCGCCGTCAACGGCTCGAGACCTATTTGGCCGCCCTCCACCGCGAGATCGAGCTGGTCGCTGCGCTGCTGCCGGCATCTGCCCGGATCGCGCGGGTCGCCTTCGGTGGGGGCAGCCCGAATGCCATCGAGCCTGGCGACTTCCAGCGATTGGTCGACAGCCTGCTTGCAAACCTTCATGTGTCCAATCCGACCTTCTCGATCGAGCTCGACCCGCGGACCATGACGCGGGAATGGGCCGATGTGATCGGGCAGGTCGGTATCGAACGCGCCAGCCTCGGCGTACAGACCTTCTCGGCCCAGTGTCAGGAGGCGATTGGCCGCGTGCAATCGGAGGATTGCATCGTCCAGACCGTCGACTGGCTGCGTGGGGCGGGGGTGACGTCGCTCAACTTCGATCTGATGTACGGTCTGCCGGGCCAGACGATGCATGACCTGGAAGACAGTTTGCAGCGTACCCGCGTGCTCGGCGCCGACCGGGTCGCGCTGTTCGGCTATGCCCATGTGCCGCACATCGTGCCCCGGCAGCGGGTGATCGATGGCAGCAACCTGCCAGACCAGCGCGAACGCTTTGCCATGGCCCAGATGGGATACGCCTATTTCGCCACGCATGGCTACACGCCGATCGGCTTCGACCATTTCGCCAAGCCGGGGGGAGACCCGCTCGCGCGTGCGGCGCTGAACGGGACGTTGCGGCGCAACTTCCAGGGGTTCACCGATGATCCCAGCGACATCCTGATCGGGCTGGGCGCGTCGGCAATCAGCAGTTTTCCGCAATTGCTCGCGCAAAACGAGAAGAACAGTGGCCGCTATCGCATGCTCAGCTCGGAGGGACACCTCGCGGCCGGTCGCGGCATCGTCCGCAATCCCGACGACCGTTACCGCGCAGCGGTGATCGAACGGCTGCTGTGCCAGGGCCGCGCGCAGTTAGGGGCGTGCCTCATGCGGGAAGCGAACGAGACGCTCCGCCCGTTTCTCGAACGAGGGTTGGCGTCTATCGACGGGCAATGGCTTACCATCTGTCCGGAGGGGCTCCCCTATGCGCGAACGATCGCCGCCGCGTTCGATGCGTATCGGCAGCCGAGCGCTCGGCAGTTCAGCTCCGCGGTCTGAGCGTCAGCGGCCATACCGGCGCGCTGCGAAGGACAGCGCAGTCAGAGCGAGCGAACATCCCGCCAGCAGCGCACAGGTCCCGGCCCAGCCGTAGATGTCATAGGCCAGCGTCCCGGCATAGCTGCCGATTCCGCCGCCGATGAACATGATCACGACATAGATCGTGGTCAGCCGGGTGCGGATCGCGGGATCGAGCGAAAGGAAGGTCATCCGGCCGGTGACGTCGATTCCCGGTCCGACGAGATTGGCGATGAACAGCGGCACCAGCAGCCCCCACAGCGTCCCGCCCAGCGGCCACAGCAGCAGGATCCCGACGAGCTGTATCGAGGCGAAGACCATTCGCGCAGTGCGCGGGCCGATCGCATCGGACCAGCGGCCTAGCCATGGCGTGGAGGCGATGCTTACCGCCGCCAAGCCTGCAAGGTAGCCGACCGTGTCGGTGCCATACCCCATCGGCGGTGAGGTGAGATAAAGCGCCAGCCCGAGCCAGAGCGCGATGAATTGTGCGAAGTTCAAGCCCTGAATGGCGCCGGCAATGAGGATTTCGCGGTGGCGCGATAGCAGCGGAAACACCGAGAGGATGAGCCCGGTATAGGACTGCCTTCCGCTGGCCGGCCGCTCGCCGCCTTCCATCAGTCGAGGCAGGGCGAGAGTGACTGCAAGCATCAACCCGGTCGCGGCCCAATAGACCGCGCGCCAGCCAAAATGCTCGGCGACGACACCCGCGCCCACCCGGGCGACGAGAATGCCCAGGATGACGCCCGCAGTCAGCTTGGCAGTGACCTGACCCAACCGTTCGGGGGCCACGCGCTTAGAAGCATATGCGGGCAGCAAGTACGGTGCGATCGTGAAGAAACCCAGCAGCGTCGATCCGAGCACGAAAAGCGTAAAGCCCTGTGCGAACGTCATGACCGCCAGCGATACCGTCTGTCCGGTGGCAAACGCGATGGTGAGGCGGCGGTTGGAAAACCTGTCGCCCAGCGGCAACAGCAGGAAGATCCCGACGGCCAGAGCGAGTTGGTTGAGCGCCGGGACCAGTCCGATCCGTGCGTGGCTGACCCCGAAGTGGTCGGCAACCAGCGCGATGATCGGATGGATGTAATAGGCGTTCGCCGTCACCACCGCCGCGGCGATCGCGAGCGAGGTTTCCTGCGCGGCCGTCAGTCGTGCCGTATGGTTCAACCGAGGTGACCCGCCTTGCGCGCCATCGCGATGACGCCTTGCGCGAGAACATCGGGCTGGTCTTCCTGGCAGAAGTGCCCGCAGGTGCCCAGCGTCCGGTGCGGTTGCCCCGCAGCGCCCGCAATTCGTTCGATCAAATGCTTTTCAGCGCCGCGGGTGATGGGATCGTCTTCGCCGAATAGGGTCAGGAACGGCTTGTCGTAAGCGGCAAGCGCGGGCCAAGCTCGCTTGTTTTCCTCGACCCCCGGCATCCCGTCAGCCGCAGGGACCAAGGCCGGGAAGGCGCGGGCGCCCGCTTTCGAAGGCTCATCGGGGAAGGGCGCGTCATAGGCAGCGATCTCCGCCTCGCTTCGCGGCGTCGCGGTGGCGCGGTCGAGCAGCGCGCCGATCCTGAAATCGGGCGAACTTCGTGCAAACTCGCGCCAGGCCAGGAAAGCTTCGCTTGGCGTGCCGCCTGCGGGCAGAAAGGTGTTGCTGGCGACGACGCAGGAAAACAGATCGGGATCGTCGGCAACCATCCGCAGCCCCAGCAGTCCCCCCCAATCCTGACAGAACAGCGCGGCCGGGCGCGGTTCGACTGCAGCGCGCCACTGCTTGAGCCAGTCGACATGGCGGGCATAGGTGTAGAACGCGATGTCGTCGGGCTTGTCGCTTTTTCCGAAGCCGATCAGATCGGGCGCGAGCACGCGGAAGCCAGCCTCCACCAGCAGCGGGATCATCTTGCGATAGAGGAACGACCAGCTCGGCTCGCCATGGAACAGCAGGACGGGCGGGGCATCGCGCGGCCCCTCGTCGACGTAATGCTGGCGAGCCTTAAGGCCATCGCCGAGGTCAACCTCGAACCAGTGCTCGGCAAACGGATAGTCAGGAATGCTGGCAAAGCGTTCGGCGGGCGTGCGCAGGATCTGCAACGGTTTCTCCTCCCAGGCGACCGAAGATCCGGTCCTGATTCGAAACCTTAAGGCGTCGGATGACTGGTGTCACCCAAGTGGCTGACCGGAACCGTTTCCTTGAAGGTATGCGTCACATAGGGGAAGGGGATTTCAATCTCTGCATCGTCCAGCGCCGCCTTGATTGCGCGGATGACCTTGTCCTTGCTTTCCCAACCGTCGCGCGGGGAAGATCCCGCCCACCAGCGCACCAGGAAATCGACCGAGCTGGAATTGAATTCCTGCGCGAAGATGTCGATCCCCTTGCTGGCGAGGACATGGTCGACCCCTTCGACTGCGCGCCGGATCACGCTCGCAGCATGGTCGAGCTGCGTGTCGTAGGAAACGCCGACCACCACCTCGTGGCGGCGCTGGCTTTCGTCTGTAACGATTTCGACGGGGTTCTTGAACAGGATCGAATTGGGCACGACGGTCAGTTCGCCCGAGAGCTTGCGAATATGCGTTTCGCGCAAGGTAATATGTTCGACTTTGCCCGAAATGCCCTCGCACTCGATGACATCGCCGATGCGCATCTTCTCGCGGACCATGATGAGCACGCCGGCGAGAAAGTTCTCGAACACGTCCTGAAAGGCGAAGCCGATGGCGACTGCGCCGATCCCGAGCCCGGCGAGCAGGCTGGCGGCGGTCAGGCCCGGCAGGACGACGACAGCCGCGATGAAGATCCCCGCGACCCAGATCCCCAGCTTGACCAGCGTGTCGATCAGCGTCTTGAGACTGGCCCGCAGGTCGGTCCGGCCGACCAGCATGTCCGAAATACGCGCAGCGAAGCGCGCGAGGATCCAGGTAATGAAAAGGATGAAGATCGCAATCGCGATGCTGGGAAGGCTCGCCACGAAACCTTCGCCCATGTCCTGCAGCTGTTCGCGCAGCGTATCGATGTAATTCACGAGTGCGAAACTCCCTTTGCGCTGCAACGCTACGCAAAGGGTGAGGTTCCTAGCCGGTGTGGATCAGCTGACCCCGTGTTCCTTCCGGGCAAGTTCGTGCAGCCAGTCCGCATGGCGGGGCGCGGTCTTGGTCTCGCTCCATTCGTCGAGCATCATCGGCGCCACGCGCTTGAGTTCGGCATATTGTTCTTCGGTCCCGATATCGGCGGCCAGTTCGACGCGGTGACCGTTGGGATCGAAGAAATAGATCGACTTGAAGATGCCGTGATGCGTCGGGCCGAGCACGTCGATGCCGAGGCTTTCGACGTGGTCCTTGGCGGCCAGAAGCTCGTCCTCGTTTGCCACCTTGAAGGCAAGGTGCTGGACCCAGGCGGGCGTGTTCTCATCGCGCCCCATGTCCTTCTGGTTCGGCAGTTCGAAGAACGCCAGGATATTGCCTTTACCGGCATCAAGGAAGACATGCATGTAGGGGTCGTACTCACCGGTCGAAGGAACGTGATCCTCGGCGAAGGCGGTGGTGTATTCCATGCCCAGCACCTTGCCGTACCATTCGACGGTCTCCTTGGCGTCCTTGCAGCGATAGGCTGCATGGTGGACGCCGCCCAGTTTCACCGGATGTTCGGTCACATCGCTCATTCTGCCGGCTCCTTCGCAGCGGCTTCGGCTTCCCCTACGGTCAGCGCGCCGCGCTTGATCTGGTCGCGTTCCATGCTTTCGAACAGCGCCTTGAAGTTGCCTTCGCCGAACCCATCGTCGCCCTTGCGCTGGATGAATTCGAAGAACACCGGTCCGACCTGCGCTTCGGCGAAGATCTGCAGCAGCAGGCGCGGCTGGCCGCCTTCGGTCGTGCCGTCGAGCAGGATGCCGCGCATCTGGAGTTCGTTCTCGTCTTCACCATGGCCCGGCAACCGCTCGGAAAGCATCTCGTAATAGGTGGCGGGCGGGGCGGTCATGAACGGCACGCCAAGCTGCTTGAGATTGTCCCAGCACTGCAGAAGATCGTCACAGATCAGTGCGATGTGCTGGATGCCTTCGCCATTGAATTCGCGCAGGAATTCCTCGATCTGGCCCTTGCCGCCTTCGCCTTCCTCATTGAGCGGGATGCGGATCTTGCCGTCGGGCGCGGTCAGCGCTTTCGAGGTCAGTCCGGTGTATTCGCCCTTGATGTCGAAGAAGCGGATTTCGCGGAAGTTGAAGAGCGTTTCGTAATAGTCCGCCCAGTATTTCATGCGGCCGTTGTAGACATTGTGCGTGAGGTGATCGATCACGTTGAACCCGGCGCCAACGGGAAACTTCTCCACGCCGTCGAGATATTCGAAATCGATATCGTAGATCGACAGGCCGTTGCCGTGGTCATCGGCATAGCGATCGACCAGGTAAACGATCGCGCCGCCGATGCCGCGGATCGCCGGGATCCGCAATTCCATCGGGCCGGTTTCGACCGCGACAGGTTCGGCCCCGCGCTGGAGCAGTTCGTCATAGGCCTTCTTTGCATCGCGGACGCGGAAGCCCATGCCGCAGGCGGATGGGCCGTGCTCGCGGGCGAAGAACCATGCCGCGCTGCGCGGTTCGTAGTTCAGGATCAGGTTGATCTGCCCCTGCCGCCAGAGATCGACATCCTTCGAGCGGTGCGATGCGACGTGGGTAAACCCCATGGCCTTGAAAACCGGTTCGATGACGCCTTTTTCGGGCGCGCAGAATTCGACGAATTCGAAGCCGTCGAGGCCGATGGGGTTTTCAAACAGGTCGGGCATTGAGATCCTCTGGTACGGTGTTTGGTTGCAATGGAAACTAAATACCTGTCCCGGCTGGTTGTTGTCAAGCCGGGGAGGGGCTGGCGCCACGCGCTGTTCCGTCGGTGCGACGAACGGTCCCACGCGCAAGAATGCGCTTGCGCGAGCCGGTTAACTGTGATTCTGTCGAATGATGCGGCGCACTCGCTCTCGATCCCCGATTCAGCAGGCGAAGATCACCCAGCACACTGCGCTGGCGGCTTTGCTGGTGATGGGCGGTTTTGCCATTGCCGGGCCCTCGGGCCTGCTCGCGTGGAGCGAAAACCTGCGCGTGCTCGATCAGCGTGAGGCCCAGCTCGCTTCTTTGGAAGCGGAGCGCGAGGCGTTGAAGAACCGCGTTGCACTGCTGCATCCGGACCACGCCGATCCCGACATGGTCGGCGAATTGCTGCGCAGCCAGCTCAACGTCGTCCACCCCAACGAAGTGGTTATCAAGCTCGAGGACTGACTGCTTACGGAAACCACCGCGTTCCGTAAGGGTTTTCGTATGCATGCACGCTCTGCCGTTGCGCGGTGCGCGTGGCTGTGCCTATAGGCGCAGCCGATATTCCTCCCCGGAAGAACAAGGATCCGAAGTCTTGGCCAAAGCCCCCCGGAGCAAGAAAACCGCCCCCAAGTCACCAGCAGAGGACACCGAGTTCGCGCTCCACTCGCTGCAGGACGCGTTCGAACAGGACTCGCGGTTCAAGGCTAGCAAGGAACAGCTGCTCGACTTCTACAAGCAGATGCTGCTCATTCGCCGGTTCGAGGAACGCGCCGGCCAGCTCTACGGGCTCGGCCTGATCGGCGGCTTCTGCCACCTGTACATCGGCCAGGAAGCGGTCGCGATCGGCCTCCAGTCCGCGCTCGACGGCGACAAGGACAGCGTGATCACCGGCTATCGCGATCACGGTCACATGGTTGCCTACGGCATCGATCCCAAGGTCATCATGGCCGAACTCACCGGACGCGAGGCGGGCATTTCGAAGGGCAAGGGCGGGTCGATGCACATGTTCTCGACCGAGCACAAATTTTACGGCGGGCACGGCATCGTCGGCGCACAGGTCTCGCTGGGCGGCGGCCTCGCGCTCGCGCATCAATATAACGACGATGGCGGCTTCTGCCTCGCCTATTTCGGCGATGGCGCGGCCAACCAGGGCCAGGTCTATGAGACGATGAACATGGCGGCGCTGTGGAAGCTGCCGATCGTCTTCGTCGTCGAGAACAACCAGTATGCCATGGGCACGGCGGTCGGTCGCAGTTCGGCGGAAACCGAATTCCATCGCCGCGGCACCGCTTTCCGCATTCCGGGCATGGATGTGAACGGCATGGACGTGCTCGAAGTGCGGCAGGCCGCCGAAATCGCGTTCAAGCACGTGCGCGAGGGCAAGGGCCCCGTGCTGATGGAATGCAACACCTATCGCTATCGCGGGCATTCGATGTCCGATCCCGCCAAGTACCGCACGCGCGAGGAAGTGCAGGATATCCGCGAACACAAGGATCCGATCGAGGCAATCAAGAAAGTGCTGCTCGAAAACGGTTCGACCGAGGACGAGCTCAAGGCCATCGACAAGGATATCCGCAAGACGGTGACCGAGGCGGCAGATTTCGCCGAGAGTTCGCCCGAACCGGAACCCGGCGAACTGTACACCGATGTTCTCGTGGGGGAGTACTGAGCGATGGCTATCGAACTGAAAATGCCCGCGCTGTCCCCGACGATGGAAGAAGGCACGCTGGCCAAATGGCTCAAGTCGGAAGGTGACGCGATCGTCGCCGGCGACATCATCGCCGAGATCGAAACCGACAAGGCCACGATGGAATTCGAGGCCGTCGACGAAGGCACTCTGGGGAAAATCCTCGTCGACGAAGGCACCGAAGGCGTGAAGGTCGGCACAGTCATCGCCATGCTCGCCGGCGAAGGCGAAGATGCATCAGAGATCGAGGCTCCCGTCCAGGACGCAGCGGTCGAGGATACGCCTGGCGAAGGCAAGGATGTCGGCCGCGATCCGAGCGAAGCGGAGATTACCAAGCCTGCGCGCAAGACCGATGCTAAGGACCCCGAGGTTCCCGAAGGAACGGCATTTACCGCCACCACCGTGCGCGAGGCGCTGCGCGACGGCATGGCCGAGGAAATGCGTGCCGACGAACGCGTGTTCGTGATGGGCGAGGAAGTTGCGCAGTACCAGGGTGCCTACAAGGTCACACAGGGCCTGCTCGACGAATTCGGCCCCAAGCGCGTCATCGACACGCCGATTACCGAATACGGGTTCGCTGGCATCGGGACCGGGGCAGCGATGGGCGGCCTGCGCCCGATCGTCGAATTCATGACATTCAATTTCGCCATGCAGGCGATCGACCACATCATCAATTCGGCGGCGAAGACCAATTACATGTCGGGCGGCCAGATGCGCTGCCCGGTGGTCTTCCGTGGCCCGAACGGCGCGGCCAGCCGCGTCGGCGCGCAGCACAGCCAGAATTACGGTCCGTGGTACGCCAGCGTGCCGGGCCTCGTGGTGATCGCTCCCTACGATGCTGCCGATGCCAAGGGGCTGATGAAAGCCGCCATCCGCTGCGAAGACCCCGTCGTCTTTCTCGAGAACGAACTCGTTTATGGGCGCAGCTTCGACGTCCCCGATCTCGATGACTACGTCCTGCCGATTGGCAAGGCGCGGATCATGCGCGAGGGAACGGATGTCACGATCGTCGCCTATTCGATCGCGGTCGGTCTCGCGCTGGAGGCAGCGGACGAGCTGGCGGATGAAGGCATCGATGCCGAGGTAATCGATCTGCGCACGCTGCGCCCGCTGGACCGGGAAGCGATCCTCACCTCGCTGGCGAAGACCAATCGTCTGGTCATCGCGGAAGAGGGGTGGCCGACATGCTCGATCGCATCCGAGGTCATGGCAATCTGCATGGAAGACGGTTTCGACCATCTCGACGCGCCGGTAACGCGCGTGTGCGACGAGGACGTGCCGCTGCCCTATGCCGCCAATCTCGAGAAGCTGGCCCTGATCGACACCCCGCGTATCGTCGCTGCCGCCAAGAAGGTCTGCTATCGCGACTGATATGGAGCAGGACCAGGCAGCCGTGGGCAACCTGCTCGACGAATGTCCGGAAGTGTCGCGCATCGCACTGGCGAGTGCCGGGTCTCGGCGAGACATCTGGCTGGCCGCCTTTGCGCTCGACGGGCGCATCGGACGGATGGTGCTCGGCGCGAGCGAGCCGATGCTCGGCCAGATGCGGTTGGCATGGTGGCGCGATCAGCTGGGGGCGGCAGCGTCCGCTCGTCCGCATGGCGATCTGCTGCTCGACCTCATCGGCAGGACATGGGCGGGCAATGAAGTACCGCTGCTCGCGCTGGTCGACGGGTGGGAAGCATTGCTTGGCCAACGTCCGTTTGGCGCTGCCGACATGCAGCGCTTCATCGACGGGAGAGCGGGGGTGGCCCGCGGGCTGGCTGCCCGTCTCGGGGCGGACAACGCAGAGGTACGGGCGGAAGCGGCAGGACGGATCTGGGCCCGGGCGGATTTGGCCGCTTATGCCTCCGTGGACGGCGAACGCGATCGCGTGCTCGATCAGGAGCGGGGCGCCGCGCGGGCCGAAGGGCAGCTTCCTGCTGCGCTGCGCCCACTGGCTGTGATCGAAGGCCTCGCTCGGCGCTCGCTTCGCGCAGGGGGCGGGCCGATGCTGGGCGATCGTCTGAGTCCGCTGGTGGCCTTGCGACTGGGCCTGTTTGGACGCTAGGCTCGCTCTTAACGGCAGAAGGAGCGGGGGCCATGAACCGGATCGTGCTCGGAGCGATGATTGCACTCGCCCTCGCGGGGCTGGGTGCCTTCTGGTGGCAGGGCCGCGCGCAAATCGAACGCGGCGCCCCGCCGCCGGTTCCGGCCGAGCCTGTCGTCGCCGAACCCGAGGTCCCAGCGAGCGACCCGGGCGACATGGTCGGCCCCGCGCCGCCCGAGGCGAGCGAATTGACCAAGGAACAGCGCCGCTTTTTCCGCTACGACCGCAATCGCGACTGGCGGATCACTCGCACGGAAATGCTTTCGAGCCGCACCGACG
>Ga0070752_1002321_pt1 | contig 12426 bp, 16 predicted proteins | sample VirMetDEL_Aug_30_FD_77440 | JGI IMG/M metagenome (GOLD analysis project Ga0070752, IMG submission 77440) | Aqueous microbial communities from the Delaware River and Bay under freshwater to marine salinity gradient to study organic matter... | ecosystem: Environmental > Aquatic > Marine > Coastal...
AGGTTCGCTCCGTCGAGGTTCGCTCCGTCGAGGTTCGCTCCGTCGAGGTTCGCTCCGTAGAGGTTCGCTCCGTCGAGGTTCGCTCCGTAGAGGTTCGCTCCGTGGAGGGTCGCTCGGGTGAGGGTCGCTCGGGTGAGGTTCGCTCCGTCGAGGTTCGCTCCGTCGAGGTTCGCTCCGTAGAGGTTCGCTCCGTGGAGGTTCGCTCGCCAGTGCGGATCTTTACGTAGCTGCTCGGATACGTATGAGTCCCAACTCGCAACGCCCTTTTTAATTTCAGCAAGATCCGTCATAGTAAGTATTTGTGTATATAAGCAATCACCAGCAACATGAACACGATCACGCAAAGGAGATCTTCGTCTTTGACGTTTTTGAGTTTCATGCGGATGTAATTCTGTCTGGTTTGACTTCCATGTGGGCTAAGACCTCCTGGAGCACAAACCGAACGACTCGTTTGCGTTTCAAGACCGGAACAGCCTTTGCCTTCACCCAATTCTTGACGGTCTGCTCCGTGACATCGAGGCGCTTCGCGAGTCCTTTAATGTCGCAAATGATTGGTTCTCCGTATGACTCGACGTTCATGGCTAGGCAGCGATGAAGATTTGGTCTTGGACTCTGGAAGTGCGATTAGCCCAACTCGCCCGAACCGGGCACGGCCGAGAGGAACTTCGGGGTTTTCGTCGGGTGATCTCCGACGCCGTTAGCGTGGCCTGAAAGACTGCTGTCAGCCCGACGACGACAACCACGGCGTTGATTGCGAAACGTTTTGCACGAGCTTCCTTAAGCTTGGCGGCGAGTTGAGGGTCTTCGAGCTCACACCCGACCATGAAGTATTTCCACAGAATATCCCCAACTCCCTTCATCTGCTTCTCGACCGATCGACGCCCAAGAAGAGCTCGCTCGGTCTTGAGTAAGTTCTTGGAAACGTTGCACGTGTCTGAGGCAATTTCGCTCATTTCGGTTACTGGTCTTAGTAAGCGGTTTTGGTTGAAACTTTCTTCAACCTGGGTTCCCTTAGTAACTAAGCAGCGGCCTTTTTGCTCTTGGCCGTCTGCTTGAGTCCGTCAGAAATCAATTGATCTGCGAGATGAGAAACAGGCAAATCAACGTCAACCGCACGCCGTTTGAGTTTTTTGTGAGTCGGGTTGCTGATGGCGACAGAGGTCTTTCTGTCTCCGCGCCGGTAGATGGTTTTGGTTTTCATAGTTAAAACGATACGTCAGAACTTATGTAAGTTCTAACTTAGTAAGTAAGAATGTCAACGGAAACTTTCGTAAGTTTTGGGGGTCGACTCAGAAAAGTGAGATCCTCACGCAGCCTCACTCAATCACAAGTAGCTGAAGCCCTGGGGGTTACGGCTCCTGCTGTCACAAACTGGGAAAACGACAAAAATTTTCCCAGCAGATACAAACTGGAGCGCCTCGCTTCCTTTCTGGAGGTGAATAAACGCTATCTAACCGGCGAAACCGACGACCCCACGCCGAGCGGCTTTGAGACAATGCGGCGGGGAGTGACGGAGTTTCAGGAGTCGGTGAACGCCTACGAACCGGACGCGAACGGACGGCCGAGGATACCATTGCACCCTAAAACCTTGGAAAAGTGCCAAGCATTGATGGACGAAATGGAATGCCTGACGGCCGAGGAGGTAGTTTCGAAGCTGGTTAACCTGAAATTCGACAAGGTTTTCCCAGGGGAATCCAAGCCGTTCAAGGTCCCGATCACCGAGGGAGGCACGGCGACCCAAGCACCGATCGAGCGTCAGGAGGACGGTGGTGACTCCCCTCCCGATGAGGAATTTGATGTGGTTGTAGATCTATCCAAGAAGAAGAAAGGCGATTCATGAGCAAAGACGGCACCAAAGGGGCACAGGAACCGCCCCAAAACCCTATTCAGAAGCCCGGAACAGGAAAAGGAACCTCCAAGCCACCCAAGATCAACTAGCCTCAGCTGCAAAGTACGGCCAGCAGCGAAGAGGCCATGAACACGGCCACAAACACCACTGGAGCGAAGCAAAGGAAGCGCCGGACCAAGGTGATCGATTTGGCGGTCTCCTCATTTCGTTGCCTGGTTCTGTCGATTCGTCCTTGGAGGTTATCCAGCTCGAACTTTCGAAGTTGATCGCAGCTGTATTCCTTTACATGAGGCAGAAGATTCTTGGGCTCGTTCGTCGGCGGTTCGATGTCTCGGATTCGAAGCACCTTGCTGATGACAATATTGCCGGTGGTGACCAGATAGGCGAGTAACGCAAACGATGGCAGCAACACCAGCCACCTTTGGTTAGCGAAGCCAACCGTCACATCCACGACCTGAAGCAGATACCCAAAAAGTGAGCCAATCGCAACGATGACGATCGAAAGGATGACGTGAGCTTCTTTTCTCAGGTTCTCAAGGCACCCATGATGAAACTCAAGATTCTTTTCGGCTTGATTCTCAATCCAATCAATTGATTCCAGCTCTTTAGCCATGTGCCCAATATAGTTGATCAAGAACGAGTTACCACGAGAATTCGCCCTTCAGCCTCAACAAGAAGCCCTGTCATGCTAATTCCTCCACCATTCTCCCAAGCTGGCGTGTTCTCGAGATCGCCAAGAGAACACCAATAGCGTACCCGTAGACGGATCCAGAACCTTAAACGTGGGAATCCTCCGGGATCTTACATTGAGACGATACCCATTGATTTTGAGACGCCTACAGAGCCTCAGATTGTCCCGGAATCTCGAACCAAGAAACACAGTCGCCCGTCGTCTCAGAATAACAAATGCGGGCTCTGTGAGCGTATTACAGCCTTCTTTCCTGCTGTAATTGCGCTTGAACCAGGCTAGAAGTTTCGGGGGAAGGTTCTTGTCCATGATACAGCTCTCGATTGAACGTGAAAGATCATGGGCTCAAGGGTCGGACAAATTCTGTCCATGTGAATAAATTGGGAAAAAACAGATTTTTTTTCGATCCGATGAAAGATTTGGGGTCCAACGTGCGTATACTGTAATGAATAAGCCTTTCCGTGCTAATCGGATCGGACGCGACCAAATCAAAAGAACCGAACCGGAAATGAGGAAACCAATAAAAGGGCGGTCTGCGAGAATCACGGCAAACCAAATCGAAAAAGGGGCGCTCCGTCTACTAAAAGTTTGCGCTCTGCTATCCTTAACCGTGATCTGCGTGACAGCAGCATCATTAGGGCTAATTAAGGTTTTCAACTACACGAAAGAAACCCAGCTCAAAGCGAACACGGTCGACAGGCAGATCAACAACAGAAGACCGAAGACCGTCTTCGTTCCTACCCGCCCTGAGGTGGTAGTCGTCACCAACTACGTTCACACTTCAGCAGAGCTTACAATAAATGAATTCTTAAGCGACGATCGATCGATCAAACAACACCGCAAGGGGGTTGTATACACCTCTGAGCAATTGGCCGATTTTGAAAACTATCTTCGGGAGCGAGGGATAGACCCAGAAATCCCGCCCAAAGACAGCAATACAGCTCCCAAGAAGCCGCTAACCCACAGAGAAAAACTCCGGCAATTGTACCGAGAGGGTAAGATCAATTATTTCATGCCTTAGCGTCACGAGGAGGTGGAAACGAATCAGGAAACGCCCTGGCTCTTATCTCCTATCCCCAACCATTTCTCAGTCTCCCCCTTCGACACAACCTCCCGGTACACCCGGAGCAGCACCCCAGCAGAGTGCCCGAGCTGCTCGGTGGCCTTCTCGATCCCGTAGATGTTGTAAAAATGCGAGGCGGCCGTCTTCCTCAGTGCATCATGTGGCCACTTCGCAATCTCCGCATCCTTCCGTAGTCGGTTGAATCGTCGCTTGAAATTCTTCGCCGGCACGGCGCCGCCCGCCCGGATGCATCGCTTGGCGGGTTCGGTGAGCTCAATGATTCTCCGATTCCGCACCTTCGACTTTTCCGCATCTAGGATCACAATCCCTCGCTCGAGGTCGATCTCCTTCCGATCGATCCGGAGAGCTTCGTCAGGCCGGATCCCGCAAAACAGTGCGAGCCCAACATACGTCAGCATTCCTTTATCCTTCTCGGCCGCCTTCACAAGCCTCTGGCACTCCTCGACGCTCAGGATTTCAGGCTTCACGTGAGGCACACGCACTCTCTCAAGGCGTTTGATGGGATTCTCGCGGATGTAACCGCGCCGCTCACAAAACGAGAACAGAGCGGAAAGCCGGTTCATTCCCGTCTGTCTGGTCGAGGGCGATTCTTTGCGGCTGGCAAACCAGGCATCGAGCACCGCGGGGGTGACATCGGCAATATCCATCGTCTCGCGATCGAGCTGGAATTGGCTCAAATAGTTGCTGAGCTCGAAATGGTACTTATCGGAGACGCCCGCCGATTTCTTGGCGAGCAAGAATTCCTCGGAGACCTCTTTCAGCTTCCGCCCATTCCGCACCGCTCGATGCTCCTGGAAGAACTGCCAGACTTCGTCGAGGGTGACACCGGCCTTGGACATCTCAAGTAGTGTCGTGGCGACCTTCGCCCGCTTTCCCGGGGCCATCTGGGCCCAGACATCCCCGGCGTGGCTCTGCTCTTCCTCGAACTGATCAAGAGCATGGACAGCCTCGGATTTCGTCCGGTAGAATTTCCGGCGACGTTTGCCTTGGACAACGCCGAAATCGACTAGCCATCGGGGCTGGTCTCCATTGATGGTAACTCTGGATGGATGAGCCATATTACTTTTGGAAATATTGACGACTTATTGCCCAGATTTTCACCTATTTTAAACCTCGACGTTATTCTTGGTTATCTTTGGTTGAAAATCGCCCCTTTTGTAACCCGTTTATCCAGAGATTCTTACAGCATAAAATGGGGATTATCAACGACTTATGAAGGGTAGCCGAAAAACCCCCGTCTCACCTTGACACGGTGGGGGTCGCTGGTTCAAACCCAGCATCGCGCACCATCAATTTCCCCTTCATTATCAAGCACTTACGACACGACAAGGCGGCACATCCGATTATTATCGGAAGCGCTATTGGCGATTTATTGCCTCAAATTTGAGGTATTTTTGACCTTATTTCGGGTTCCTTCGCAGAACCAAAACCTGTCCCGCAACGTCACAGTCGATCGAGCAATTGCCGGTTGTCGCGTCCTTGTGCAAGGATTCAGAGAGCGAATACACCCAGGTTTTCCCGGCTGCCACAGTGACGACGTCGTTTGGCACCGTGATATTGCGGCCGCTGTGCGGATCCTTTTGGACGGTGACAATCGTGAAATCCGCAGCTCCACCACCGGGGGCCTTGAGAAGCAGAAGGTCCTGGCTGTTATAAGAGAAATCAACGCCGTTGTTGTCCCCCGTCGCCAAAGTCGCAAAATCCGCTGAGTCGGAAAGGTTGTATCCGTTCCCAGGTACGGTCTTAACGTTTGTCGTATCGATGTTCGTGCGGGCCATTTGACAATCCGATTCCGTCAAATGGAATCAGGGATTGCCGTCAACGCTGGCCACCGATCACCCGTAATCGCCACAACCACCAATCGGCTCAGCATCAAGCCAGCTGTCCGGAAATTCCGGAAGACTCCAAAATACACCGGGCCGCTGTGGTGGTGGTCCGGGTTTGAGAAATATGACGGGTATGGGGATATTGCCAGGAATGCCACCTTGGCCGCCGCGACGATCGGAAATATCCGGCTCCAGGCATATCAACATTACCACAAGCAGCTCCAGAGCGAGCTCGGCCTTGGATCCATACTAAGCCACCTGGAACGAAAAGCCGAAGGCCCCCAGTTCTCAATTCAATCCGTCTGCGATGTGCTTCCCCCGATGGGGACGAAGAACGCTCTCTTCACCATGCACGAATCATCGATCTTGGATCCGAGCTGGGTGGAGGCGATCAACAAGTATGATCTCGTGATTGTTCCGTGCGATGAGAACGCCCAGGTATTCCGGAGGCATGTGCGGCCACCGGTCGAGGTTGTAAATATCGGACTCGACCAATCCCTCTATCGATCGTCGGCGAAGACCGCGGGAACAACGTTCCGGTTCGGTACCGCCGGCAACATCCGGCACGTTCGAGAGCGGAAAGGAATGGATCGAGTCATTGAATGGTTTCTCGCAGCGTTCCCGAAAAACAACAATGTTTCACTCTCGGTTAAGCTGAACGCTGCGGCCGAAAAGATTCTCTCCCCTCGCCTCAAACTCGATCCCCGGGACGATCAGATTTTTGAGGATGATTCGCGGATTGAGATCATCCGGGAGAACATGCCTCACCGCGTCGCGGCTGAGTGGCTGCGATCGATCGATTGCTATGTCGATGCCTCCGCTTACGAGGGTTGGGGCATGTGGCCATTTCACGCAATGGCAACGGGGCGGCCAGTGATCGGAACTTACTTCGGAGGCCACCGTGAGTATTTTGAGTTCGGGAATCACATCCCAATCGGCTACCGAATCGAACGAGCACAGAGCCATTACCGGAACTACGGTGAATGGGCAATGCCGATTGCATCCGAGGGAGTGAAGGCAATGCAATGGGCCTACCGTAATCCTCGGGCGACTCGGGAGATTGGCCTGAAGGCTTCAAAGACAGTGAAGAGATTCACCTGGGAGCAGTTTGCGAAAGGAGTTCTTCAGGCGCTCGCCAAGCACGGAATCTACCAACCATAAAAAAGCCCACCCGAGCGGTGAAACTCGAGTGGGTTGATCAGTAACCAGACATGAACCCAACTACGTATCGAAAAACTGTCTTCGCTCAACACCCTCTGTCGTCGAAATGAGCTGAATTTCCTGAAGCCCTTGACCGTCCTTCTCGGCCTTCGCGAAGAAGTAATCAAAGGCACCTTGCCGGTCCTCCGTTGGCCCGTGAATGCATTCCCACGTGTTGGCTTTCTTCTTGGCTTTCGGGCCGTAGTGGCCAATGACTAGGAATAGCCTCATAACAAATTCAATTCGCCCGATGCGGATTAGGCCGAGACCACTCGAACCAGCGCGTCATCCTCACCGCCCACGGCGTAACCGTAGTTACACTCGAAGGTCAGATACCGCTTGCCAGACTCCGGTTTTGCAAACTCACGCACACCCAAAACAATCCCGCTCTCTGGGTGTTGAATTCGCTGGGTTGAAATGTAGGCCTCCGGAGCTTGAGGCATCAAATACCGCATGGCCACAGCCACCGCACTTGAGACAGCAGCCATACCAACCAAATTCTCACCGTTCGCGGGAATCACACCGGTTTGGAAAGTGCGGAACCCAACAAGGTTTGGAATGTATCCAGATTGAATCGCAATCTCAGATCCGTAGTGATTGGCATTCTTGATCGAAGTATCTTTGAGCAAGGCGTTGTAGTGCCCGTCAGCAAGCAAAAGAATGCGTCCCGCCTTTGGCATTTTGCCAATGTCGCATTGATCCTTGATGTCCGTCACGGTGTCGGAAGTGAACGTGGCGGCGGACTTGGTAACCTTGCGCGGATAGTTCGCGTTCAGGACCACGGAAAGAATATCTTGAAGCACCGCAAGCGCCAGGGCTTGCCCCTTAGAAATGGCCATGTTGCGGATGTTCGCCGCTTTACTGTTGGCTGCTTCGGTGTCGGTGAGATGCACAGTAGCAATCTTGTGCTTGTTGATCGTGACATCAACTTCGCCAATAGTCGAATCGGCGTTGGCGGTGTAATCGCCGGCGAAATCACCCACAGTCCCGCCACCATACACGGGCACCGAAATAGACTTGTTGCCTTGTGGAATCTCTCCACCGAAGTCCGTCGCGAATCCCGTGATGGGAAAAAGGGTGTCGTGGAACGACTGGAAGAACAGGTCGGAGACGACGCGCCCTACTAAATTGGCTGGAACCGTGTTTGCCATATCAAAAAATTGCTAGGTTATAGTCGCGTGTAGCGTGATTAGTTGAGAACGCCGGCCAAAGCTTCGTTCAGCTCTTTGTGGTGCTTCTGGAAAAACTTGAGACGCTCGGTGGTGTCTGTGATCGCTTGATACTGCTGGGCGATAGATTCACCGTGAGCACCGCCCTCCTCTTTCTCGTCGGTTTCGACTGGAGGCGTTCCAGTTTGGGAGATTATGGTCTGGGCCTTTTTGCTGGCCTCGGTCTGAATCGTGCCTTTGGGATCCTCGAGCTTGCCCTTCAGTTCCGTGTTCTGAGACTTCAAGGAATCAGCTTGGGCCTTCGCGGATTCGGCCTTCTTGGAAAGCTCTTCTTTCTCGGCCTGAACCTCGGTGAGCTTTGTGGTGAGATCCGAAACGCTAGCCTCGAAGGTGTTGGCTCGCTCAGTTTGAGCGGCCAAGTCAGTCTCGAGTGCCTGAATCCGATTGTTGGAATCGGACTGTGTCTTTTCAAGACCGGTAATCTTGGCGAGAACTTCCTGGAAATTCATATTGGTGATGGAACCTAGTCAACTAATTGAGAAACCACGTCGCTCAACGAATTAGCGACGGCGTCAACGAAGCCGAGAGAAAGGGCATCTCGACCGAGAAACACTTGACCTTGGAGATTGTCGAAATCGATCGTGGGACGGTTTGAAACGACAAACGCCCGGAACTCTTCTCCGAGTGAATCGACCATCTGTTGAACGCTGGCGCGATAGGATTCCGAGATGGCCACGCCCTCAACACCGCCCCCTTTGTGCTCCCCGCTCTTGATGACCTCCCGCGAGTAACCCGCTTCGCGCCAAGCCTGGGAAGAATCGGTGAGAACCACATAAACCCCTACCGAACCAATGGCCGCGCTGGCCGTAGAAATGACTTGGCTCCCAGCACATCCGATGTAGTAGGCAGCCGAAGCCATGTCGCCTTCCGTGAAAGACGTCACGAGTTGGTTTCGTTGAGAAATTTCTGTCGCGAGTTCATGAACTCCAGTGGTAAAGCCTCCCGGACTATTGATATCAAGCACCACGTGATCAGCGGCGACAACCTCGGGTCGGTTCAGGTCCTCCCGTATGTCGTCGATGTCGACCATCCCAAACCATCGCTTTTCCCAGTCCTCGAGCCCCTTGGCAATCACGCCATGAATCCGGATGACGGCCACGTTCTGCCGCAGCTCGACAAGATCTTCCTCGGGCTCCTTCGTGATCTCGATAATCTCGACATCGCCGGCGGTGATCTGCTCGAGCCGATTCATTACCGAGTGATACCCGGTTTCGGTGATGAGCATCGGGTCGGCCGAGAGTTGAGACTTCAGCTTTGCGCTACTCGCTTGAATCTGAATCGGGCTGATTTTCATCGATGACTCTTTTCACGTCCTCTTCGGACAATGCTTGGTTTTGCTGTGTGGAAGGATCGGGAAGAGAGACGCCAAGTTCCTCGGCTCGCATCTGCATTCGCTGACGCTCGAGCAACCATTGATCCTGGGTTTCCTCCCAGCGGCCGCCGCGTTTCGCGCAAATTTCTTGCAGGGTGATAAAGGCCTTCTCGTACTCCTGAATGTCTACGTCGGACTGATGTTTGCGATCGGGAGTGATGATAGCGGGAACCTGATAGCCCCATCGAAACCAGTCCTCATCGAAGGGAAGTTCCCCCAGAGCGATGGCCTTCGCGATAGCGTAGGAATGAACCCGGCGCATCACCTTCTTGACCAGCTTTTGGCGTTTCAGAATGGTTCGATTGATTCGATCGACGATGACACGAATTGAGGTCCCGTTGATCTTGGAGGAATCGAGCGTGAAGCCCCTATCCCAGTCGATCCCCCGGAAGGCGTGCATCTCGATGTCGCGTTGGAACTGTTGGGTATTGGCTCCAGGTCGATCGAACTTGAACGCTTCAAGGCTGGATCCAGATTTTGCTGTGAAGTATTTGTAGATGCCTCCCTCGAGATTCTGAACCGCTGGTTTGTCTAGCTCTCCAGTCGCCGTGAATGTGGGACCACCTTGAACCACGTTTTTCGTGTCGTCAGTGTCGCCCGTTTCGTTGCGCTCGATTAGCGCGTGAGCTGAACAGGCCTTTTGAGCGAGAAGCTCGAATCGGCGACTGTCGGCCAAGTCTTGCCAGTCGAGAACCGAGCTCCCGAGCTTTGAAAACCCGCGAACCTGATCAGGACGAGACGGGTTGTAAGCCAGAATGAAATCAGAGGCCGGTACGAGTGCAGTTTTATCAGCTGCCCGGAGCATATACTTTCGAGGACGCCGATAGGTATTCACGACAACGCCATCTACAATCGAGACCTGCCCGAAATCCTCATTGAGCACACCCGAGAGCTTTTGTCCGATCTGATGTGACATCCACATTTGAACCTGTGGGAATCCGTCCTTGGTTTCGGTCAAAAGGATGCCAAGCTCGCCGTCGATGAGGACTGAGCACAGAAGCAGCTCGCGAAAAAGATCCCCATCAAACCAGGAGCCCGAAACACACATGATATCTTCCCAATCGACAAGCCACGCCTCGGCTAGAGCGCCCCATTCCTTGTTTTTGCCCTGATACCGAGGGAACCAAGAACTGACGGCAATCGCCGCCTGCTCCATGATAGCGCCCTCGATGCTGGGGAAATTAGAGAAGAGCCAACGCCCGCAAGCCATGATCTGAGATCGCCCCATCGGCGAGATCGTGCGATGCGTATCATCATCGAGGCCGTAAAACTGCCGCCGATTGCTCGAGTATTTCGAGGCCTCGTAAAGTTGATCGTTCCCGCCTCCCGTGAATCCGTAGGTCGACCGACGATCGACGACCTTGTACGGTCGCGAGGTCATTTCAACCCTCGGCATGCTGCCTTCCTTGAGGAGCTCGAATGAAGATTTAAGGCCAGGCATTCGGGAAAGCGACGGTTGTCTGTGTGATCGGCGTGATGTCCTTAGTTGGATACTTCACTGGGTCGAGCTTATTGAGAGCGATGAGAAGTTTCCGGATCCGAGTCAGAGCCGAAGCCTGAACGGCTTTTGAAGCCGAAGTATCCCCAGCCCCCGCGCTCACGAGCGCTTTGCCCTCGGCGTACTCTTCCTGAGCATCCAGAAGAGCTACCTCTAGCTTCTCTTGAGACCAGCCTATGAAGGGGTTGAACGCCATTTGTCAACCGACTAGGAGTCAACACTTTCTCCTTCGTCGATCGAATCGATTAAGACATCCGCCAACGTGGCAAAAAGCACCTGTTCAGCTTCACAATCGAAATAGTGATTGTTTCCGCTTGGGCACTTCCAGATCAGTTTCTTCCGGCCGTATCGATCCTTTATAAAGGTTGGATACTCGGCTCGCATCTGTCGCTCATACTCGAGCTCGTCAGCCTCGGACTTAATTGGGGCGTTCACGTAACGCGCCCCCCTCCCGTCTCTCAATCGTTTGAGGCGATTCTTAATGGTGGGATTCGACCAACGAATCATCTTGCAGAATCGAGACCCCTGATGCTTTCCACCCTTCTCCGGATCCCCTTTCGCAACCGGAGCATAACTCCGCCTGACGTAATCCATTTTTTTTCCGCGTTTTATCGAGTGAGTGAACGATTCATCGTCCTCACCTTTGAGCGCAATCCAGCCGTTTTTGCAGCAATACCAATACACTTCTTTTGTGTCGTAACCCGAATCGATTCCGACGTGATTGGGTTGGATTTTGAATTCCTTCTGGATCCGCTCGAGATCTGCCCAGGAATAAACCCGGCCGTAGTCTAGTCGCCGGCTTTCGTGGATACCCCAGGCCCTCACCACGTAGTAGAATTCCCCCTCGATCTGCTTATCAACCGTCAGAAATCGATACTTTTCATCTTCCCAGTCAGACTTAATGTCGTATTCGACGACTTGCTGAGTCTCTGGCTCGAACGCCGCCATTTCAGACCACGGCTCGGCCATCTCCTTTTGAAAGAACTCCTGGAGTGGTTCGAGGGATCCGCGCTTGAGGGCCTCTTTTGATCTGAGAAACTTCTCGACCAGCTTCTTGAAGTTACGGTGAATCATCGAAGGCCAATGGTACCCGTGAACCCTTGGGTTGCCGTCCGGATTGATCACCTTGTAATCTCCCAATCGATTCCACTCCTGACGGGTTCGTGGGCTATCAGAATGAACGTGTCCGCACGTCTCACACTCGAACCTTACCGAGTCCATTACGCGGGACATGATCCAATTTCCACGGGAATCCCGGGTCGTCTCGTCATCGTCCCAAACAATTCCCCACCTCGTGCCGTCCTTACGGTAGTTGGACCACTTCACAACCATCTGGTGATTGCACTTTAGGCAGGTGATCAGCCATTCGTGCTGGGTGGATGATTTCCACGCCGTATCAAGGTCGTCGTCCTCGAATCCGCCTTGAGACACATTGAGCACCGTGGAACTCTGGATCTCTTCAAAATCGGCTGTTCGGGCTAAGGCATCAGCAAGTCGACCGGCTTTCCAGATCCAAATCTCATCGTTGATCAAGTAGCGAATCCCCTTGGATTGTAGATTTCCGATCGATGGCCCTTGGATATAAACGGGCATTCCGTTGGCGAATATCACCTCGGTTTTCCGCTTCTTGCTTCGGTCCTTCGGAAATAGATCTCGAACGGGCTTGCAGTTCTCGAAGAT
>Ga0070752_1002322_pt1 | contig 12426 bp, 18 predicted proteins | sample VirMetDEL_Aug_30_FD_77440 | JGI IMG/M metagenome (GOLD analysis project Ga0070752, IMG submission 77440) | Aqueous microbial communities from the Delaware River and Bay under freshwater to marine salinity gradient to study organic matter... | ecosystem: Environmental > Aquatic > Marine > Coastal...
AAATAATATTGTTTTTATTAGTTATTTATAAATGTTTCTCTAAATCTTTCAATCATTTTTTTTATTGTTATGATATCTGGTGTACTACGACGGGTTTTATCATTCATATTTATTTCTCTTTTCCTTCTATTTATCTCTTTTTTTATAGGTTTATTAAAATCCTCATCATCTAATTCTATTGTTTCAATACTTCCATCACTCCCAATGCTATAACTTCTTATTTCTTTTTTATCAAAACTAACACATCTTTCTTTACTATTCTTTCTAGACATATATATTATATATTAGACTTTATATTCAAGTATTTTTTGCATACTAGATTCAATTTCTTTGAATAATACTAATAATTCATTTTTCTTATTTAATAATAAATTATATTCTTTTCTAAGATCAATTTCTTCTTTCACTTCATTTTCAATTGTCTTTTTTTTCAGTTTGTCAAATATATTGTTAATATTGTTTTCTTTAAAAGATACTTTTTTTTGTTCTTTTTTCTCTTCTGAAATTGTATTTTTTTGGACTTCTACTTGATTATTTACTTTATCATCATAATTTATCCATTTTTTTGCCTCTTCTGATATTTCTGGTATTTCTAATTCTCTTTCTCTTGAAGCCATTCTTTCTGCTATTAATCTATCCATATCATCTCCTATTGGTTTATCATCTCCATCCTTATTTTTATCATTAAAATTTATTTCACTCGGTTTGGAAGGATTAATTAAATTATCTAATTCTTGTTTATGGTAATTATATTGATCATTTAATTGAGATTTTCTCTCTTCTTGTAAATCTTGAGCTTTATAAATCATTTGAATTTTTTTTTCTACACCTTTTTTTTCTTTATTTATCATATCCATACTCATTTCTATCGCTATTTTATTTTTTTCAATTAACTTACTATTTTTATATTCCACATTAATATGACTTAGTATATCTTCAAATTTTTTTTGAACAAATGGAAATTTTTCATTAGCTAATCCTTCAAAAATATTATTATCTTGTAATAAACTCCAAATCAAACCTTTATTTTCTTGTTCTAAGAAACTCATATATTTAAAACAATGTTTTTATTTTAAATATTATTTTTATTGAATATTAAAATACTTCTTCCTTAGTTTGAATACCTCCTCATCATCTATTTTATGTTTTAAAAAATAAGTTGCTGGTTTATCCTTTAACATTTCTATTATAAAATATAAACAATACATCCCGCATTCTGATTCTGTTTCTTGATGTTCTATTGTATTTTCATAATAATCAAAGTTTATGCCTAATTGTTTCCCTTGAGTTGTGATAGTTTCTACAAATTTCCTTACTTCTGGTGGTGGTTCATTTCCATTACTATCAAAATAAATAATATATTTTTTTTAATATTAATAAACATAGAAATCCAATGTTCCCCTGATTTAAAATGAGGATGTGTATTAAAAATTACTCCTATTTTATTTTTATTTTTCTTTATTTCCTCACTTAAATTAAATTTACATAATTCTTCCCATACACATTCTCCATACAACTTATGTTTATCATAATCAATTGGAGAAGGTCCTAAAAACACAAAACATTTATAAAACTTTTCATATTGTTTCATTACTGATTCAATATCCACACTACTTAACCATTCATCTGGCTTAGTTTTCCAATTATTTGGTGCTTTGGGTGCAAATGTGTAATTTAATAATTCTTTGTCTAAATTACCCTCCATAAATTTACTTCTTAACCAACAGGATTCTTTATCACAAGAACTTGACATATTTTCTTTTAATGAATTCCAAATCTCCTTTGGATCATTTGATTTTATTTTATTTCTTGGATGCCTAATATTCCATAATTTTTTCATTTTATGGAGTGAATTATCCGTATAACAAGAATAACCATTCTTATTTGGATTTGGACTACAATTGACCTTTTTAAAATTATCTTTTTTTTTATAAGATTTATTATTTTTTTTATGACTATTCTGTCTCCTTGTTTTATTCATATTCTTATTAATTATTGATATTTTTCTTTTTTTCTATTCCTTTGGTTTTTAGATCTTTTGATTTTAAATTAAATGTTTTTTTTTCAGGTAAAATAACTGTAGGTTTTTTTTCATTTTTTTTTATGTAATTATCTAAAGTAATATGTTTTGTTTCTTTCTCTTTAGTCATTAAATAATCACAATTATTATATGCCACTTCTTCTATTTCATCGAGCAGGTTTTCCATTTCTTCTTTTTCATCTTCACTATAATCTTCTTGTATGAAATCTTTTTTATCTTGAAATTTTAAATAGTTACAACATGATTTAATATATCCATTAAATACATTATTTAATTGAAAATCTTCTATTTCATTCCTAAATAATTTTTTTGTTAAATCCAATATTCTTTTTTTGTAGAATTTTTTTTCAGATTTAAAATTCTTATCATTAAATATATCCCGTTTTTTTACTAATTCTTGGTATTGTGATTTATTCAAAAAATATTCTAATGTTATATTATTTATTTCATTCATAGAAATATCCATTTACATATTTGTATGAATTTTATTTTAATTATTTAATTTATAATTTTTTCCGGTAAACAAATAGGTCCATCTTTTACACATTGCACTGTTGAATTATTAAATATTTTTTGACTACAATTTAATGTATTTGGATTAAATGGTGCAAACTCCGGTTTGTCAAACAATAAGGGATGTGTTTGTTGAACAGGTTTAAATGAAACAGTTGTCTTGTATAAATCGCTGTCCGAAGAAGGAACATATTCTGCTTGCTCACATTTTTGTAGAGCAAAGAATTGATTTCTAAGCTGAGATTCTACATTTATATTATTAGAAAATCCATTCCAAGGAGCTTGTGCATTTCCAGGATTAAAGATTGCTTTGGTAGAATAGGGTTGATAACTGTTTAACGCAATATTTGGTTTTTTATATTGGTCTAATACTTGCATATATCCATATTTTGTTGATACTGGTCTTATACTATATTGAGGTTGAAGAGAGGCAGAAGGAATATTTCTATCAGATATTCGGTCATTTATTTCATCTACTCTTCCATGATTACATAAATATACTCCATTTACTACTCCATGCATTCTACTCATTAATATATAAATAGAATATTATATTTTAAAAAATACCTAAAGGGTTTCTATTTTATTTTATTAATGTGTGGGATTTTTGGTTTGCTACAATTTAAAAATGATATTATTGATACAAATTTAATTTCAAAAAATTTTATGAAAGGAAAATCAAGGGGCCCGGAAAATTCTAAATTAGAAAGAATTAACGACAACTTAATTATTGGTTTCCACAGATTAGCTATTAATGGTTTGAGTGATACTTCTATGCAACCGATTAAAACCGATAATATTATTTTAATTTGTAATGGAGAAATATATAATTATAAACAAATTATTTCTAATTTGAATTATACACCTGTAACAGAATCAGATTGTGAAGCCATTATTCCCTTATATAAAAAATATGGAATTAAATATACATTACAGAATCTTGACGGTGTTTTCTCATTTATATTATTTGATTTAAATAAAAATATGGGTTATATTGCCCGAGATCCGTTTGGTGTTAGACCATTATATTTTGGTCGTTATAGAAATACCATTTATTTTTCATCTCTTTTAAAACAAATTTCTGATTTGTGTGAAGAGTGTTCTAATTTTAAAGCAGGTTCTTATGTTAAATTTAGATTAACTACTAGCAATGGTAAATATGTAACTCATCCTTCTGTTAAATATACTAATTTTAATTACAATATGAGTAATCGTTTATTTAATAGTGGTATGGATCCGTTAGAAGTGAGTTATAATCTAGTTTATAATAGTTTATTTGAAGCAGTGAAAAAAAGAGTAATTACAATGGAAAGAAATATGGCATGTTTATTATCAGGTGGTTTAGATAGCAGTTTGGTATCCGCTTTAGTAGCTAAATTTGTCCCTAGTGGGCAATTACAAACATATAGTATTGGTATGCCAGGTGGGTCAGATTTACAATATGCAAGACAGGTTGCTAAACACATAAATAGTAATCATACAGAAATAATGGTTACTGAAAATGAATTTTTACAAAGTATAGAGGAGGTTATTTACCAAATTGAGAGTTATGATACTACTACAGTAAGAGCTAGTGTGGGTAATTATTTAGTTGCAAAATATATTTCTGAACATAGTGATGCTAAGGTGATTTTTAATGGAGATGGGTCAGATGAGTTAACTGGAGGTTATATGTATTTTCATAAATGTCCTGATAATGTAGAATTTGATTATGAATGTAAAAGATTATTAAAAGATATTCAATATTTTGATGTATTAAGAAGTGATAGAACGATATCATGTCATGGTCTTGAAGCTCGCACACCTTTTTTAGATCGATCATTGGTTCATAATTATTTATCCTTACCAATTGAACATAGGAATTTTAATAAGTATAATGGTATGGAAAAATGGTTATTACGAAAATCAGTGGAAGTATTAGATAAGAATCTTTTACCAAAAGAAGTTTTATGGCGAACAAAAGAAGCTTTCAGTGATGGGGTAAGTAGTATGCAAAAATCTTGGTATGAAATAATACAAGAAAAATTAGAAGATGAATATACAGATGAATATTTTAATAAATCCAAAATAAAATATGAGCATAATCCTCCTCAAACAAAAGAACAATTATATTATAGAGAAATTTTTGAGAAATATTATGGTTTAAAAGGAGAAGTAATACCTTATTTTTGGATGCCTAAATATTGTGATGCAATTGATTCAAGTGCTCGTTCATTGGGAATTTATAAAAAACAAATGAATTTAGAAAGTAATATTGAAGAATAATATAATGAACGATTATAAATTTACTCCATCAAATCATATTTCGAATATAAGGAATTTAAAAACAAAAAATTTAGAAAATGAATATAATAAATTAATGCAATCATTAAGAATTTTTTATAATGAACATAACTTAGCTAATTTTGAAAAAAATAAACATAAAGTATATAAATGAAAAATATACATCAGAAGGTTTTTTATGTAGCATTATACTTATCCTATGCTTTATATTTAATTGCCTATTTCCAGATTACTCAATATAATCCACGCTATCTGCATTTATTAGACATATTTATTAAATATTATGTTATGATATTTTTATTAATTAGGTTTAATCCATTTGTTAAAGCCACTTTCACAGAATTTGACCGCACCGTGGTTTTTTCTTCAGCAATATTTATGTTAACGACTACTGCTTTATCTAATATGGCAGAAAGGGTGGGTATGTCAGCTGAATTTCTACATTTCTTACGGAGATGATAATTTTCGCCTAATGCTTTTTTGTTTATGTGTTTTCTTTTTTCGTTTTAAAGTTTGATTATTATTTTCATAAAAAAATTGTTTTATGTGTTGAAACATTTTTTTTCCGACAATTTCATCTATTTCGTGTTCTTTTTTATTTTTTATGTCTTCATTAAATTTATACCTACTATAAATATTATTCATTACACTTATAAAATTGGGATCATGTTTAACTTCCTTACCTAACTTAGAATTTATAAATCGTAATAAAAATGTTGAAAAACTTAAATAATAGTGATATGGTTTCACATTTATATAATATACTTTCTCATCTTCCATTTTGGGATGAAATATATCATCAATAAAACAAATTTCCACATCCTTAGGTAATTGCGTACATCTGAATAAATCTTCTACACTTTTATCATGTGAAGTTCTTCCTAATTCTACTATTTCTCCTCTTACTTTAAAGGCAGCTATAATTTGATCAAATAATTTATAATTTAATTTATGATCAAAATAATCCTTTAAATTTTCAACCCATATTCTAGGTCCTTGATTGTTTGTATATATCATTACTTTGTAACATTTTTTTTCTTTTTTTTTATTTTTTAAAAATTCCAAGGTAGGTAATAATTTGGGTCTTATAAATTCGTGACAAAGTTCTAAAATTTCATTAAAATTTTTATTTGCATATTCTTTATCTTTAAAGTATTTATCCAGGCAATCACAAAAAACTCCTAATTGTGTAAAATAACCTAATGTTTCATCTACATCAAATACTACTATTTTTTTTTTCATTATATACATTATCTTTTTATTAAAAAATCTAACTATTTATTATAGTTTATATGGATTTAACAAATAAAGATTATAGAAAAATTATACAATATTACCAATTAAATAAACCAAAAAATAAGTCCTACAAAGAAGTAGCGGAACAAACTTTAGCCGGAAAATTATGTAGATGCATAAAAAAGGTTAAAAATGATAAAATAGGTGAAAAAGCTGCAATTGCCTTATGTAGAGAGAATATTTTTAAAAAGCGAAATATTGATTTCTACAATTTTAAATGTAAAGAAAAACAACAATTAGTTTATAAAAAAAACCAAACTAAAAAATATTTAAAAAAATTTAGCAAAAATATAGGTTTTAATAAGACAAAAAAATCAAAAAAAAATAGAAATAACAAATAATGACAAAATTAGCAGAATTAATTATTATTGCTCAAAATATTCCTTATGTTGACCCCACTTCCACCAATATGGATGAATGGTCGTCTGATGAATTAGTTTTTAAGTCAATTCAGATAGCTTTAAATAATCCTGTTCAAATTAAAGCAGGTCTTCACATTTGTGACCAATTTCCTCCTTTAAAATTAATATATAAAAGTATTTTAAATCAATATATTAAATATTTTAATGCTAGACAGCAAAGCTTAAAATGTGCTAGTTTATAAAATAAAATTGAATTTATTATTTTATTTTATACCAATTAGTATTAGGAATATGAACTTTAATATATTAAATAAGCTATTTGGATTTGTAATAAGTGTATGTAATACTTATAAAATTGACGAATCACATGGACTTTCTCATAGTATGGATGTTTTGAATTATGCAAATAATATTTATGAAGCAGAAAAATATATCCATCCTGAATTAAAAGAACAAGAGGATATAATTTATATATCAGCAGTTTTACATGATATGTGTGATAAAAAATATATGAATGAAATGGAAGGATTAAAAAGAATTGAAGATTTTTTGGAAAAGGAACTAGATATAGAGAGAAAAGAAATAATATTAAAAATTATATCAACAATGTCTTATTCTACAGTGAAAAAAAATGGATTTCCAGATTTGGGTATTTATCAAACTGCGTATCATTGTGTAAGAGAAGCGGATTTGCTTTCCGCATATAAATTTGATAGATGTGTTATTTATGACATGTATACTAATGGAAATACATTTGAACAATCCTTTGAAAAAGCAGAAAATTTATTTAAAGAAAGAGTATTTAAACATGATGAAGATAATTTATTTACTACTCAATATTCATTATCGGTTTATCCTACTTTACATTTAGATGCATCAAAGACAATAATGAGTTGGAAAAAAATCTTAAAAATAAGATGATAAAATATATATATGCCTAAAAAAAAAGAAATAAAAGAATATGTTAAACCTAAATTTAAGGATGAATTTTATAGAACAGATCATTCAGCTACAACGGTAGATAAATTTACAGAAATTTGGAAAAAACTATATAACAGAATTCCTTGTATAGAATGTAAACAAAATCCAGTGGAAATAAAGAGAGAAATATTTGATATACATGAACCTAGATTTGGTATATTACGAAAAAAATATTGTTTGCATTGTTGGCTTCAAAAAGTTAGCTTGAAACATGATCCAATGCATAAAGTATAATTTTTTCTTGTTCGGTTAATTTTTGGAAAATATAGCATTCATCTATTTTAACTTGGAATTTTCTATTTTTGTTATTTTTACAAACTACATGTATTCCTGATGCTAAAATCTTTATATCAATTATAATTCCTCCTGTAGTTAATTTAATATTTTCTGGATCATTTAAATTTATCCATCTAATATATCTTCCATATTGAATATCACTTAAATCATCTACATATCTGTAACCCTTTAATTTGGTATGAAAATCTAATAATTTCTCTCTAGGTAATAATAATTTTTGTAAATAATCATTTTTAATTTTTTTGATTAAGCTAGTGTTATATTTTTGTATTCCTTCATTATTTTCATTATCCAAAGCTTTCATAAAAAAATCTTTGTGTTCTTCGTTCATAATTAAATTATATATAATATATTTATTATTTAATTACATATATTTTAAATCTCTCTAGTTTTTGGTTATATGGAAGTGATGAAGTTAAAAATAAAAATACAGATGTGATACAAAAGAAAAATATCATATGCAACTCTTTGAAAATAGATCAATAGAGAGAAACAGAAAGGTCGAGAGATTAATTAAAATATTAAAAAAATAAAATACAAATTTATTTTAATTTAAATTAAATTTTAATATATATTTTTAAATAACTTAAAGAAAATAATGTTGGAAAATCATCGTCCATTTTATTGAAATGTGTTTTTTCAAAATGCATTTATATATTATTATAGATAAAATATAGAATTATTAAATAACATAGAAATGAATCGATACTATTGGATAAAAGTATTTCATTAAAATGAATTTTCTAATATTCAAGGATAAAATATAGACTGTCAATAAAATTCATATAATTTATCTCGATTTTTGGGAAAATTATATTTGAACCTAAAAAAAACAAACATTTGGAGGAAGAATCTGCTCTATTTATTGACCCATAGAATTTATCCCCAGAAAAGGAAAAATAAAATCCTGATTTTTGGATTCAGGAATCAAGAGGATGTTTTTTCATCTTCCCCTTGATGTCAAGCAAGCTTTTTTGGCCAAAAATGAAATATTTTTTATTTGAGGATGTAGTGCTCTGTCTACATGATGTAGTGAAGAATATCTACTGAAAAAAAGGCACTGTATACGATACTTGTAGGTATTTTACATTTTCACTTTTTTTTCAAAAGTCATTTGGGATTTCAAAATTCTACACAAGGTTTTTGTTGTAGATTTTTGATTTTTGGAAATAGGATTGGAAAAAGTTGTAAAAAAGTGATTGTGACCATAATGCTCACAATTCAAAAAAAATAATTCTATTTTTGTTACTGAAAATTTTTTAATATATTTATGTAAACTATTTAGGGCCATTATGTCAGGCTAATATATATGGGTAAAATGCTAATAAAAAACCCCAAAAATTCGAACAAGAAATTTTTCTGTGAATCTTGCTCCTTTGAATGTAGCAACAAAAAAGACTTTAATCGTCATTTATCCACTACAAAACACCAACGGCTAATGACGGCTAATGGATGGCTAATGGAAAAAACCCCGCATGAAAATACATCTCAAACCCAACATGCTTGTATTGCCTCCTTACCATTAGTCAGTAACAATGAAAAAACCCCTTACGATAATTCGTCTCAAAATGAAATTTTAGAAAATAGTTTGTTATCATTTCAATCAGAGATTTTTTCAAAGAAAAATGGGGTAAAAACCCCTGACTATTATGAGTGCGAAAACTGTAAAAAGGTATATGCACATTTGTCATCATTATGTAAACATAAGAAAATTTGCTTGGACAATGAAGGTGAACAGGATAATAATGCTGAACAACAAGTAACTACATTACCTAAGGAAAAAGAGAGTGAATTCAAGGAACTGGTCCTTCTACTACTTAAAGAAAACAAAGAAATACAGAAAAATTTCCTGGAACTTATTCCACACATCAAGGGAAATATTACGAGTAACAGCCATAACACTACAACCAACAATAATCAATTTAATATTAATATGTTTCTAAACGAACATTGTAAGAACGCAATGAACCTTACTGATTTTATTCATTCCCTTCCTATTACTAATGAAACTTATGATCATACCATCGAAAATGGTCTCACTAAAACTATTACTCATATGATTACTAACGGTCTTAATAATATGGATATATTGGAGCGACCTATTCATTGCACAGACCCCGCACGCAAGACGATGTATGTAAAGGACAATGATGTGTGGGAAAAAGATAATGAATTGGTCAAGGTGCTTGAAGGCATAAAAGTTTTATCTCTTAAACAAAGAACCAATATATCTAAGTGGCAAGATGCCAATTCTGGATGGAAAACAGATGAAAACTTACAAACAAAATTAACAAGTTTAGTTTTCCACTCCATGACTGATATAGAAAATGATGAAAAAGAATGTAATAAAATTATTCGTGCTATTAGTAAAAATACATATTTAACCGCTGAAATTAAAAATGAATATATGAAATAATTTAGTAATTCGTTTATTTTTTATCCCATTACATTATATAATGGGAAAATCATACCGTAGACTTAATAAACAATCTAAGCGCAGTAGCACTAGAAGGAGAAGAGGAGGAGCAAATGGAGATGCTCCTAAATCTTCATATTCAATGAGCGATATGTCTAAACATCTCAATAAAGCTTATGAATCTGGAGTAAATGCTGCAAAACCACATGTAGAAAAAATTAATAAAATTGCTCAAGATTTACATAAAAAAAGTAGTAATGATGGAAAGAAAGCATATAGTACATTTAAATATCGTGGTCCTCCTCCTTCATATTTTGATTTTTCTAAAAGTGGTAAATCTGCGTATTCTACTGCTTCCAAGGCAATGCTACCTCGCGATTACAAAATGAGTTCCTCTATGGGATCTTCTATGGGATCTTCTATGGGTTTTAGTTCATTAAGTTCTAACAACCCAAATGTAAAAGAATTAGCACACGCACAACAGGCGTCTGCTCGAGGTGTACCAACTGCTTACTCTCAAACTTCAGAAACATCTGCTTTATAAAATAAATAATTAATAATAATTTTATTAAATATTTATCTATTTAGAAACTACTTCCAAAGGAACCACCTAATACATCATTAGCAGCCATAGGTTCTTGCATCATATCCATTCCTGGAGTAGCTGCTCCCACTAAAGGTGTTTCAGGTCCTGCATACATATTATTGAAATTTGGTGTTTGAGGAATGGAGTATTCATTTGTTTGACTTTTCATATTTGTCATTTGAGCTGCAGGAGGAGGCTGGGAAACTGTTATTTGTGCATTATTAACTTGACCAGAAATAGGTTGGGTTACACGCACATTTACTTGTTTTTGATTGTTATCATCTTTCTTTGAATTCGTTTGACCATCATATACATCCATCAATCGGTCAATTAATAATTGAACCTTCTCTCCTACCTTAGTTTGCATAGTTAAAATAATAAAAATAGTTGGAAGAATAATTGTAATTAAATTAACATCTCCATAAGCTACTTTACTGTAGGTAGGAATATATACAATAATTTTGTGAATAAAGTAAAGTGCTAAAAACATGACGAATATTTGTCCTATAACTTCAACTAGTATTACTAAACTTCCTTTATCGTCATCTACTTCAGGAACATAATTTTTAATTAATTTTAATAGTAATATAACAGGAATAATAGCTAAAATAGTATATTGTAAAATATTTAATAATGTTGCTTTTTGTGCTTCATCAAAAGGAAATACACTTTTAATAAATCCTTCATCATTATTATTAGATGTATTTTTTTCTAGTCTATCCATATGTTTTATAATTAGAAATAAAATTATTTAAAATAATAATTTTAAATATATAAATAATGTTGAAGCATGTTGTTGATTTAAATAAATATAAAAATCGGGATAAGAATCAAGAATATCATGAAGAATATCAATATCTTAATTTAATTCAAGATATTCTAAATGAGGGAACTGTTGAAAAAGGAAGAAATGGTTTTACTAAATGTAGTGTTGGCTCAGTAATGCATTTTTCGTTAGAAAATAATAAAATTCCTATATTAACTACTAAGAAAACGGCTTGGAAAACTTGCCTTAAAGAATTATTATGGTTTATAAAAGGACAAACAAATAATAAAATTTTAAATGATCAAAATGTTCATATTTGGGATGGGAATTCCACTAAAGAATTTATGAACTCACGAGGACTTTTACATTATAAAGAAGGTGATTTAGGTCCTTTATATGGATATCAATGGCGTTTTTTTAATGCTCCATATGAAGATTGTGATTCCAATTATATTGGTAAAGGAGTTGATCAACTTCAACATGTAATCGATTGTTTAAAAGATCCAGATCAAAGAACTTCTAGAAGGCTTGTAGTTAGTGCATGGAATCCCTGTCAAATAGATGAAGGGGTATTACCACCGTGTCATGTATTATTTCAATTTAATGTAGTAGATGGAAATAAACTTAGTTGTACTCTATACCAAAGATCATGTGACGAATTTTTAGGAATTCCATTTAATATTGCTTCCTACAGTTTTCTAACGCATTTAATTGCTAAACATTGTGATTTAGAACCTTATGAATTCATTCATTATGGAGGAAACTGCCATATATATGACGATCATTTTGATCAAATGAGAGAACAAATATCTAGACAACCATTTGAATTTCCAATAGTAGAAATCATTAATAAAAGAGAATCTATAAATGATTATATTTTAGAAG
>Ga0070752_1002336_pt1 | contig 12376 bp, 12 predicted proteins | sample VirMetDEL_Aug_30_FD_77440 | JGI IMG/M metagenome (GOLD analysis project Ga0070752, IMG submission 77440) | Aqueous microbial communities from the Delaware River and Bay under freshwater to marine salinity gradient to study organic matter... | ecosystem: Environmental > Aquatic > Marine > Coastal...
GGTAGGGTATACCGCGGGTGTAGCCCTAGCTCCTGTGTTGGGACCCGCTGGTGGGGCCGCGCTGGGAGGAGCGGATTTGTATTTAAACATGCGCGGTAAAAAAGATGGCAAGGCGCTTGCTAAATTAGGTGGCAGCGGTGGTGGTGGAAAAAAGCGGAAGAAGAGTATTGTAAGTGTAGGGCGCATTAAAAAAATGAGAGGACCTGTTACCCCGCTCCCTCGCCCTGCCGTTCGTAAATAAAATTTGTATATTTGTTTTGCTTAATAGTTGTATTTATTTAATTAAGCACCAATGGTTTTTCCAATACACGATAATAAAAAGCAACACACTTTTTCGATCACGCTCGTACTAAACAATAAGGCGCCAACAATTTTCGCCGTTTCCACAACCGGGTCTTCGGCCTGGAATATTTTGCGGGTGTGTTTGTTTCGGTGGATCCACACAATCTCGGAAAACTCTCTCTTATATTTTTGGTGGAGACACAGCTGACCCGAACAGGTGTACAACCCCGCACGACCTTGGCGGTACTCAGCACACGTGGGGACCCCGTCCACTCGTTCCTTGGTTTTTAAAAATACGACCAGGGGGGTTTCGGGTTCATGGTATTCTTGGGTATAGTGGTCATACTGGTGAAGGGACGGTATGTTCATACGTTTGTCCACCACAACAGGTCGTTGCTTGAGTGCTTCTGCGATAGGGACTACGTGATCCACACACCGAGCGTACACCACACCGGGTTCGGGTGGCTCTGTAATAGGCGCAGCGTCTTCCGACGACAGTTCGGAGGATGATGGAGACGATTGGCGTCGACTTTGGCTTTGTTGGCTTTGACTTACACACAAATCTTTTGTGTACACAAGTTGGGGTGATGATGAAGCTTGGTTCATTAGGTTGATCTACTACAATACCATCATTTTTTAGTGTATTATTATTAAATTTAAGTGTACACCTCGCAACTACAATGGTTATTTCTGGTAGTGTATTGGGCCCCGAACCAGCCGGGTGGCCTGTAAAAGATTTGCGTGTGAATAAAATAGCACAGGACCGATTCAAAGCAAAGGCGGATGTGGACGCTTATGTGATGACACAAAAACCAACACAGATTGTGTACGACGTGTGGAACCCGTTTGATACGCGTGGTGTGGGAAACATGGGGGGCAACGAGTCACTCTACTCACTCGACCGAATTGAGCGCCTGGAGACGTTGCGTCAGTTGGGTCTTCCGATCCCGGATACCGTGGCACCTGGAGAAGAAGACATTTACATTACGAGTGTGTTGAGTGATTATGGTGTGGGCAGTTTGGAACAGTGGTTGAACATGACAGCCAAGCAGCGCAAGGAAACAATCGATAAGGCCAACAAACGTGGTAGAGAAAGTCGTCCTACAGCAGGAGGTGAAGAACTCACAACTCCACCGATGGACGACGATCCATTTGAAAAGATAAGCCAAGGGTTTCAAAATCTGTCAAGTGTTTTAGCACAAGGTTACTTCCAGACTCCAACCCAAACAGTTGTTCCTGGAAGTCCACAGCAAGCGGGTTCAACACAAGCAGCTGGTAAAAGACTTAATGAAGCACAAACTAACGTAAGAAATGCAAGACGCGCATATAAGACTAACCCAACACCTGCCAAAAAACAAAGATTAGAAATTGCACAGGATGCAAATAGAACGGCTCAACAAGAGTTTGATAAATCTAAGGATAATGTAAAAAGTGGAAAAAAACTGAGGAGTGGTCGACAAATTATTGCTAGAACTCCTACTAAACAATAAATTCGTGTTATTAAATAAAGTATTCAACGGATTCATGACTTCCAATTCGAGTGATGATGTGTGCATTCGCGCCTTACCGTGTGTGGGCAAACCCACGGGGCCGTGTATGCTCCACCCACAAATCCCCCAAAGTTCATGTTTGATTGTCGCCCCCTCTAATTCAGGAAAAACCACCATGATTGTTAATTTGTTGTTGCGCAAAATATTTGGAGTGATTGTTTATTATGAGGTGGTCCACATTTTCTCACCTACTTGTCGGAGTGATGCGTCGTGGGATCTTGTACAAGAAGATGTGTACCGCCCTCACAAAATAAAGTGTGCGGACGGCAAACGACGCATGACGGCTGAAATTCAATTACACGATACATTTGACCAAGACCATATTCAAGAATTACTTACAGAACAAGAAGCGTTACCAAAAAAAGAACGCCCCAACACCCTTATGATCATTGATGATTTTGCTTCCGATTTCCGAGATACTCAAGTCATGTCCCGTTTGGCCATGCGGGGGCGACACTCGCGGATGTTTCTTTGGATTTCCACCCAATTATATAGAAAGATTCCTCGGTCGATTCGAGTGAACATGCCCTACTACATATTTTTCCAAGTGAACCAGAACGAGTTAAAGACCATTGCAGAAGAGTTGGCGACCAGCAAGATTCAAGATTTTATCAAAGTGTTTCAACAGTGTACGAACAAGGCGTATAGCTTTTTTTGTGTGAACATGAAGAAGTCGGTAAGAGAACGATACTGGTGTAACTTTACCACACCCTTGACGATCGAGGCGGTGTCTGTATAAAAATGTTGTTGTGTATTAGTTGTAGAATATATACCTAGTGATGAATTTAAGGAGACAAAAAAGAAAGACACGACTTTACAATTATCAATATAAAAAAGCTGCACGACAGATGAAAAAGTATGCAAAGCGGTGTCATATTTGCAAGAAACGGTTTACCGATCGAAGCACCATTACCGCGGATCATATTTGGACGAGTAACGCCAACTCGCCACTGCTTCCTGCACATCGTTCGTGTAATAGTCGACGAGGTGTTCAGTATTATTTAAACCAAAAAAATAAAATAAATAAATAATGGTGTTATTAATATACAATCAACGTAATGCGCCCTCCCAAACATCATTCCAATCAATATAAGTCCACATTACTCGGACGTGATTTAAAAGGTTTAGTGGATGCCTCCTATTTAAAACAAAGACCTCAAACCGTAGCAGGTGGATTTGTCGTGGACCCCAAACTGAGCGATCGACGCGTTCAAGTGTACACGCACCCAGAATCCTCAAAGGCGTTTGTGGTCCACAGGGGGTCTGCAAGCACACTCGATTGGGTTGATAACATTATGGAGGCACGGTTTGGCTTACCTCACACTTGGTCGTCTACTTATAAAAAGCATAAAAAACGACACCAAAAAGCCGTGGACACTTATGGGGCCGACAACGTAGTGAGTATTGGCCACTCGCGCGCAGGTCGGTATGTAGAAACGTTGAACGAGGCCCAACCCGTGTCACAAGTCATCACGTATAATAAATGGACGGGCAATGGATTGGGTTCATCAATCGGAAAAAAAGTAGCGTCCAACCAAACCGATATTCGAACCAATAAAGATCCCGTAAGTTTCTTGTCGTTGTTCCAAAGGAAAAAAAAGCGCCAAGCCACCACATTAAAGGCGCCCTCCTTTTTCAAGTCACACGGGACAAGTGCACTCGACAATGTGTCCAACACACCATTGGTCCAGCTGTCTTCTGAGTCATAGTTACCACGAATAAAAAATAGTGTGTGTATATTAATAAACATTTGAGTTCATTACCATGGGATTTTTTGGAAAAATTAAGCGTGGTGTTGCCAGGGCAGGTAAAAGTTTTTTAAAACAAAGTCCCAAAATATTTGGCGCCACGGTGGTTGCTGGTGGAATTATTAAACAGTCTGCACCTATTATTGGATTGGCGGCAGGCATACAATCCGGTAACGCCAAGACCGGGTTTTCCACTGCCAAGTCGGTTGAAAAGTTTGGAAAAAGTGTACAAAAAGTAGGAGGTGTAGGATTAGCAGCGTCTGTAGCACTCCAAAATAAAAATACGTTCAAACGAAAATTATTAGGAGCAGCGGGAAAAGAAATAGGGCGTAGAGTCGCAGCAGAAGGTGAAAAGCGACTGAGGACCATGTACGACCAACAAAAAGAGCCGGCCGTCGACAGGAATGTAGCCGGATTTATTAATACGTAGTCATTGAAATTTTTTATTTGGTTAATAATAAACTAGTTATCACCTAAAATGTCGACATATGTACCTCCTGAATTTGAGTATGAGATGCCGCCGTCTCCCGAGCCGGTGGTCGTGTCTCGTTCAGAAGCCTATTTGACCACACCTGCTGCCACTTACGACACAGACACTAATAACATTTTGCGGTTTGAAATTACGGGCTCCCAAATGTTGGACCTAAGCTCGGTTCGTATGTATGCCAATCTTAAATACGAAAAAAAAGCGGTCGTCGCAGGTGCTACTTATGGAGCTTTAGATCCTAAGGATGAAGTTGTCTCCAACATGGGACTGTTTCAGTCCATTGAGTTGACCACACTTAGCGGGGTCGTGATTGAACGCATTGATGATGCCAATCTGTTGGCGGTCATCATGTCCCACTTGTGTTTTGGAGAAAAGTGGAGTGAAACTACGGGTAGTTTTAGCAACTCACAAAAGTCTCTTGCAGCACATCAAACAACCCAAGAAATCCGCCTAGAAATTAATGCCCATAAACTGCTTGGCTTTTTCCACACGGGCAAATTTGTAATGCCAAGCGTATTGGGTGGTGGTTTGCGCCTTACTTTTACGCTTGCCGATGCGCGTAAGCTGGTAGTACTAAATGCAGCAACGGGTACCGTCAGATTGTCCTTGTCGAATGTTAAGCTGCATTACGACTTGTGCACCATGAGCCAGCGGTACCAGGAATGGTTCAATCGTCAATATGCCACAAAGGGGTTTCGTATTATTTGGGACTCGTACCAGGGTCATACGCAACACACGTTCACACCAAATGGTAGTCTCCAGCAGTTCCCGCTACAGATTACGGCCAAGCGGTGTAAGGCAATGGTAATGGCAGTTCGACCTGCAAGCGATACGACGCCTGCTGTCTACGACCCGCGAAAGTATTCGGGGGCTCTGTCAAGCGCGGGGTTTGTTGGCGGTTCGTACCAGATCGATGTTGGTGGTGTAAGGTACCCGCCAACGCCAATCGATAGTTACCCCCGAGCCCATGAAGAAGCCATTAAGGTCTGCTACAGCAACAACGATGTACAGACGGAAAATATTAGTTATGACGCATTTACCACAAATTTTGGAAAAACGGCTGGTCAGGACTCTGATAATAAGGGTCGATTTTTGATGTGTCTTGATTTTGAAAAGTATAATAGTTCGGGTGAAAGTGGCATTGTGATTGCGCCCAATTCAACGCGCTTGTCAATCCAATTTAGTGGTGGCATTGAGTCGGAATTGTCTGCTTACCTTGTGCGTTCCCAGTCGTTGACGGTTGTGGGTGGCCAGGTTGTAGTGGACTACTAGACGTTGTCGTCATCATAAAAAAAATAGTGTCTTAATAATAAATACTTTTCACACCATGCCCTTGGATTTGGTCATTCGTTCGCAAGATCGTATTAATGGAACCCCTGATGAATATGAAGTGTTGGTCCCTCCCGGCGCGGACCTGACCCCCTACTCAAAATACCACGTTAGTAGCGTCACCATGAAAGGCAGCCGCTACGCCATTCCCGCCAACACCACAATTACGTGTCGATTATACCAACTAGTGTCCACCGGGTACACTTACTATAGCCCAATAACCATACCAAAAGGAACGCCTTCATACAACGAACTGGCACTGTCAATTCAAAATGCAATCATTCAAACCCATAGCTCTGATTTCCCAAATCTTCCCGCTTTAGAGATTTCAGTGACGTTTGATGACACAACTTCAAAATTTTCATTGGAAGTTGCTAGTGGGTATTATGCGGGTCAATCGTACTTATTTCAGCCCGATGTTCTTGCGTCACCATTTTTACAAAAGTTAGGATTTACGCAAACAGAAGTAGACAATGTAACAGCTACGGCTCCAAATGGTAGTTTGGCGGTTACTTACGCGGCCACCAACGTCCACAGCTATGAGCCCTTCCCCCTTCTTTATTTGTGTAGTGACCTTGTCACCAATTCTCATGTGGTCAACACCGAACCCGACCGCGTACTTGCCCAAGCCATGGCGGTTGTCAATGAACCTTCCTATGGTCTAGTAGGCATCTGGGAACCAAGTCGACTCGAAGAAGATGCCCAAGATTTTAATATAGGGCGCCATATTTATAAAATTAAAATTTATTGGCGCGATATTAATTCCGATCCCGTTGATTTTAATGGTGTTGATCACACGATAGCGCTACGATTTTTTTAGTGTGTATAAAATAAAGTGTTTGTGTTTGTGTAACAATACACCATGCCGTTTTACCAATTTGGACTCAATCCCAATCAAAAAGACGATTTGACGGAGTATGTCCTGGATTACATGCAATCCACGACAGAGTCGGTCAATGTCGGTGGCGACCTTGTGGTCAAAGGTAACATTGAGGTCGACGGGTCCGTGACCATGTCCAACCTCCAACTCGACTTAACCACGGACGAGGTTGAGGAAACAACCACCAAAAAATATTTGACAAACTCAGCACAAACCATCACGGGTGAAAAGACATTTGACAATGGTGTTGTTGTCAAAGATGGTGGTTCGGGTCAATTAAGTGTGGGCATCAACGCAAACAACAGAATTGAAATAAAATCCAATGGACCCGTGATTGAAATCAACAAACAAGAAAATACGCGTATGACATTTGCCAACTCAGAAACGGTTCTGTGGGAACAAGTGGTCATTGCCAACCGGGAAAAAACAGATAATGGTCAAGTTAATATGGTGACTCACCCGGCCTTGACGTTCAAAATGAATGATGGTGGTGAAGTTAACACAGACGAGGTATTGGGGGAACTTAAGTTTAATGTGGTGGACGCCGGGGACCAAACCGCCGCTTCGATCCGCGCAGTGGCAACAACCGCGTTTTCAGATGCTCCACCAAAAGAGTATAAAGCACCAACCAAACTAACGTTTCACACAGAGGGTAATTTAGTGCAAGAGTTTACTTTAAGTCTTTGGTCTGACAACGACGACGACGCCGAGGATTGGGACTACTCCGTTGATTTTTATCTGGCGAATCATGGCTTAAGTGACGGGGACGTTGTCGATGTTGATTATAAAGATGCAACTGTAAGCGACACGACATTACCCGGTATATGGACCGTGATCTACGATTCCGCAAACACAATTCGTCTTCACAAAAAAGACGAAAATGGAGTCTTTCAAGAATTTAAAACCCCATCGACAAATTATACTATTAATAATGAACAAATATGGATAAAACAAAAAGAACTCGACAAAGAACGTCTAGTGATTGATGGCGATGCGTCCACAATTACCATGAACGACCCTTTAACGGTAAATGGTGCTGTAACGGCGACAAGTATAAACGTCACCGGTAGTAATGGGTTATCGGGAATGGTGACAGTGGTGCTTGGTGAAAGAAACAACACTTTCATTAACGGAAACAATCTCGCGTATGGTAATGGGGCCAGTAACGGCTGTTTGGTGGCACCGGTTTCAGGCAAAATTATTGCTGCTAGCTCAACCTATGATAAATCGTTTGTTGACTCACTTGTAACGTCTATAACACTTGGGATTGAAATCGGTGGCACTAGTTATAAACCATTACCTGCGAGTCAATATTCCTCCTCGATTGAGCCTCATCAATACCAATCCAGCGCCGACGGACTCGTTGATAACTCTACCACTCTTACATTCCAGGCGGGTGACACTATTAAGATGACTATCGAAGACGTTTCAGGACCAACTAGTTATGTTAACTCGTTTGTAGGAGCCATATGGCTTCGCTACGATTAATTTTTTGATATTTTTTTTAATCAACAAAATGACATCACACATCACTTTTTTTTTTCTTGGTAACCATCACGTCAAATGAGCCGGTCCCCCAACACTACCACCACCACGACTCATAACGAGGAGCCCACATATGATCGGGCCACTGTTCAACAAGTGATTGATTCCATTATTCAAGATGGTGCGAGCGATGATAGTAGTGAGTCACAACCAGATGACTCAGCAAAAAATGAACCACCTCAAAGTACCACTGCCGTGGAATCGACCGACAACGACGTACTACCACCACCCCAAAAGAAAAAGCGCAAAATGACTCCCACTCAACTTGAAAATTTGAGAAAAGGGCGCGAAAAAGCCATTCAGTCCCGCCGCGATACCATGCGCGCTAAAAAGAAAGAAGAAATGACCAAGCTTGCTGTGGAAGCCGCTAAACAAGTCTTGGCTGAACGAAAAGCCGCCAAAAAGCAGCGCCTCCAATCAAAACCCAGTACTGGAAAAGTTGTGGAAAATGCGGAAAAAAAGAAAAAAAAAGAAAGAATGAAAAAAATGGTGGAAATTGAGGCGTCTGTGGAAGAAGAGGGGTCGGAAGAGGGGGAGGTGGTGGTGGTGAAGAAAAAAAAGGTGGCGCGACGCGCCAAAGCAGTACCTCCAGCACCAAAAAAGCGAAACACAACCACCATGAAGCGACATTATTATGACCAAGAAGAACGTGATGAAGGCTTTCATGCCCATTTATTGAGACCCGCTTTTTAATTGATTTAGCGATTCATAACAATACACTAAATTAAATAATCATCCAACCCTGCCGCTAGAAGATCTTGATTGATTTGACTATTGGTTTTACCAATATTGTTCCCTAGCGCTTTAAGTCTATTCGCTTTCTGTTTCTTTTTTGCTTCTTGGTCGACGGGTACCACCGGCCGGTTTCCATACAATTCTTTTGCATACGCTTCTGCTGCTGCTCCGTCTTGTTGTTTGATTTTGAGTAGTTCGTCTCGACGTTTGAATAAAACTTGACCATCCACAACAGGTTGGCCTTCTTCGTCAAACACCAGCCGAATCTTTAATCGTTGGCCCGGTCCATATTTACCCGTGTTGGCATTTTCCACGCGGTACACTTTACGAGAATAGGTCGGCGTATCACTTGCCTTTTCAAAATTAATTCGGTCCACTAAACGTCGGCGGAACACGCGAACCAGATCCCCCATTCGTAAATTTTTGAGTCGTGGTGGTAGTGTGATACCCGTTTCATGGCGCTTTTTTGTTGTCTCCACCACTTTGCCATCGCGAACCACAAACACATTTTTTTCATACTTGGCGCGACCATTTGCATCCTTTCCAATTTTTTTCATGCGACACTGTTTGCGGTCGCGATTGACACACGGATACACACCCGTCCCACCCGTCAACATGTTAAGGGGCACCGCATCAATCCCACTGTGTTCGCGCTGGTTGTAGGCGTTGACAATGGGCCCCACAATATCGAGCCACACACGACCGCCACGAAACAGCCACACCTTTTTAATGGTTCGACGAATGGTTTGATTGGCTCGTTCGACAATACCCATGGCATTATGATCACCTGGCTCATTCAATCGATGTGTGATACCAAACTCTTCATACACCGCTTGGGCTTGACGGTTTAAAAACTCGTTGCCATTATCGGTTGCAAACACATGAATTTTTCCCTTCTTTTTATTTTCGGGTGGCACTAACGAAACAAGTGTATTGAACACGTCGCGCAGGGCCACGGCGACTTCATCGGCTTCTTTCGTCTTGAGTTCACGAACGACCATGACTCGAGAGTACACGTCAATGACGTTGAGAAGGTATCGGTACCCCTTATTGGTCGACATACCTTTATGTTTACCCTTGACGGCAGCCCCCTTCCCCAAATCTCCAAAGTCAATTAAATCGCCTTGTAATTCATCCAGAGGTCGAATGGCGGAGATAATACCATATTCAGACCGTGACTGACGCCTTTGTTGTGATACCTGATTGTTGGTTTGTGAATTTACAAAGTCTTTGATTTGTTTTAAGGTAATTTGATTTTGCCACTCTTGAGGTAATTTGGATCGAAGGTATTTTGCATTTTTTGTATACCCAGTGTTTGGATCATAAAACACTTTCTGTAATTGCTTTTTTAGGGCGGCATTCATTGGCTTTACTACAAATATAGGTCCGTGTTTTAATTACCATGTCATAATTTTTTTTCCAAACTTTGAACGGGGCACGCACGTAACATGACGGCCATCAACCACCTTGATTTTGATGCATCTGCCAACTATGATACCCTGTCCGAGTTTGACATTTGCAAAGAATGTGGTTGTGTTGATTTTTATTTAGACGACAAGGCGTGGGAGCGAGCATGTACGAACTGTGGGCTGGTCTCGTGCAGAAACTGGAGCGAGATTGAAACGTTTCATCGGCCTTCCACGTATTTAAAACAAAACTATTTTATCAACACTGTGGTCGCAAAAGCCAGGCTGAATGGAGCTCCTATTGACAACTTTTTTGTGAAGTCGGTTGAAGCTATGTTTCAACAATGTCTTACGAATTTTTATAATAGTTCCGCTGTTCACAAACGAAAAAATTTCCCGCACTATGGCTTTATTCTTGTGAAAATATGTGATATGCTAGGCAAAGATGTAAAACCGTTTGTAAAAGTACCAAAATTAAAAAAAACCTTGGCACGTTTAGAAGACGAGTGGAAACAGTATATTCAACCAAGTCCATTTGAAATAAATTTAAAATCACACTAAATAATATTGTGAAAACAGCTACTTTTATAATCTTGTGAGAGACGACGGTCGTTGAACCCACAAAGTTTTGGAAGGTCATAGGAAGTCTTGTCCGTGTCGCAGTTGTAAAAAAAATAGGCCATCGTCACACCCCATTGATTGTAAAAGGCGTCTTGGTAGTGGGCTGTGCTGTGGTTTAACACGGTCTGAAGAAACGCATCCAGTTTGGCATATCTCTCCCGCTTCCTCGTGTTGTGGCGACACCCATTGATATAAAACTCATCCGGGTTGTACCTCACCCACAAAATAGGGCGCGTATCCCCACCACAAAAGAGTCCCGACGAAGCATCCATCATTTTTTGGGCGTCGATGTAAAAGGCGTCCCTGCGCCCGGTTACGTGGGGACTTAGTTTATTCTGGTGTGCGTCGACTATCAAGTATACAACATGAGATACTTGTGGCGCATCAATGATGGCGTCCACATAAATTTTGTCGGTCTCTTTTGAGTCCGGGTCCCCAGCCATGTAGCACACTGGCTCGTACTCAATGGTCTGGCCAAGCACCGCACTGGGGTACCGACTTAGAATAAATTGTTGTAATTCACTTTGTTGTCGTTTTATTTTATTTTTTCCACTCATTGAATGGTGCATTTTTCCATGGCGGCATAGTTCACGAATTCGGGTCGTTTTAAAGTGGCAGCCCGGTTCGTTACAAGCTTTTAAAAAACGCGCCGACGTAAATGCCATGAACAACAAGAAAATAAAAATAAATTATGAATTAAAATTTGACACATTCGACAACAAATAATTTAATAAAAAAATATAGAGAAAACTACGACATGTTCATCTCTTCGTCCGGGATGTCCGTGCGCTCGTTGAACAGGGCGCGACCCTTGTTGCGGTGCACCTGCATCCGAAGACCCTCGTAGTACTTCAACTCCCGGTGCTCGTAGCAGTCGCCTGCTTCTCTGCTCACCTCGTAGCGACCCACGACCGTAAACGTAAAATCGGCGTTCACGTCCTGACTCGCGTCCATGGCCCGGCGCAGCTCGTGGTTCACACTCCCCGCCTTGTGTTCCTCGAACCGGCGCTCCGGGGGGTTGTGCAGCGTTTGGCCCACGTAGATTCTACCCGTCGATCGCTGGACAATCTCGTACACAGATCCCGTCACCGTGCGGAACTTGCAGTTGCGATCGTCACACACCACCTTCTGGTCGCCACCGGGACGGACCAACTGGTTGATGTGGCGCACTCGTCCAAGCAACACGTGGGCCGCGCGCACGTCCATCGTCTCCAACTCGTGCAACATGACCCACGGAAAGGTCTCCTCGTCCAAAGTGTGGCCCTGGACCCCGTAGCTGGTCATGGCATAGCGAGGCGCGAAGTGAAGCGCGAGCTGGTCGTATGTACACACCCACTGCGGCGCGGCGTCGGTGCTGCTGCTGTCACTGGACCCGGAAGCCTCTTCGACGACTGGTGTGGCGCGCTGAGCCTCCAGCTGGGCTTCCAACTCGGCAAGTTGCTTTCGCGCCTTGGCGAGGTTGTTTGCGCGTGTCTTGTTAAAATGCCCGCGGTTCTTGCTACCCTTACCGGCATAGTAGTCACGCGACCCCTGCTGCTCCAAAATCTCTATCTGCATCCGCGCCTTTCGAATCTGCTGCACCGTGCGGTCGTCGAAATCCTCCACGTCCTCACTCTCCTCGTCGTGCTCCTCCTCATCACCATCGTCGTCCGCCTCGTCGTCTAGAAATCGGTGCACCCCCGCACTGTTGCGCCTTTTTTTGCGGCCACCACCACCCTTACCGCGTCCACGACCACCACGCCGCCGGTCCTTGCCTTCCGTCCACTGGTTGTGGGCCGCCGCCGCGCGTTTAC
>Ga0070752_1002339_pt1 | contig 12370 bp, 19 predicted proteins | sample VirMetDEL_Aug_30_FD_77440 | JGI IMG/M metagenome (GOLD analysis project Ga0070752, IMG submission 77440) | Aqueous microbial communities from the Delaware River and Bay under freshwater to marine salinity gradient to study organic matter... | ecosystem: Environmental > Aquatic > Marine > Coastal...
ACTCCTTCTAACCCTCACCGCGCTGCCGCTATAAGCCGCCCTGAGCTTACGCAAAGAATACGCAGCCGCAGCGTTAGGGAAGAGGTCTAAAAGGCCAATGAAGGCATTGCCCGCACTATACGCTTGAACAGTAGTATTCGTTGCTCTATATCTAGCTCTTATCATTACTTCTTACCTCTGTTTCTAGCTCTATTGACACTAGAAGATTCAACAGTAACACCGCCGCCTTTCTTATGGCTTATATCCTTACCCTTCCCCTTAGCAGTACCCATCAATCCTCTCTTCCTCCTTTCCCTTGAAAGTTCAGCCCTATAAGCCCTGCGCTCATCTGTATCGTGATACTTCTTATTATAAGCATCTTTCTTAGCCTTGGCTTTTGGATTATTCTTATAATAAGCTGTACTTCTTTTCACATTGTAAGTATTAACGAGTTTAGGTCTATTGTCAGGTTTATTATACTCCACCATCATCGAACTTAAACATCTCTTCCTCAGTAAAGTCTTTTGGCGGTAGCTTCTTCTCCTTTCTGTATGCTATCTCCCCTTGTTGAGTAGCTTCCTTCTCACTTCTCTGGTCTTTCCTATCTTCCTTCTCAGCCTCCACAGCAGCCTTAGCCATAGCTGATACCTGAGCCTGATTGTAAGAACCTGTATTCTTTATCTGCTGAAGCTGTGCGTCATACTGAAACTGTAAGTTCATCTCAGGCATCTTCACCTGATTAAGAAGCTGAATCTCTTTCTGTAACTCATACTGAGCTATTGCTTGTGCTGCCATTGCCTTAGCCTGTTCAGCCGCTTGAGCCGCTTGAGCATTTGCCATAGACTGCTCACGAATACGAGCCTTATCCTCTTCCAACTTACGAGCCTCACGCTTCTCTCTGGTCATTTTAAGATATGCAGCAGCGTAATTGGTGTTGGTAATACGAAGGATAAAGTACCTCTCATCAGGTGTTATCATTCCTGCATTAACCATTGCAGTAACATCCCTCTCAAAAGATAATCTCTCCACATCATTCCTACCAACAGAAATGTCTATTCCGAACTTATGAATAGATAGGTCGCCCATAGCATCAACAACAGCCATGTTAGCTTGACCAACAGCCTCCATATACTCTTTGTATAATGCACTTCCTTTAGGTAGGTCTTGAATACGCATGATGCTCTTCTCAGCAACCCTGCGAGTGATACTCCTAATGCTATTATCTATGTAGCTTATAGAGTTCTTCGCTGACTGAATAGATATTTCAGTCACCCCTACAAGCTGATCTCTCTTTGTCTGACCATCCATCTCAGGTACTACACCTGAAATTTCACGAATCATCCTCAAGTTAAACTCAATCTGATTTATGAAAGGACTTACATCTAACTGATTACGCATAGGCATGACAGGCACACTATTCCTCGATTGGTCTTCGTTCATTGAACGATAAAACAATCTACCCGTAGCCTGACGTATATCCTCAATGGTCATGGGGTCTAACGCACCATTACCCAAGTCAACAGCATCTAAAGCACTAAGGTCGATAGCATACCCATCTGGTGCTGAGTTTTGCATGACAACCTGCATCTTTAACCACGATAGCTGTATGGCATCGAGGTAAGGCATTATCTTACCTATGATAGATGATGTGTCATTTTTATATAACTCAGGAGCATAAGCAGTATAGCTAAACTCACACTTTCTTAAAGCATCGTCAGGACGAACCTGATTGTCTAACCTTCCCCAACCATATATCTTATCAGTCTTTAGTACATAGTACCCCGCATAAATATCTTCGTATTTATCTTCGTACTGCTTTCTATTGTACTTTGACTTCTTTGGTGGCTTATACCCTGAAGGCTTTTTCTTAAATGTCGTTGTTCCGTACTTAGTATCCTTCTCCTCATACTTATCCATATCCGACACCTTATACTCAAAGCGTAAGACAGGTATCAAGTAATCATCATAAGGATAATAACCCACATTGTTATTGTAGGTGTAATCAAATGTAGTTGGATTGCCAAGCTCCCCAACGTACATCTTAGCTATTTTCTCTAAGTCTTTCTCGTTATTTGCCCACTCAGCACCCCTAGATGCAGCTTGCCTACGCAATTTAGCAATAGTCATATACTCAATATGACCCATGTAAAAGCAATCCTTAAAGTCTTGCCTTCGCGTAGCAGAATGAACCCAATACTCAGGGTCAATGTACTCTAACTTAATACCATCAATAGGGTCAGTTATGTCAAGAGATACACCCTTGCCAATAACAACAATATCCTCAATTATCTTCCTCTTAATCTCTTCGTCATAATCGTTTATCTTAAACGCATAACGTATAGCAATCTCAGCAGCAATCTCCACAGACTGCTTGAAATTAAGATTCATGTGAAGGTCTACCTCCTCAACAGTTTCAGGCAACTCCTGACCCTGAAGCATATCAATTCCAAACTGCTCTTTAAGCTCATCGAGGTAAGGCTTATTGATAATCTTACCAATAAGGTCATTCTTGTAAGCCTCCTTTTGAGATAACGCCAAAGGGTCAATAGCCTTTACCTCTATCTCAAACTTATTATCGTATATTGCGCTAACAATAGAACTAACAAACTTAGGAGCAATGGCAACAGGAGAGAAGTCTAAGTTGTAATAAGAGTTATCACCACTAGGATTTATCCTTGCCTTATACCTATCAATGTTTTGCTTTCCGTAAGCGTATGAACGCCTCTCTTGAATGTCCTTTTGCTGCTTTGAGAAGTTATATGATTGATTGTCAAACCAACTTCCTTCAATAGCACGACCAACCTGAAGTCCGTAGCTATCTTTCTTTTTCTCCTCTTTAGGTAAAAGTGGAGAGGGAAAAGAACCTATTTTTTTCGCATCATTCATATAAGCCCGTTTCGAGCAAAGTAGTGATGCAAAGTTAAGAAAATACTAAGAAGGCTTAACGAACCGACTGCTAGTGCCACTATTGTCAAAACGCCTAACCAAATTGGTTATCTGTGTCTTTACAGGTTTCAACTCTTTATACGTCTGAAGACCTAGCAAAGCAATACCTAAACTCATTGAGTCATCATGTATCGTTGCGTTATTTATATCGAAGTTCGCAAGGTCATACAACGTCTCATTGAAGTAAAAGCTACCCATCTTACCACTACTCAACATACCTATACTTTCATTTACATAGGTCTGCAAGGCTAAAAGCAATGCCTCCCTGACATTAGCACCCGAAGTATTTATTCCCGACTTACCTATATTCCTAGAACCTTTTGGCGTTAAGTGTGGTGGGCTTTTTATAAGATAGTTCTTGTACCCCAAGTCTTCCCAATGACGTATCATAGTGTCTACCTCCCTCTCTATTAAGCAGGGAACACCAAAATATATATGAGCCATAAGCAGTTGCTCAGAGCATAAATACAATGTCTCAGGTCTACCATTATACCTAGCGATACATACGTTTGAAGGGTACTTCATATTGTACCTAGTCACGATATGACATGAGCCAGACGAACCCCTGCCATCAGATGTTTGGTCTGCCTTATAAGGGTCAACACCACCGCCCCCTAACCAACCATTAGCAGGAGCATCTAAACCATTTACAGTAATCTTTTTGTTCTGGTCTTCCTCATCTAAGAACAAAGCTATCCTCCATTGCCCCCTAGAATTATCCACAAATGTTACGTTGCTTCTATACCTCTCACCTGTCCATTCAAAAAGACCTTGCCTAAACGGAGTAGCACCCAATAGCGATTGCTCCTCATTATATTGTATCTGAGTATATATTTTCTCTGTATTCAAAGAATTACTACCCATCGTCCTGAACATATCCGTTTCAGTTGAAGGGAATAATCTCCTATACTCATTTATCGCATGGGTATCATTACCACGCTTTTTAATCTCTCTAGCTATAATTGTCTTAGAACCCTCTAGTATCCTGTTCCCATCATGGTCGTAAACCTCCTCATCTTTCTTAGGGTCATTGACAACTGACAACCCATACTCATCTATAACGAGAGAGTTGCGGGCAGAGCAAAAGTATTTTATAAGACCACTCTTTGTCTCTCCTCCAACACTCTTAGATATGTCAGATTGAGAGTATAGCTTCTTGTAATCCTCAGCACCTTCCTTCTCATGGTCTTTAACCTCTTCAGCAGTAGTGCCTAAAAAAGCAAAACCCCTAACCCTTATCCTATCGTATAGTGTCGGCTTATGCTTGTCCCAAAACTTCTTTAACGTAACAGGACGAGTGAACTTAGCAATCTCATCAGCCAATAGAATAAATAAAGCCCAACCATCAAAAGTATTGTTCTTCGTTGCACCGTACCTTATCCTTCCACCATGAGCATTTGACTTCTTCTTATTGTTCCTGCTAAGAGTTATTTGCTGCTTCTTCCTGTCGAAGATTATCCCACTACCTGACTCATGGTATGATATTCTGAAAAAGAAAGGCCAGTTCTGATAGGTGTATAGCAACTTCTCATAAAGAACCTCTTTGGCATCATCCTCATTCTTAGAGGTCATACCTGAAGTCTTACCCTTACCCAAGCCACCAGATGTCTTACATAGGGTTTTATTGCGAACCAAAGAAGTCCAACCGTAACGCCTGTTCTTTCCTACTATCTGCCCACAGCACCAAGGTATTAGAAAACACGCCTCAGCATGAACCTCTAACTCCCATTGGTTTTCATAAAACAAAGGGTATCCATCATTAAGGTCAAAGTCTGCTTGCTTACCCCATTGAAGGAACATATAATAATCCCCCGTTAGATAATACGCCCTGCCCTTTATGTATACCCAAAGCCCATCTTTACGCCTACGCCACTCTTCTTCAATATACTCGTTAAGCCTATCCTGAACATCCTGCGGGTACTGCTTAAACTCTTCCCATGAATCAATAACATCAATCTCTTCAGGTATAGATATTCTTGCCCACTTCTGTTCTAAAATAGGCTTGTCGCTATTGAGTATGTACTTGTCAGAGGGCTTCTGAGGTAACTGCACCTTCAGCCCTTGAAGATTTATAATCTCTCCATTGACATCACCCTCATACGGTGATATGTTTATGATTTGATTATCCTTGTCGTAGAAAGACATTACATAAATTTTTCGCTCTCCCCTTCAACAATATCTCTCTCTTTATCGTAATCCTTTTGCTCAATCATCTTCTGAAGAGTGTTTATACCTTTTATAAGGTTGGGAAGTTCATTCACAGCATAAGATATAGCCTTCAGTTCATTGAGCCTATCAGACCCCGTAGCATCCTCGTCTATACCTTTTGATATATTGGCAAGGAAAGCATCATACATACTCCTAGAAGCTCTTAATGCGTCTTTAGTAGCACTCTCTGGAATAAAAACATCTTTCCTCGGTCTACCCATCTATCGCAAGTATATTTCTAGTAGAACGCATACGCCACAACTCTTGTCCATCAATAGTCATTGGGTATCTACCCTTCTCTGTAATATACACCTCATCGCCCACATTAACACCAAGCTCCTCATGGGCGAAGTCGTTAGAGTATACTATACGACCCTTTTTGGGTATTTCATCCTCTTTAGTTTGAGGAATGTATATACTGCCTATCTTTTCCAACTTCTCCTCTTTGATAGGCTCTATGAAGATAAAGTCATTGACAGTAATGAACTCACCATCCCTCTCAATTAAATAGACTAAGCAGTTGAAAGACAAATCTTTTGTGTAGTCCAACCTAAATAGCCTTTTATCCCAATCAACTACGGGTCTTTGACTGTTAGTGCCTATGACTAATGAGTGGTGAAAGAATACTCTATCTCCTTCTCTAAAGATGTCTGAAAGTTTAGGTGGTACGGAAGTGAGCTTACCTTCCATGACTCTGTTTTCAAACTTATAGTAAGAGGGGTCAAGGTAGAGTATTTTACCATTTTGTAATTGAATCTCATCCTTAAAGTCTTTCTTTATCTCTACTATTAAACTTCCTGCCGATCTCATATGTCTAGTTCAAATTCTTCAGTTACACTTTGATCTCCCTTGCGATGAACCTTCCATATAAACTCACCTGCATCTAAGTCATCTATCTTCTTGACGTATATAACCCAATAGGGTATACCTTGCTCGTCATGCCTTATAATGCTTGATATAATAACCTTGAAGTATTCTCCTTCTTCGTCCTTGAGGGTGCTTGTGTTTCCAACAACCCATCTGAAACCGTCCTTTATAGCTCCAACGGTTAAGCTGCGTAGAACACGCGATACTTTAGTCAACATTGTAGTTCATTTGATTACCACAAAGTTACTAAAAACAAAAGGTACGCTTATTGGCTATTATGGTAGGATAAGTGCAATTGCGTTTATCCGATGTTGGCAGCAATAACTACCACTTACCCCATTCAGGAAGTTGTTTCCAATCACCTTCAGTATTTAGCTCATAACCATCTTCAAGCCTGATTATCGTTAAAATACCCTCGCAAATAGCATCAAATTCATCACTTGTGTAATCTTTAGCTAAATAATGCTGTCCGTCTTCTGAAGTAATCAAATATTTGTATCCCATTTTTTACCGTTACTGCTGCCAACAATGTATAACCGATAATAAGCACAGGCAGCGTTTGTGCATAAATCGGCAGTATAGTTCTAGTGCTTACTACGGTTATACTAGACCGTTAGCTTACAAAGAAATGGGTTTTGTCTTTAATGGGCAGTAGCTCTGAATCTTCTTTGATGATATGCTCTATGCACGTCATCTTCTCGTTCTGAGATGCGGTGGCATCAACAATAGAGTATTCTATACTATACCCATCACCATCAAAAAAACGCTTTAGAACAATTCCGTAAAAGCCTATATCGCCATCTGCATCTTGGCAAATAGCCTCTGCTGAATCCAAGAAAGATTGTATTCTTGGGTCTTCGTTAAAGGGAGTATCATCATACATACCACAAATGTATGACTTTACATTATGGTATAAAAAAATAATTACAGTAAAGCAACCCTTAACTTTCCTGCACTAAGAACAATCTCCGTGAAAAACCCAAACTCAAAATCATTCTTAGATAACGTAAGACCCTCTAAAGCATCCTCATCACCACCAATGAAATCAGTATGCTCAACCAATGAAGAAAAAGTTGTATCGTTCTCTAAAACCTTAATGTAGTTAGCACCCTGTAAAGGAATGACATCACCCACACCACCCACTTCTGCCTGTGCTGTAATAGATGCCCTGTCATTTTTTACTGAGATTATCTTTGTATCATTATCCACAGATATAACCTCAAACGTACCATTGTTAGCATTATCAGTTGTATTTCTAAGGACTAAGTGAGAGAACTTCATTACCTCGCTAAGATCATCTCCTGAATCAAACTCAACAGCCATCACCCCATCCCCAGAGTCAGCTATACTTTCAATGCTCAACCCATTCACGGGATTAGTGAATAAGGAATTATTGGTATCTAAATTCAGATGCCGAGTATACCCTGCTGTGTTTTGATGAAAAGAAGCGTTATCCGCTAAGTTATTAGTTCCCGTTGTAGCCATGTTTGATGCTTTACTTTTGCAAAAGTACGAAATTTGTAACTTTGGGTTATGGCAAGAGTTCAAAACAAATACAAAACACTAGACTCCAAATTAAAAATAAAGGAGGATAGAAAAGTAGAACATATATCAGGTTGGGCAAAGGCAATAAACGCTGTGATAAGTGAGCGTAAAGACAACATACAGCCTAGCGCGGTAGAGGTTCTAATATCTATGTACGACTTTGAGTTTTTTAGTGGTAACACCATACAGAAGAAAACTCCTGTGTCTGCTGTTTACGCAAAAAAGATACTATTCTTCCTTTCATCAAATGGATACATAGTAAAAGCATTTGGAGAGAGTGAGATAAAGGTGTCTAAAGTATCTGGTAAAGGAGAGAGTGTACATAAGCATACTGAAAAAAGGAGAATAAGGGAAAGATACAGATACACAAAGAAGGCTGTTGACTTGTGTGAGAAGTTCCTTGAGTACCTAGATAGGTATAGCAGAATGACGGGTGAGGTGGAAAGCAAAGTGGACAGCACACCTTTCTATCGCAATAAGAATGGTAATCTAGTAAAGAACAACTTAAAAGACGATAAGCTGATTAAGCCTATGACTAAAGATGGTGTTATATACTACGAGGAAGAGGCAAATGTAGATAAGTGGTATCACAAGGTAGCGGTAAATAAGGCTACAACCAATAAAATAAGAGAAGAAGTGAGGTTTTAGTTGCACATATATCGTTGTTAGGCACAATTAAGAGTTAGTTCTGTTATTGTAGCATTTCATACATTCTATAAAACCTGCTTCTGTAAAGTGTTCAGTTACATAAACTTCATCTTTTGTAAATCCACAACTATCGCATCTATTATGTCTCAAGGCTTTTTTAACCGTGCCTAACACTAAATGAAAAACATAGCTTAATTTCTTCATTTTTTCAAAGTTTAGTTGTGGCAAATCGTCACGATTTTTTATTTTCAAAGTTAGCCTAAGTGTTACCTACCATATATAGCTTTTGAGTTTTATTTGCAATGTCGCTCAGAACATTGCCTTGTCCTCAAGCATTTAGCACTACACTCTACGGGCTTTACTTCGCAAAATAGTACCTCTTCTACTTCTTCCTTTTTCTTCCTCTTCACCTTCTCCATTCCAAGAATCTTCCCAATATGTGAAATCGTTTATCACGGGGTACTCACATTCAAATTATCCCTAACTGACTTGGGAGTTGCATTTACCCTTGACCTGCTAATGCTTCCATTAGGACACCTAAAGCTCATATAAGTGTTCACATAGGTATTATAGTCTCCTATCGGTTTAAGATCAGTAGAGCCGCAGCAAGGACATTGAGGCTTGTCAGAAGATTCCAATAGACCAATGTTAGGATGAGGCTGTATATAAGGTCTTAAATGCAAATACACATCTTCCAATACCCTTACGTCTTGTTGGCAATACACATCCATTGTATGCAATGCTTCCCTATCGCCCTCAATAGCCTTCTTCCATAGACCTTTCTCAGTCTCCATCTTACCCTCTATACCCAAGAAATTACTAGCAATATAGTCTAGCCTATTAGAGATTATATTAAACTTCTTCCGAGCGTGAAGCAAGGTGTCTATTGACTGATAAGGTGAAGGTAGATTCAATCCATGCTTTAAGAAACGGGTGTTCATCCTTTTGATGTCAAACTTATTCCCGTTGTGAGCTATGACTATATCAGCTTCATCTATCAAACTCCAAAGGGCTTTAACAACCCTTTTATCGTCATTTCTCTTAATCTCAGAAGGCTTTATCCTCGCTGAATACATCTTATCCTCAAACAGCCATTTAGCCGACCATGTGAGTATCATCCAATCTTTTAGTATATTGTCAGTTGGTATATTTTGATTCCATATACCCCAAGTATAAACCATTAAAGGGGATGTCTCAATATCAAATACTAAAACCTTAGCTTGTCGATATGGTGTGTTTACAAACTGCACTGGCTGTGTTTCAGAAGTATTCCGATTTCGAATATGGAATCTTTGCTTAACTGTTGCAGAGCCTCTTCTGCCTAAATACCCTCTGACAATGCTTCTTATTGCATCAACCTCTTTTTCTGTTGGCTTATTTACACCTAAGACATTTTTCAAGAAGTTCCTTGATAGGGTCTTAACCCCTAAAGGTTTATCTTCCCTATTTAATTCCTCAAGGTGTTCTCTTATGTAAGATTCTATTAGCTTTCCTTTATGGCTTTGCTCTCCCATCTAGTCAATTTTTTCAATTAAACTATCTATCATTTCAGGGTTACAGTCTCTCACCTTTAATAGCTCAACAATTTCCCTTTCGTTCAGTTCTTGCTTATGAGCCTTATACTCTTGCTCACTCTTAAATGAACTAGGGCAAGATGTCTCGGCAGCCCTCATCTTAGCTATGCGCTCTAGTGCCTTGTGAAACCTTCTGAGCTTTGTTTTATCCTCAAATACAGAGGGCTTCTCCCAGTCATACGCTTCAGACTTATCTTCTAGCTCATCTAGCAGGTCGTCAAAATCTTTGTTACTCATCTTCGTCACCTATTAAGTCAGTTACATAGTCTCTCAACTTAGTTAGGGCAATGTAAGCCATAACATCATTTGTCACCAAACCATCTTTGTCGTAGTCGTGACCTTCATAGTATTCATTTATCATATCGTGCATGATATTTGAATCTTCCTCTACCTGTCGGATGCTACCGTCCATAAAAAGTTATTTTTGCTTGAAACTCATCTTTCTCTAATTCGTCTACCTGCTCTATCTCAAATCTCTTAAAGACCTTCGGGTTATCACTTCTCACCCACTTCAAATCTTTCTCCATGCAATCGTTTAACCATTTGATAGCCATTATCCTATTATCTATATCAGTCCTACCATTAGAACGTAAGGATATTGAATATGTGTCAACTGAAAAAGGGGGTTGCCCTTGCTCTAACAAAAGAACCTTAACAATCCCCCTAATTTGTTTCGTTGACCTAGACCTAGACGACCAATGCTTACCCGCATAATACTCATTTAAGCTAGTGGGCTTAGGTAAGGAAACGATAATGGAATGAACCATTAAAATGGTAATGAACCTGAATCATCCATTTGTGGCGCATTTGCTCCACCTGAAGTGTTCCCACCTCTCTTTTCAGCTTGCTTTCTGTCCCAATCAAGGGCGTACTTGTCAAGGCGCATAGAGGTGAACTTCTTGCCATCCTCTTTTCTGAAGTTCTCAGTAATCTGGATAGGCACACCGCCCTTAGAAGTGACGGGCTGCTCCATAACCCATTTAATAAACTCTTCTCTATCGGCAATGTTTAGCTGGCCGATAACAAAATCAGGTTGGCTGTCTAACCTACCATTAAAGAAAATCCCTCTAGGGAAGTGGCTGTTGTCTTTTGACATTTGTATTGGTTTTAATTAAAGTGCTAAGATAGATATATTAGTCGTTATATACAATATCTACCTCTAAATTTTTATTTTCCATCTCTAGCTGAGACTTCAAATGCTCAACATCTTTCACATCGTATGTATTGACAAACTTATTGTCGAGGTACATATCAACCTCTCTGCTGCCTTCTGTTGTAAGTAACTGTACTTGCATGATATTTTGTTTTTTCAAAGTTAAGGAAAAATATAGTACATATCACCATTGCCAGTTGACTCCACTTTGTATCCAGACTGCCTTAAAAGCTCTATCACCTTATAATTAAGATGCTTGAACTCTATCTTGCCCTTGCCCTCGTTTAATGCGTAGATAGCCTCGTCAAACAACTCCACCAACTGTCTCTTATCAGAGAAGCTAAAGTCTTTGATTATCTTGTACTGCATTAACTGTTTGGGTGTCTGCATCATTTGATATAGGTAGTTCTTTTCAAACTTATTGTTCCTCATAACTCTATGATTTTTGTTTTTGGTATAGCCTTTAGTTCAAAAAGTTCAATGCTTTTATTGATGTTTAGCCTATGATTCACCTTGTCAGATATATAGGGTGAAATATCATCCGTAACAGCATCAGCCTTCCAAGTAAACCAAGTAGTCATTGACTTAGGTGTTTTACCAAAACCTTTAGGCTTTTTCTCTTTCCATGTACATTCAACCTCTTCGCAGTAGAATATGCTCATGTCAGACAGTCTTGATACACATCAATGATATTAGCCTTCACCTCTTCTTTACTCGACCCAAAAGCACCCATTCTGGGGTTGCCTTTTATGTGTCCATACCATGAGTTTGCACCCATTAACTGATAGTATGTAATCTCTAGCCCATCCATGCGCGAAGTATTAAGAAAATTGTTATTACGCCCAATACCCACCATACTGTGTTTCTGGGCTGATTGTTATTGCTTCCGTAGTTAATGTCGGTATTTATCATTTCTGTTCAATTATAAGTAGGGCAACAAGATAACCTATCAAGTCTTTGATTGTATCTTTCTTTGATTCATCTACCTTGAGGTCTTTTGATTCGAGTCTTTTGATTTTATCTGCTATACGTGCTAGTACGCCTTGCTTTGCGGATATACTTTCCCCGAAAACATTGATGTCTAAAAACACAGAGTCACCATAGTCAGCGTTCTTCTTTAACTGAAGCTCTTTTAATGAATCATACATTAAGGAAATCTTCTCAGAATACGTGACATCAAAATCAAAGTTCAGTCGCTCATCATCTGTTAGCTCTTCGTACTCTTCGTCTAATTCCTTAGTGCCACACTCTTTGAGCTTCGTAATAGCTGTGTGCTGCTTCCAGAAGTCGGTTTGCATAGCCTTTTTCCACTTTTTATTTGCTACATTATTCCAAAACCTAGCACGCTCTTTTGTTTCACTCCATTTAAAACCACATTTATAGATAGGATCTTGCCCCACTTCCCAACGCGCCATACTAGCCCACTCCATATCAATATCCTTCAGCCTCT
>Ga0070752_1002349_pt1 | contig 12332 bp, 5 predicted proteins | sample VirMetDEL_Aug_30_FD_77440 | JGI IMG/M metagenome (GOLD analysis project Ga0070752, IMG submission 77440) | Aqueous microbial communities from the Delaware River and Bay under freshwater to marine salinity gradient to study organic matter... | ecosystem: Environmental > Aquatic > Marine > Coastal ...
GCCTTGGGCATAACAGACCTTGATGACGAAGCGTCCCTTGAGGATACTGTCGAGGCAATCATAGGTAAACTTGGCGAGGCACAGACAGGCAAGGAGGGCAGAACGTCCTACAGATTCCATCAGGCGCGGGGCTTCAAAGAAGTCTTCGACGTGCTGAAGGATGACCCTGCTCAGTTGGCTATAGAGTTGGCCGCTCAGTCTATGTCTCAGATGCTGCCCTATGGGTGGAAGATGTTGTCCATAGGTATTGGTTCGGGAGCCGCTACAGGTGCGGCCATTGGTTCCGCAGGATTTGTCACAGGCCCCGGAGGTGTTGTGACCACGGGTGGAGGAGCATTGACCGGAGCAGGTTATGGTGCCCGTACTGCATTTTCAGGGGTTATGTTGGCGTTGGAATACACCAATGCGGTATTGGATGCGGTAAGTAATCAGGGCTATGAGGTCATGGACCCTCAAGAGTTGAAGGACGCTCTTCAGGATGAGAATGTTTGGGACGAAGGCAGGGAGATTGGACTCAAGCGGGGTATCCCGATTGCTGCTATGGACTTCCTGTCCGCAGGTCTCGCGGGGCGTGTGTTCAAAGTTGGAAGCATAGCGAGTCGGGCGACCAAGATAGGTGCCCAAGTGGGTGAGCGCATGGTATATGACCCACTCGCGGAGGCCACGGGTGAATACTTGGCGCAGGTGACTGCGGGTCAAAGTGTTGACGGCAAAGAGATTTTTGCTGAAGCTTGGGGTGGTATCGGTAACAACGCTCCCTTCGCTGCATACAACACTATGCGCGATATAAAGAGCAGGAACAACGTCGAGTTGGCAAACAACCTGACCAACTTGAGATACATGGCCCGTGAGGTAGCCTCCGATGAAAGGATTTCATCTTGGGGCAACAAGATGGAGAAGTTGGGTAAGATTAGTGCCGAGCAGAACCAACGCATCCAAGAGAATGTGGGCCTGAGAAGAGATGCCAAGGAGTTGTTGGACATAGGTCTGAATGGAGGACGTACTACCAAGGAGGTGCGCGGACGCGTCATGGAGTTGATGGCGGCAAAGGAGGAGTTGTCATCCACACCATCGAGGCGTGATGTGTTCTCCGACAAAATCAAACGCATCAACGAAGAACTTGCGGAGATTGCACAGACGGGTAAGCTAAGGAAGCCTGAAGCCCAAACCGTTCTTGCGGAGGCGGGAGTCTTGGGCATTGGTGAGCAGTCAACGCCAACGGACATCCGTCAGGGTGTAAAGAAGTACATGATTAACGGCAAGGCGTACACGAGGGCTGAGTTCCTGTCGCGCCTTGGTGAGATGAACAAGAGGGCCTTGATGAAGGCTAAGTTCAGAGTCTTCAATGATGAGGACACGCAAGAGAAACTTGAAAACAGATTACAAAATGCCCTTTCAGTCAGAGAAGCAGCGCAAGTGGATGTGGGCCAACAAGCCCGAATTAGCGAGACGGTGGGAGAAAGACTATCCGTCGGAGAAGACGGCACCGTCGAAGTCGAAGAGGTCGCAGAGGAGGCCGCAGAACCTGAGACCAAAGCGATAGAGACTACGGAGCCACTCGCTCTACCACCTGCAGTCACTGCGCCCACCAAGAAGGACAAGGAGGCGTTTGAGCAGGACAAGCTTGAGGGTCCTCGACTACTTGGTATCCTGTCGGGCATCGCTGACAAGCAGAAGGAGGGGAAGAAGCTTACGCCATTCCAACAAAGTGTTGCCGACAAGTTCAAGGAGCAGTTGGATGAGGTAGTGTCTTCGAAGACACTCAAGGAGGAGAAGGAAGACCTTCAGGAAATGCTTGGCCTACCACAGGGTCCGACCGAGACTACCACAGAGCAAGAGGTTGTTGCCACGTTTGGTGAGGAGAACACAGAGAGTGGCGTGTCCTTTGTCATTGAGGGCACAAAGGAAAATCCTCGGTATGTAAGGAAGTTCCAAAACCCTGACGGCACGGAAGGGACTTTCGAGTACTCCAATGAGAAAGGATTCAGACGCGCAATAAAGCGACTCAGGGACAAGGGTGTCACAGAAAGAGAGGTGGCCACTACTGAAGAAATTAGGTTGATGTCAGCAGAGGAGTACTTGGCCGCTATCGGTGTGCCTGAGTACACTGTGATGAACTCTCTAAGAGAACTTGCCATCGAAAGAGGAATGGGCATTGGAAGGGATGCAAAATTAGCCCATGTGGTTGTAGATAAAGACAACAATTTACTTGGGGGTGCGGTCACTACTTTCGATGAAGAATCAGGAAAGTATTCTTTTGACATTGTTCTTGGTGAAGACGTGTCAGCACAGGGCTATGGCTCGGCTTTGCTTAACAAAGTCATCAATATACCTGAAGAGATAAAGCAACAAAACCCGAATGCTTTTATAGAAGTTGAGGTGGTAAATCCTGTGGCGCAGCAAATGCTTGAAAGGAGAGGATTTGAGGTTATTGGGAAGCGCGGCAAGATTACTGATATGGCTCCTAAAAAGGGAGTTGAGCCTGTGGCTGAAGAAGCTGCACCTGTAGCTGAAGAGGCTGCACCGACACAAGAGCGGACTGATGTTCAGATTGACCTTGACAACAGGATAGCGGAAACGGAGCAGCAGATTCAAAACCTTGAGGAAAGACGGGAGACCCTGCGGCAGTCAAGGGAGGAGATGCTGCGAGAGGACGCGGAGTTTGACCCTGAAGGAATGAGGGCCAACGACAACGAGACAAGGCGGGTACGAGAAAAGCTTGAAGACCTCCAAGACAAGTTGGCCGCACAAAAAGCCAAGAAGGAATCCTTGGAGCGTCCCGCAGTAGAGGAGACTACAGAAGAGGAGGCTGCACCCCAAACGTCAGTTCTTCAGGAGGATATAAACCGACTTGAGAGCGACATCGACACTTACGAGAATGAGATTGAAACGGCTCAAGAGGAGATTGCGATTGAGCAGGGCAACACCAAGGAGGGTATAGCAGAGTTCAAGGAGAAAATAAAGAAGGCCAAGACCAAGGCGCAGAAGGAAGACCTCAAGGGCGAACTACAGGATTTCAAGGACGACCAAAAAGCCCTCATCGATGGCTACAAGGAGGACATCAAGTTGCTGAAGAAAGACCTGAACACTGCGAAGAGGGGACTCAAGAAGCTTGAGCAGAGTAGGCGGCCAAGGGTGGATTTCTCCATGGCTGAAAGCACGGACACAAGAGTGGACTTCTCGTCTCAGGAAAGGGTGACCGAAGCTTCCGAAGAGTTGCAGCGGTTGTTTAGGACAGACGGTATGCCCCTCACTGTGGAGGAGGCTGCCGAGATATTGCGCTTTGTAGACTCTTGGGCAAATTGGTATGATGGCATCAGTGCCCTTATCGAGGCTGAGTTTGGCGAGTACGCAGCGGACTACATGGTCTTCCTGTTTAGTTCAGCCGTGGCAGCCAATAGCGCGACCACCGTCAGTGTGTCGATGAACAACCTCGACAAGTTCTACAACGACATGGAGATGGGTGCGCTGCCGTTGGTGAAGAAGAACATATACGAGTACATCCTCACTCAGTCTGTGGGGTCAAGAAAAATCGCTGCATTTATCAGAGCGGGTCTTGGGGACGTGAACGCCAAGCCCATCGATATGCACGTCCACAGTTTAATCAACTCACTGCCCGGACTAAAGAGTCCGAGTACGGCCAAGCAATTTGAGAACGCTGAGAACTTTATCGATAGCGTCGCAGAGGTGTTGGGTTGGGACCCAAGAGAAGTACAGGCATCCATGTGGGCTGCCAATATGCTAAGACTAAATCAAAAACCCGATACGTATGAACAATACATCGAAAAAAGGCTCGACGAAGTCAACGCCTACAACAACAAAACCTACAGGGAAACCATCGAAGGATGGCGCAAAGCGGGTATTAAGCCTATTTTCACAATTGATAGAAACGGGGATATAATAGAACTGTCCACCGCAACTGACCTTGACAGGAAACTCTACGAGCAAAGATTGGAGGCGGTCAAGGAAGGTATGAAGCGCAAGAAGGCAGAGCCTAAGATGCGCATCCAAGAGGAGGCAGTGGGCGAGGATGTCCGCTCTGAAGAGCAGGAGATGGTCGATGCGATGAACGAACTCGCGACTGCAAATGAAACGACTCCTCTTTCTGACATCGAGGGGGAGGTGGAGTTGGACACTGACAACCTCAATAGTAGGACGGACGTAGAACTGCCCACCTTAGCGTCGCTTGAAATCATTGACGGAATACCCGTCATCTTCACCATCTCAGACCAACTGACCACAGGCGATGTGGTCAACCCGAACACGGGAACTACAATCACCAACCTGCACGGTGGCATTGGCTTCAACGGAACCACAAACAACACCAACGCAGCGTGGGCAAACACAGACAGTACCACGGCAGAAGAGACTCTGAAAAAAGCGCAAAGAGTTTATCAGGACAACAAGGCTTTGTTTGATGCGTGGTGGGAAAAGAATCCCGAACACAATGGCCTTGTGCCAATGGTCGTGGCAAAAATGGGAGAGGGTGCAATCCTTTCCAATGAGGCCGTGTTCCGTGTGTTCAAGGACAACCTAAGCTTATTGCCTGAAGAGAATAGGAGGAAGGCAGTGCCTGTGCTGATAGAGGCAATCAAGGCCGACCGTGATACAAAGCAAAAAGCAATCGATGGGGGCAAGCTTACCGAAACTACTCGGAAGGGATATGAGAAAACCATAAAGGGGTACAACGCTCTGATTTCAAAAATTGAGAGCGCGAACCCCACGCTCATCGATGACTTGCTCGGAATAGACTTCATCGGTGATATGCCACTCCCTGCCCGTGAGAAGTTCCTGAGTCTTATGACCTTCGGTGAGCCACAAAAAGTGGGAGAAAGAAAGTCTTTGAGGAAAGGCGATAAAGCCGTCGGCAAGGTCTTGTTAGAGGGCGTTGAGGACAAGCTTGAACTCATTCACCTTGGTCCTATCACAGACCTTATCACAGACCCATCACACGCAAATGTTCCGCAGCGTAGCGCAATATCTCTTGTGGGTGTGGATGTCCTGAACCCACAGGTACTCGACAACGTAGACCACCCGAACTACAAGCACGGTGTGGCAGGGCGTATCATCGGTGTCCTTGAAAAGCCCGTGGCCATATCAGAGGCTTTCCCCGTGGCGTACGCCAAGGCCATGAGCAAGTTGATACAGGAGGAGCAGAAGGGAACCTTCATGTCAAAATCAGCAAGGAAGGCCGCCCTTGCAGAGGCGCGTAAACAAGGACTCTCTGACGATGTGGTACCACAGGTTGGGGAAAAGATAGCAGCAAGTACGGATACCATATTGGCTAACTCCTTGGTGGTTCAGCAGGGCCTGACTGCAAAAGAGTTCATGGGTGCGGTTGCTCAGAACGACATGACCAACACCATGAAGCTTACTGCCTTTATGAATCTCACCTTCCCCGGAGTACAAATCTCTACGGACGCGGAGACATTCAATGAGGTCATCAGCCGTCCTGACGTGAGAAAATACCTCAAGGGTAATGAAGTCATCTACGGTGTCACAGTCGAAGGTGATGTGTACATCAACCCACTCACGCACAATAGTGAGTCGGAGGTGTTCAACACCGCCATACACGAGATGGGCCACGTTTGGACCTACTACCTGCAGACAACCAAGAAAGGCCGTCAGATATACGCTAAGGGGTCTGAACTTGTAAAGCAGACCGCAACCTACAGGAGGCAGCTAAAGCGTTTTGATGGGGACGAGAAGAAGGCGGTGAACGAGGCCATGGCCATCCTTATAGGGAACAAGGGTCAGTCCATTGCGGATGCCGCAATCAAGTCCAAGTTCAAGGAGTGGTTGCTTGGTATGTGGAAGTACATCAAGACCATCTTCCCCAAGGGCAGTCAGGACATCACGGCCAAGGAGATACAAGACCTCACCCTTGATGAGTTCATTGCCGTTGGTCTCAACGACATCTTCTCAGGCAAGGAGATAAAGCTTACGGACAAGCAACTTGCTCAGATGAAAGACCCTCCCGCTGCATTCAGCAGCACCATGTCGATGGATGAAATCATCGACCGTGGCAGGGCAAACAACTTCTCCGATGCAAGTATCCGAGAGGTGCTGAAGGGTCAGGGCTATAGCAAGGCGGACATAGACGCAGCACTTGAGTACAAGGTTGACCTCAACACTTCCCTTCCAAGGGAGTTCGAGCGTGTCGAGGGCGGTGTCCTGCGTGGTGCCAAACTGTTCGAGGATGTACGCATCGCTCTGAACAAGTACGCCACCTCTGTCAGGGGTATATCTCTTGGCAGGAGGATAAGAACCTTTGCTGAGATTCGTCAGAAGGCGATGGAGTTAATGAAGGCGCACCCCATCTACCAAGACCAAAGTGAGCAGGTCAAGATGGAACTCCTCGTTGGCTTTGACCGTGCGTTGGGGTACAGGCACAACCCATCTGTGCAAAGGGAAATATCTGCCATCCGCAACAACCTGCGTCAGCGCAAGGTGGGCGCAGAGAATCTCAGGGAGGCGCAGATACGCTTGAAGAACCTCATCAAGTTGGCACTGCCTAAGTCAAGCACCTACTCACAGGCTCAAATAAATCGTCTGATTAACACCATCACCAAGACAAACCTTGACAACTTCGAGGCTCAGACCTTCAAGGTGTTGGAGATAGTGGAGCAGCAGCGCGAGAAGATTAGAAGGCAGAAGCTGAAGGACATCTACGAGATAGTAAAGAAGAAGGCCAAGCCCGTCAAGACAAAGTCGGGCAAGGTACGCGCAAGGGGCATAGATGCCTTGGGTCAGGAGATGTTCTCCGCCATCAAGGAGGTGATGGACGCGGTCGTGGTCAACGATAGCGATGCCATCGAGAAGATGAACCTGTTCCTTCAGAGCAAGTCAGCCGAGGTGAACGAGGCCATGGACAAATTCCAAAACGGGGAGGACCTGACAAAGGCAGAGCAGGTACTGTTGTCCAAGCAGTTGGCCTACGACTCGTTCGCAGAACTGCACACTGCCTCGTTGGAGGAGGTGATGGAATCTCTTGAGGAGGTGAAGGAACTCAAGAAGGAGGCCATCCTCCGCTACAAGACCAATAGGTTGGAGAGGGCCGCCCGTATTCAGGCAATGAACGACGAGGTGAACGCCCAACTCGAAGAGACCAACCCCGAACTCTTTGATGAGGACGGCAATGTGTTGGACGAACAGGAGAGGGCTGACAGGCGAGACGACATCTACAAGAGATGGAGGAGCATGAAGATAGGTCAGTTGGTGAAAAACTTCAGGGAGAGCCTACGTGTCACCAAAGCCTCCAAGGCCATCATTGCTTTTAAGAATTGGTTCCGCCACTTGGGCACTCTGACCAATCTCCTTGACAGGATAAACAACGGCAACACCTTCTTCACCGACTACATCTACAGAAGGTTGAATCGCGCAGACGAGACCTACAACGTGGGGATGTACGAGACCGAAGCAAGGTTGGACAACATCGCCCGTGCAGCAGGTTTCGCTCGCGGTCAGAAGGATGTGGACATCGCGCTGCATGGCCTCGGAACTATGCAGCTTGAGGTAATAAGGAGCAAGACAGGCCGCAAGAGACTGAGTTATATGAGTGGCGACCAACTGCTGCGCATCTACGCTCTGAGCAAGAACAGGGTTCAGGCTAACAAGCTGAACAAGATGGGTATCACCCCCGACGTGGTGGAGGATATAGCCACAATGCTTGGCCCCGAACTGACCGCTTATGCAGATGGGGTGGTCAACTTCCTTAGCAATGAATACTACGAGGGTGTCAATAGCGTGTACGCGCAGGTGAACAACATCAACTTGGGGCAGGTGGAGAACTACTTCCCCACGCGCACAGTGCAGACGCGAGTGTCGAGTAAGCTTCTTGAGGATGGTGACTTCAATGGTGTATTCAATGCCGAGACATCACCTGCATTCAAGGAGAGGGTGGACGAGACATCCGACATCGACCTGAAGGGTGCCGACTTCACGGGTGCCCTGCGCGACCACGTGCAGAGCATGGAGAAGTACAAGGCATTCGCTCAGGCATCGCAAGAACTCAACGACCTGTTTAGAAACAAGGCCGTGAACGCTCTGTTGGAAGAGGCCAACTTGAAGTTTGCCGTAAAGACGGCCATAAACTTTGCCATCAACCCGATGGCAGGAAAGAATGCGCAGGGTCTTGAGTCAGGCATTATCGAAACCATTCAGACTAAGTTCACAGGATTTGCCCTGTCATTCAAGGCGATTCAAATCTTGAAACAGGCCACCTCATTTGTGAATGCGTTTGAGGAGTACAGTTACTTCCCTCCCAATTCAAGGGTGCCCGAAGCAATCCAACGACCTGTAGACTACTTGATGTTCATGGTCGATGCATCGAGGGTGTTCGGTAGCTTGGCGTTGGACTTGGTGGGTAAGAAGGGTGCCATCCGTCAGGCGATGGATATGTCGGCCACGTTCCGCAAACGTATCGAGCAGGGCCTTGAGGGTGATGTCTACGGGTTGGAATCAGGCTCACAAACATTTAAGCCGCTGACCAAGGGGCACTCCAAGGTTGCGAGGGCACGACGCGCAGTGCGTACTGCGGCAGCATCTCCAACAATCATCGGTGATGCGATGGGTGTGATGGGATACATGATTAACTACAAAAGGAACATCGCCAACGGAATGAGCGATGCCGCTGCATTGGAGGCGTTCAACAACTACAACGCTACGCAGCAGTCAAGACGGGGAACCGACAAGATTCCATTGCAGTATAGCAACAACGCACTCGTCCGTGGATTCACGATGTTCGGTAGTTCGCTCTTCCTTATGATGAACAAGGCGATGTCGTCAGGAACAAACATCCTCAGAGCCAAAATTTACAAGGCGAGGAAGCAGGACATTCGCGCCTTCTACATCAACCTCGCACTGTCCAACGTACTGTTTGCCGTGGCGGCCAACATAATGATGTTCATCAAAGGTGACGACGAGGACAGAGAGACGGCAATGAAGAAGATACGTGACGCTATGCTTGGCCTAAACCTCTTGTATCAAATGCCATACTTGGGTGCGTACCTTGAGAAATTAGACCTCGGTGAAAGGCTCGAAGCTTGGTATGAGGACAGAGAGTACAAGAAGCAAAGGAAGTTGGTGGACGACGTGGTCAACCCATTCACCTCCATCTCGTATAAGGTCAATAGACTCTTAAAGCAGGACGCGGGGATGAGGGCTTACGTTCAGCCCATCATTGAACTTGCCCTTGGTACGCAGCTTGACCCATTCATTGGTCTCTACAACAAAGGGTTTGGACCATCCGACATTGAGGAGTTCGATGACAATATGTACGACCTCCTTGGAATCACCCCATCGTACAGACCGAAGAATGAGAGTAAGGTTGGTGTCATACCACCTACGGGTCTGACCAATAAGAACGGGACGCTCAATAAACAAGCCCTGAAGGCTTACGACCCCGACCTCTACGAGATGAAGTTCGGTGCGCAGGATGAAGCAAGGCAAATGCGCAAGGACATACTTGAGAGCATGGGATATAAGGAGGTACGCGGAAAGATTGTGCCTATCGATTAGTGTCTTCGAAGACACTACTCATAGTACCTCATGTACTTGAAGTTCTTCTGCTTGTCGTAGTACACCATGAGTTCCTCGTCGTTGACCGACCCCTCTCGTGGTGTCCTGCCGCCCCATTTGATTGTGCCCTGCAACTCAGTTGGTCTTCCGTAGATGATGCCATCATCACACGCCCAAATCAGGACGGGGTTCAATCTCTTGTCGCATAGCTTGACCACCTTACGGGCAGCAACGGGGAGTGGGTATGCGTCGGCAATGTTTCGGTACCTGCCCTTTATCTCTGCGTAGGCTATGAGTTTCTCCTCGTCGTCGTAGACCCTGAAGTCCACGTCATTGGGGTCAAGCTTTTTGTAGGAGCCACTGAACCTGCCGACAAACTTCTCTATTGCCCGGACCTCTCTCTCCAAGTCCTTCTCCGTCTCAAACCTCATTGATTGTGTATTTCAGTATGACAACGTGAGCAGACTAAAACACACTTCTTCATCTCGGCAAGTATTTTTTTGTTTCCGTAGCCCTTGCTTGATGCATCCCCAATGGAGAAGTCCTTGTTGGCTTGTGGGTGGTGAAACTCTAACGCCTGAACGCAGAAGTTTTTATGAGTCTTGGCGGAGTAGCCGCAGATTTTACAACTGCGCGTGGCCTTGTAATCGTTGATGAACTTGGTGATTTCCCTGCGCCTTTTGTGGCGTACCAAGTAGATGCACTTCTTGCACTTTCGGTGCAGTATTGTGTGGCCACCCTTGGTGACGTATCCCGTCTTAAAAAATTCTGTCTCAGGCTTATTCTTCCTGCAGGTTCCACACTGTCTATATCTCATCTTCCATGGATGTCAATAAAGACTTGAGACTTTTGTTTAGGGCATGGATTTGTGCTTTGGCTTCTCGTATTTCACGGTCTGCAAGGTGTTCGTAAATTGCAGAGACATGGTTATGAAGCCCATTCATCACGAAGTTGATGTGGCTCATCCTCTTGCTTTCCTCTGCAGAAATACGTTTCACCTATCATCCATGGCATTCAGAAAACTTTGTCCGAGGTCGTGGTCGATTCCCTTGATGAGTCGGTAGATTTTGCGGGAGTTCTTCCGCACAAGTTCCTTCTCTGTCTTGGTAGAATCCAATCCCAAGTTGGTATACTGAACGCAGTCAATACGCAACAACTCATCAATCTTCTGCTTTTCAGTCCAAGATTTGAAGTTGGCTACCTTCTCGATGTCTTCTGTGTTATACATTCTCAAGTAAGATTTCAAATTTATTTTCTACAAGCTGCTTGTGACTTTCGTCTATGAACTTTTTGTTTTCGAGAAGCGTGATGAACGGGAGGTATTCCGTTCTGTACTTCCGAATCTCAGCGTTCAATTCACTGACTTGTAAATTAAGGATTTTCTTATCATGCTCTAAATTTAGCACCAACTTTACTAACTCCTCACGCTCCATGTGGTAGGCGGGGTACTTGTGTGCCTCACTATTGAGTATGTCGGTCACTGCGTTGTAGGCACTAACAAGCGATGGGTCATAGGTAGAGAAGATGTGGAAGTTCTTTAGAGCGCAGACAACCGTGCCGTGGTTCTTACTGAACATCTCTGCTATCCTCATCACCGTGTAGCCCCACTCTCTCAAAATTTTGTAGGCCACCATCCTCGCGTCAACGTACTCTCTCCTTCTATTCTTTTCCATGCAGTCCACACCGTAGTATGTGCTGACCACACGAATCAATTCTTCAACCTCTTGCTTCTTCATTTTAGAATTTTGTCCTGATTAAAGTTGTCAAGGTATTCGTCTGAGTCGGTCTCAATGAAATCAAGGTAGAGTGTATGCTCCCCCTCTTGCTTCAAGTACGTGACCAAAAAGTAAATCGGTTCGTCCCCCTTGTTTGAAACGCCTGAGATGTATTGGTACCAACCGTTCTCGCGGGGGAGGTTGGCCGCGTTTCTATCCAACTGCTTGGCGATGTCGAGGCTCACGCCTATGGGAAGTGACCTTACCTTTTCGATGAAGCCGTCGTCTATCTCGTAGATATTGTCATCCTCTGTAGACCTCTGTTCTGACTCCATGCTTTTTCAGTTCGTCCATCCTATACTCCTGCAGCTTGGAGACCTTGCCTGATGGTCTTTTTATTTCAGAGAACAAGACACCCGAATCGGGCGGGATTGCTATCAGGTCGGGGATTCCATTCTTGTTGGTCTTGATAAGCTTGATGACGTAGTAGCCCTCAGCCTCAAGCTGCTTTATCCTCTTTGTCTGTATCTGCTGCTCTGTCATCGTCCGCTAACAAAAGTAGTAAAACGAGAGCGGCACATGGTATGACTACAATGATAGCCACGATTGATGCAACGAGTATTTTCATCTTAACACATCTTTAATAGACATTCCTAATTCACAAGGTCTGCGATAATTACCCATTTTATCTTGTGCGTAACAATAGCCACCATCTTTAACACCATTAGGTTTTTCACAGGTGCATTTGTGATTCGTAGTTGAGTGTAATTTCCTTGTTGAGTATGCAAAGTCTACCATTGTCTCTTTCTCTTTCTCCAAGTATCTTTCAATTGATGGTTTACCACTATATGTGAGTTTTTTCCATTCAGAATAACTCATTCCTTGACCTATAAATGCGTCTAAATTTTCAATCGCTTCTTGTATTGGTGTTTTCATCTCTCTTTGGTGTTAAAGGTTAAGTAGCATCCATACACCGAAATATAAGTGTACGATAAGCATAATTGATTCCACAAGTATGTGACCTATGAAGTCGTTCTTTGTTTTGTTGCCTCTTTGCGGTAGTTTAATTCCGTTGCTTACTGCTTTTAGAATTAAGAA
>Ga0070752_1002351_pt1 | contig 12328 bp, 7 predicted proteins | sample VirMetDEL_Aug_30_FD_77440 | JGI IMG/M metagenome (GOLD analysis project Ga0070752, IMG submission 77440) | Aqueous microbial communities from the Delaware River and Bay under freshwater to marine salinity gradient to study organic matter... | ecosystem: Environmental > Aquatic > Marine > Coastal ...
GCCGGTCGCGGCATCGAGATTGCCCAGATCGCCATTCGTTCGCCCAAGCCGCAGTACGACACCACCGGCATTGCCATGACCAGCGACGTATTCGAGCTGGTCAACAATCCCGAGATCGACATCGTCATCGAGCTGATCGGCGGCTACACCCTGGCCAAGGATCTTGTGCTCAAGGCCATCGACAATGGCAAGCACGTGGTCACCGCCAACAAGGCGCTGATCGCCGTGCACGGTAACGAGATCTTCGCCAAGGCACGCGAGAAGGGCGTGATCGTCGCCTTCGAAGCCGCCGTAGCCGGCGGCATCCCGGTGATCAAGGCGATCCGTGAAGGGCTGGCGGCCAACCGTATCAACTGGCTGGCCGGCATCATCAACGGCACCGGCAACTTCATTCTCACCGAGATGCGCGAGAAGGGTCGTGCCTTCGAAGATGTGCTCAAGGAAGCGCAGGCGCTGGGTTATGCCGAGGCCGATCCGACCTTCGACGTCGAAGGTATCGACGCCGCGCACAAGCTGACCATCCTGGCGTCCATCGCCTTCGGGATCCCGCTGCAGTTCGACAAGGCCTACACCGAGGGCATCACCAAGCTGACCACGGCCGATGTGAACTACGCCGAGGCGCTGGGTTATCGCATCAAGCACCTGGGCGTGGCTTGTCGCACCGAGGCCGGTATCGAGCTGCGCGTGCACCCGACGCTGATCCCGGCCGATCGCCTGATTGCCAACGTCAATGGCGTGATGAATGCGGTGATGGTCAATGGCGATGCCGTTGGCAGTACGCTGTACTACGGTGCTGGCGCCGGCATGGAGCCGACCGCTTCGGCGGTGGTGGCCGACCTGGTGGATGTGGTGCGTGCGCTGACCACCGATCCGCACAATCGCGTGCCGCACCTGGCCTTCCAGCCTGACTCGCTGTCCGATCACCCGATCCTGCCCATCGAGGCATGCGAGAGCGCCTACTACCTGCGTATCCAGGCCAAGGATCATCCGGGTGTGCTGGCGCAGGTGGCGAGCATCCTGTCCGAGCGTGGCATCAACATCGAGTCGATCATGCAGAAGGAAGTCGAGGAGCAGGACGGCCTGGTGCCGATGATTCTCGTGACCCATCGCGTGGTCGAGGCGCGTATCATCGAAGCCATCGCCGCCATGGAAGCGCTGGATGGCGTGACCTCGCCGGTCATGCGTCTGCGCGTCGAACAGCTCAACTAATCCCGTGTCCATCCGCAGGTTTCGCCCTGCGGATGCTGCAGAACGAAGGTTTATCCCATGCGCTATATCAGTACCCGCGGCCAGGCGCCGGCCCTGAATTTCGAAGACGTGCTGCTGGCTGGCCTGGCCAGCGATGGCGGCCTCTACGTGCCGGAGAATCTGCCGCGCTTCACCGTCGAGGAAATCGCTTCCTGGGCGGGCTTGCCGTATCACGAGCTGGCCTTCCGGGTAATGCGCCCGTTCGTTGCCGGCTCCATCGCCGATGCCGATTTCAAGAAAATCCTCGAAGAAACCTACGGCGTGTTCGAGCACAACGCCGTCGCGCCGCTGCGTCAACTGAACGGCAACGAATGGGTGCTGGAGCTATTCCACGGCCCGACCCTGGCGTTCAAGGATTTCGCCCTGCAGCTGCTCGGTCGCCTGCTCGATCACGTGCTGGCCAAGCGCGGTGAGCGCGTGGTGATCATGGGCGCCACCTCCGGCGACACCGGCTCGGCGGCCATTGAAGGCTGCAAGGCCTGCGATAACGTCGACATCTTCATCATGCACCCGCACAACCGCGTGTCCGAGGTGCAGCGCCGGCAGATGACCACCATTCTCGGTGAGAACATCCACAACATCGCCATCGAAGGCAACTTCGACGACTGCCAGGAGATGGTCAAGGCCAGCTTCGCCGATCAGGGCTTCCTCAAGGGCACTCGCCTGGTGGCGGTCAACTCGATCAACTGGGCGCGGATCATGGCCCAGATCGTCTACTACTTCCACGCTGCACTGCAGCTCGGCGGCCCGGCGCGTTCCATCGCCTTCTCGGTGCCGACCGGCAACTTCGGCGACATTTTCGCCGGTTACCTGGCGCGTAACATGGGCCTGCCGGTCAGCCAACTGATCGTCGCCACCAACCGCAACGACATCCTGCACCGCTTTATGAGCGGTAATCAGTACGTCAAGGAAACCCTGCATCCGACCCTGTCGCCGTCGATGGACATCATGGTGTCGTCCAACTTCGAGCGCCTGCTGTTCGACCTGCACGGTCGTAATGGCGCTGCCATCGCCAGCCTGATGGATAGCTTCAAGCAGGGTGGTGGTTTCAGTGTCGAGGAAGATCGCTGGGTCGAGGCGCGCAAGCTGTTCGATTCGCTGGCGGTGAACGACGAGCAGACCTGCGAGACCATCACCGAGGTGTACAAGGAGTGCGGCGAGTTGCTCGATCCGCACACTGCCATCGGTGTGCGTGCCGCGCGTGAGTGCCGCCGCAGCCTGGCAACGCCGATGGTGGTGCTGGGCACTGCGCACCCGGTCAAATTCCCCGAGGCGGTGGAAAAAGCCGGTATCGATGCCGTTCCGGCGCTGCCGGCGCACCTGACCGATCTGTTCCAGCGCGAGGAGCGCTGCACGGTGTTGGCCAACGACCTGAAGGCCGTGCAGCAGTTCGTCGCCGCTCACGGTAATCGCGGCAAGCCGCTCTAAGCTGGCTGCTTCGATGAAACCGGCGCCCTTGTGGCGCCGGTTTCGTTTGGGCGTCGCTCAGAGGGCGAAGATCAGCGCCGCAAGCGCCATCAGGACGATCAGCGTCAACCAGATCAGGGCATTGAGGCGGCTGGCGCGGAGGATGGCGGCGCCGCGCAGGTGCACGGGCGGGTTCTCCTCCAGGTACTGATCGACGCGGCGCTCGGCTTCCTCCTGGTCGTTCGCCAGGTATTCGCTCAGCAGGTCGATGGCTGCCTGGCGTTGATCGGCATGTGCGAGTTGGCGTACTGCGGGTGGAAGTTCATGCATGACGCTACCTCTCTCCTGGGGGCTGTTCAGGGGCGCAACTGCGACCCGGTTAGCGCTTTTTTCCGTGCGCGGCGAAGGCGCCTGAGGTTTAATTCGACACTTCGCGAATGGATGCGTTTTAACCGAATCATGGATGACTTCTGCTGCCTGTCTCTTTTCTTTCCATTTCAGTCTGCTTTTCGGCCAGCCTCGCGCCGAGGATGACATCTGCGCGCTCATCTGACGAACGGCATCACATTTATCACATGTGATTACTTTACGGTTTACATGTAAGGGTCTAGGCTGCATTCATGGATAGCAAATCATCAGCCCATTACCAGCGTCTTTATCGTCAGCGCCTGCGCGAGCAGGGGTTGGTCAAGAAGGAAGTCTGGATATTGCCCGAGCACGCGCCGCTGTTGCTTGCGTTCGAGCGAAAACTGCGCCAGCCACAGTCGCTGCTGGCTTCGATGGAGAAGGAGGAGGGTATGAACATGCCTCAGGTTTGGACCGCTCAGGCGTTGCATGAAGCGCTGGCGGCAACGGAACTGTTCCAAAACGGCCAGGCCGGCATCGAGCTGCTTCAGGGGGCCGACGCCAGTCTTCACATCACCATGCACGAGTACGGCGACCTGCCGCTGTTCGTCGCCGTGTTCGGCGAGCAGATCATCGTCGAGGCACTGCTGTGGCCGGCGGCGGACGTCAAGGATGCTGCCGCCTTCAATGAAGAGGTGCTGCGTACCCACAAGCTGTTCCCGCTGTCGTCCATCGGCCTGGAAAGAACGGCTGACGGACGTGATTGCTACACCATGTTCGGCGCACTGAGTTCGTATTCGAGCCTGTCCGACGTGGTGTTCGAGATCGAGCTGCTGGCGGACAACGTGATCAAGGCCACCGAAGCCTACGAAGGCTTCCTCAAGGGTTAAGGGAGAGTGCGATGAACGTCTGGAGCAAATTGCTGACGGCGCTGCGTGGCGGTGCCAATGAAGTGGGTGAGGCTGTCGTCGATGGTCAGGCCCTGCGTATCCTCGATCAGGAAATCCGCGACGCCGATGTCGAGCTGCGCAAGTCCAAGGAAGCGCTGGCCGAGATCATGGCCAAGCACAAGCTGGCCAGCGACAAGGTGAGCAAGAGCGCGGCGAGCATCGCCGAGTACGAGCAGTACGCGCTCAAGGCGCTGGACGCCGGTAATGAGACTCTGGCCAAGGAAGTGGCCGAGAAGATCGCCAATCTGGAGCTCGAGCAGGCCAGCGAGCGTGAGCAGGCCGAGGGCTTCGCCGCCAGCGTGGCGCAACTGCGCAAGGCCGTGACCCAGGCCGAGGGCAATATCAAGCGCCTCAAGCAGTAGGTGGATACGGTCGAGGCCACCGAGAGCGTGCAGAAGGCGCAGATGGCCGTGGCCCAGCGTTACGGCGGCTCCCAGGCCAAGCTGCAGACGGCGGGCGAGTCGCTCGAGCGCATCAAGCAGAAGCAGGCTGAGCGTGCGGCGAAGATGGAGGCCTCGGCCGAACTGGCTGCCACCAGTGCGCCGGACGACTCGCTGGAGGTCAAGCTGCGTGCCGCTGGTATCAAGGCCGATAACGCCAGCGCCGACAGTGTGCTGGCACGCCTGAAGGACAAGTCCAAGGCTTGACCCTGGTGTGAAAGATACGGGGCGCTCGCGCCCCGTTTCCCTGATTCGGGAAAGGAATAAATGGAACTCTTCCTGCAGACTTCGCTGTCGTTTCCCACTGCCATCTACAGCTTCTTGCTGTGTGTGGCGGTCATCTATTGGCTGGTGGTTGCGGCTGGTTTGATCGAAATCGACCTGCTCGACATCGAGGCCGATTCGATGATGGACGGCGGCGGCCAGACCGAGGGCCTTGCCGGCCTGCTCTACAAGTTCAAGCTCGACGGTGTGCCGGTGACCCTGGTGCTGACCCTGCTGTTCTTCATCGGCTGGTTCATCTGTTATTTCATCGAGCTGTGGCTGCTGCGTCATCTGCCGCTGGGCATTCTGCGCTACCCGCTGGGGCTGGTGGTGATCGCCGGCGCGCTGGTTGTGGCGGCGCCGCTGTGCGCGGCCATCTGCCGGCCACTGCGCCCGTTGTTTCACAAGGTCGAGGCGATCAGCAGCAAGTCAGTGCTGGGGCAGGTGGCGGTGGTGCGCAGTGGCCGCGTTACCGCGAGTCATGGCGAGGCGTTGCTGGAAGACGGTGGCGCCGGGTTGATCCTGCGCGTGCGTGCCGATGAGGCGCTGGGCTTCAAGCGCGGCGACCGTGTGGTGTTGCTGGAATACCTGGCCGCCGAACACGCCTATCGCATCATCACCGAAGAAGAGTTTCGCGGCGTATAGCGTCTGCCGACAATCCGTACGTCACACAGGGCTGGCAGGGTAGGGCATCACCGACCCCGTCTGCACAATTAGCAAAGGAGTACAGCTGTAATGGAAAACCTCATCCCCTTCATCGTCGGGGCAGGGCTGGTCGTCCTCTTCGTGATCGCCTTGATCGCTCTGTTCAAGGCCTTCTATATCAAGGTTCCGCAAGGCACCGCGCTGATCGTCAACGACATGAGCTCGACGCCCAAGGTGCACTTCACCGGATCCCTGGTGTATCCGGTGATCCACCTCAAGGAGTTCATGAAGATCTCCCTGATCACCCTGGAAGTCGACCGCCGCGCCAAGGACGGGTTGATCTGCCGCGACAACATGCGCGCCGACATCACCGTGGCCTTCTACCTGCGCGTCAACGAGACCCAGGAAGACGTGCTCAAGGTGGCCAAGGCCATCGGCGTTGATCGCGCCTCCGATCGCGCAGCAGTGAACGAGCTGTTCAACGCCAAGTTCTCCGAAGCACTGAAGACCGTCGGCAAGCAGTTCGATTTCGTCCAGCTGTTCGAGAATCGTCAGGACTTCCGTGATCGCATCGTCGAAGTTATCGGCAACGACCTCAACGGTTACGTGCTGGAAGACGTGGCTATCGATTATCTGGAGCAGACAGCCAAGCATTCGCTGGACCCGAGCAACATCCTCGATGCCGAAGGTATCCGCAAGATCACCGAGCTGACTGCCGCACAGAACGTCATCACCAACGAGCTGGAGCGTAACGAAGAGCTGGCGATCAAGAAGAAGAACGTCGAGACCCGCGAGGCGACCCTGTCGCTGGAGCGCCAGCAGGCCGATGCCGAGGCCCGTCAGAAGCGCGAGATCGAGACCATCCAGGCCCGTGAGGAAGCGGAAACCCTCAAGGTGCGCGAGGAGGAGCGTCTGAAGGCCGAACAGGCACGTATCCAGACCCAGCAGGAACTGGACATTCGCGCCGAGAATCACCAGCGCGAAGTGGAAGTGGCGCAGCAGAACCGCCAGCGTGCCGTGGTCATCGAGGTGGAGAAAGTCACCCGCGCCAAGGATCTGGAAGTGGTCTCGCGCGAGCGCGAGGTCGAGCTGCAGCGCATCGAGAAGGAAAAGGCGCTGGAAGAAGAGCGCAAGAACATCGCCGCCGTGGTGCGCGAGCGCGTCGCGGTCGAAAAGACCGTGGCTCAGGAAGAAGAGCGCATCAAGGAAGTGCGCGAAGTGTCCGAGGCCGAGCGCTTGAAGCAGGTCACCGTGCTCAACGCCCAGGCCGAAGCCGAGCAGGAGCTGGTGCGTCAGGTCAAGCAGGCCGAAGCCGACGAGACCCGCTCCAAGCACAAGGCGGTGGAAATCAACAACCTCGCCCAGGCCGAGCTGGAAGCGGCGGCCAAGAGCGCCGAAGCCAAGAAGAAACTGGCCGAAGGTATCGAAGCCGAGCGCGCCGCGCCTGGCCTGGCCGATGCGCGTGTGCGTGAAGTCACTGCCGCGGCCAAGGAGAAGGAAGGTCTGGCCGAGGCCCGCGTGCAGGCCGAGCGTCTGATTGCCGAAGCCAAGGGCGAGCAGGAGAAGGGCCTGGCCCAGGCGCGTGTCACCGAAGCGCAAGCGGCGGCCAAGGAAAAAGACGGCCTGGCCGATGCCAAGGTGCTGGAAGAGAAACTCGGCGCCCAGGCGCGTGGCGAAGAGCAGCTCGGCACTGCCAAGGCCAAGGCCACCCAGGACCTGGGTATGGCCGAAGCGCAGGTGCTGTTGGAGCGTCTGAACGCCGAGGCGGAAGGTCTGGGCAAGAAGTTCGGTGCCCTCGATGCGCTCAGCGACAACGCGCGTCAGCACGAAGAGTTCCGCATGCAACTGGAGAAGAGCTTCGAGGAGGCCATGGCCGCTATCGCGGCGAACAAGGAAATCGCCAAGGATCAGGCCGAGGTACTGGCTACCGCGCTGGCCAAGGCGAAGATCGAAATCGTCGGCGGCGAGGGCGACTTCTTCAATTCCTTCGCCAAGTCGCTGTCGGTGGGCAAGGCCATCGAAGGCGTGGTGGGCAAGAGCCCGGTGGTGCAGGACGTGCTTTCCCGTCTGCTGGCGGGCAAGGCAGCGCCAGCCGCGCCGGTGGCCGCACCGAACACCGGTTCGGAGCAGGCCTGAGTCAGGCCTGAAAAGTGTAGGGTGGACAACGCGAAGCTTGTCCACTGCTCTAGGCGTCGCCAATGGTGGACAAAAAGAGCGTTGTCCACCCTACCGGCCACAGCATGCCGAGCCTTGTGGGAGGGGCTTTAGCCGCGAGCCTCCCACGCTTTTTCCAGACCCCTTGCCTGCTGAACGGGCGAGGGTGCTCGATGCCGCATATCCAGGAAGAACACGATGTCGGACGCACAAACACAGGACGTATTGGACAAGGCCGTCGCTGAAGGTGGCGCCTACGAGGTGCTGCACAAGCGCCTGCAGGAGCAGGGCCAGCGCCTGCGCAGTTTGACCGAGACGCTCAATGGCCAGCGTCTGGCCGAGTTCGGCAGCAGCCACATGGAGGCTGTCGGTCGGGTGCGTATCCGCACCGAGAACAACTGCATCGCCCGTGACATCGTCCAGGTCGGCGACTGCCTGCTGTTCGGCTACAACGTGTTCATCGGGCTGAAGAAGGAAACCGGCGTTTCCGACGTGTTCTCCCTCTACCGTCTGGTGGAGAATGCCGAAGGTTACGAGGCCGAGCCGGTGCCGCTGGAAGGCAGCTTCCTGGCGCAGTCCAGTTTCGTCGCCGACTTCAACGAGCTGTACACCTACTACAAGAACACCCGCCTGCTGCAGCTGGCCATTCGTGATGGCAAGTTGTTGGCGAGCTTCCAGATCGGCGAACGGATCACCGATATCCGCGTGTTCCGCTGGTCGATCTCGGTCGATGGGCGCGAAGTGCGCTACATCGACAACCGCGGCGAGCGCGATATTGCGCTGCCGGCGCCGTTCGACTTCGAATGGCAGAAGACTTCCCGCGAGATGGTGGTCATGGGCCGCCATCCGCACATGAACATCCTCGACACCGTATTCGTCGAGACCGTGGGTGGCGACCTGACCATCAAGGTCGAGAACAACACCCAGGACGGCCTGGGCATCTACCGTGAGCCGGTGGTGGACAAGACCCAGTCGCTCGATGATGCGCAGATCGAATACGCCCGCCTGGGCAGCCTGATCCTGCTCAAGGTGCTGCCGTACCGCGAGGAGCAGTGGCGCTATCTGGTGTTCAACAGCCTGACCAATCAGGTCGAGCGCATCGATGCCATCGGCCTCGCCTGCGTACAGCTGCCGGAAGACCACGGCATCATCTTCCCCGGTGGTTACTACCTGCAGAGCGGCGAGTACAAGACCTTCGAGCAGCCCATGGGCGGCATGCGCTTCAAGCGTTCGGTGCGCTCGCCCAACGGCGAGGACGTGCAGTACATCTTCTATCACCCGGAAGAAGGCCGCGCAGCACTGTTCACCTACAACATGATCAACCGCCAGTTGCATAACCCGATCTTCGGCCACGGTTATGCGCGCCTGGAAGACGGGCGCATGGTGATCTTCTCCGCCGAGGGCAGCGAGCCGACCCGTATCCACCCGATGCAGATCTGGCAGACGCCGTTCGAGAGCGACGACCATGCCGCCCGCCAGCCGGCGCGCAGCGGATTCTTCGGGCGTATCGGCAACGCCGAGCTGGTGCGCGGCGTGTCCGACCTGTTGGGCCTGAGTCGCGAGATCGACAGCCGCGAAGTGTCGGTGGCGCGCTATACCCAGCTGTGCCAGAACACCCGCCGTCTGTTCGATGTGTACCACTGGCTGGGTGACGCTCAATGCGCCGAGCTGGCGCCGCTGCTGCGTGAGGTGGCAGCCACCTCCGAGCTGGTGCTCGATGAGTTCGAGAAGGTCGAGAGCATCCGTCAGCAATCGGCCCGCGCCATGGCCGAGGCCGAGACGCAGCACAAGAGCCTGCTTTCCGGCCTGCTGGTCGACAGCTGGGACGAGGTGCAGCACTTCGTCGAGGCGCTGGGTGCCATCAACGCGCAACGCGGCCAACTGCTGACCATCCGCGATTATCGCTACATCGACGTGGCGCGCATCGACGCCATGGAAGCCGAGCTGCTGCAAGCTCAGGAGCGGGTGGCCACGGCCACCTCCGCTTTCCTTGCCAGCGACGCCGCACTGCAACCCTACGTGCAGCGCCTGGGGGAGCTGGATGGCCTGGCGCAGAAGGCCGAGACCGTCACCCAGTTGAACGAGCCGCTGGCCGAGATGCAGGTCATGGCCGGCAACCTCGACATGCTGTCGAGCCTGATGGCCTCGCTGAAAATCGACGATGCCACTCAGCGCACCGCCATTGTCGAGTCGATTTCCGAGGTCTACGCCCACCTCAACCAGGCCAAGGCGCGTGCCGAACAGCGGCGCAAGGGCCTGGGCTCGGCCGAGACCGTGGCGCAGTTCGGCGCCCAGTTCAAACTGTTCAGCCAGGGCATTACCAACGCCCTGGCGCTGGCGCAGGATCCGGAGAAGTGCGACGAGCAGCTGTCGCGCCTGCTGGTGCAGCTCGAAGAGCTGGAAAGCCAGTTCGGTGACCACGAACAGTTCCTCAGCGATATTCTCGGCAAGCGTGAAGAGCTGCTGGAGACCTTCGAGTCGCACAAGCAGAGCCTGCTCGACGACCGCCAGCGCCGCGCCCAGGGCGTGCTCGACGCCGCTCAGCGCATCCTCGATAGCCTGGGCCGACGCACCGCGCGTCTGAGCCAGATGGAGGAACTCAACGCCTTCTTCGCCGCCGACCCGCTGATCCTCAAGCTGCGCGAGATGGCCGAGCGCCTGCGCGAGCTGAAAGACAGCGTCAAGGCCGATGACGTCGAGGCGCGCCTCAAGGCGGCCCGCGACCAGGCGGTGCGCGCCCTGCGCGACAAGAGCGAGCTGTTCGAAGAGGGCGGCAACGTCATCAAGCTCGGTCCGCGTCACCGCTTCAGCGTCAACACCCAGGAACTCGACCTGACCCTGATGCCGCGCGGCGATGCGCTGTACCTGCACCTGACCGGCACCGATTTCCTCGAACCGCTGCGCGACGAGACCCTCGAAGGCCTGCGTGACTACTGGCAGGTATCGCTGGAGTCCGAATCGCCCTCGCTGTACCGCGCCGAATACCTCGCCGGCCTGGTGCTCGATGCCGCCGTGGCGGGTCGTGAAGGCCTGACCCTGGATCTGCTCAAGACCCACCTGGCGCAGCCGGAAACCCTGACCCGGTTGATCCGCGACTTCGCCGCGCCGCGTTACAAGGATGCCTACGAGAAGGGCATTCACGACCACGACGCGGCGCTGATCCTCGCCCAGTTGCTGCCGCTGCGCGAAAGCGCCGGCCTGCTGCGTTACGCGCCGAAGGCGCGGGGCTTTGCCGCGCTGTTCTGGAATCGCTGGGGGCAGGATATCGAGGCCGAGCTGTGGCCGGAGCGGGCGCGCAGCAGCCTGCACCTGCGCCAGTTGTTCGGCAGCGAGGACGGCGTGCAGCGCCTGCGCGAAGAGATCGACGCGGCCATGCTGCGTTTCCTGGGCCAGCATCCGCTGCCTGTGGATACTGCGCAGCGCCAGGCGGCAGCGGCCTATCTGGTCGAGGAACTGGCGGCCAAGCCCATCGAATTCAGCTTCAGCAAGTACGCTCGGCAACTGCTCGACACCCTGCAGCAGCGCATGCAGGCCAGCCATGTCTGGGACGATTACCGCGCCGCGCTGGACAACCTGCGTGGCCGCCCGCTGCAGCGCTGGTCGCTGGCGCAGACCTGGCTCGACGGCCTGTGCGCGCAGGACGCCGCCATGGCCGAGCTGGCCGACTACGTGCCCGAAGCGATCGCCGTCAGCCTGCTGGATGACGAGTTCCCGCGGCGCTTCACCGAGGTCGATCTGCGCTTTACCGTCAACGGCCTGCTCGGCGATCACCCGCGCTTGCACGAGGGACGTCTGTCCCTGGCCATCGACGACTACTTCGCCCGCCTGCAGCAGCATCTGCACGACTTCGTGCCGCAGTTGCAGCGTTACCAGGCGCTGCGCCAGGAGGTCATCAACCGCGAACGCGAGGCGCTGCGCCTGAGCGAGTTCAAGCCACGGCCGCTGTCGTCCTTCGTGCGTAACAAGCTGATCAATGACGTCTACCTGGGCTTTATCGGCGACAACCTGGCCAAGCAGATGGGCTCCGCCGGCGAGAACAAGCGCACCGACCTGATGGGCCTGTTGATGCTGATCTCGCCGCCCGGTTACGGCAAGACCACCCTGATGGAGTACGTCGCGCACCGCCTGGGCCTGATCTTCATGAAGGTCAACGGCCCGGCGCTGGGCCACGAGGTGCGCTCCATCGACCCGGCGCAGGCGCCGGACGCCACCTCGCGCCAGGAGCTAGAAAAGCTCAACCTGGCGCTGGAAATGGGCAACAACGTGATGCTCTATGTCGACGACATCCAGCACACCCACCCCGAGTTCCTGCAGAAATTCATCTCGCTGTGCGACGGCACACGGCGCATCGAAGGCGTGTGGAAGGGCAAGACCAAGACCTACGACATGCGCGGCAAGAAATTCTGCGTGGTGATGAGCGGCAACCCGTACACCGAGTCCGGCGACGTGTTCAAGATCCCCGACATGCTCGCCAACCGCGCCGACATCTACAACCTCGGTGACACCCTGGGCGGCATGCAGGAGGCCTTCGCGCTGTCCTACATCGAGAACAGCCTGACCTCCAACCCGGTGCTGGCGCCGCTGGCCACCCGCGACATGGCCGACGTCTACCGCTTCGTCGCCAAGGCCGAGGGCAAGCCGTTCTCCGCCAACGAGCTGAGCCACACCTACGGCGCCGCCGAAATCAACGAGATCAGCTCCACCCTGCAGCGTCTGATGCAGGTGCGCGACGTGGTCGGCCGGGTCAACCAGCAGTACATCGTCAGCGCCGCGCAGGCCGACAGCTACCGCACCGAGCCGCCGTTCAAGCTGCAGGGCAGCTACCGCAACATGAACAAGATGGCCGAGAAGATCAGCTCGGTGATGAACGATGCC
>Ga0070752_1002357_pt1 | contig 12310 bp, 8 predicted proteins | sample VirMetDEL_Aug_30_FD_77440 | JGI IMG/M metagenome (GOLD analysis project Ga0070752, IMG submission 77440) | Aqueous microbial communities from the Delaware River and Bay under freshwater to marine salinity gradient to study organic matter... | ecosystem: Environmental > Aquatic > Marine > Coastal ...
AGTATCATACGCAGTGTTATGCAGTTCATAGTTAGACGCTGTAGCATTTACATCCCAAGCACCCTTAGAGGAAATACCTGTCTGTGCTACTTCCTTAGTAACACCAACAACAGGGGCAGTAGATACAGCTTGGTTAAGCGTGATGCTTGCTGTTTCACCATTGGCAAAAGTCTTTGTTAAAGTACCCCGTGTAGGATCAGTGTTTAGTGCAGAGTTCAGGACGCTCACTGAGCCGCTATCTACACTATTAATATTTTTAAGCTGCCTGTTGTTATCTACAACTTCTATGCCGCCAACTTTTATCGCCATCTTCGTATCCTTACTAGGTGATTGTTGCGTTAGAGTTTACGCTGCCAACAACATCCAAGTTGCCGCTTGCATCTAATTTCATTTTATTTGTACCGCCTGTGGCAAAGTACAGAGAGCCGCCGCTTTCAGTGATAGTCCAATCACCAAAGTCTACTGTTGTGAGATTAGCAGTCACAAAAGTAGGGCTATCAGTTGTGGCTAGACCCTGATCAATACCCGCTAGATTGGTGTTAAATGACTGTACGTCTGTACCTATTACCAGACCCAAATTTGTACGTGCGGTAGCTGCGTCTGCTAAATCAGAAAGGTTATTTGATAGTTGAGCAAACCGTGCGTCTGAGGCGGTTCTGCCATAGTGGTCTGCCAGTTGGAAAGTTCCGTATCCGACAATAGCCACTATATCGCCAGTTGCAGCCGCTGAACCAAGAACGATATTCGTTCCTGTTGTTGCGGTGAAATCTGAGGGTGCTAGTTTTACACCATTTAAATAAACGTCTACATAACCTGCATCGTAAGTCGCAGGGAAAGTAGTGGTTGATCCTGTGTAGGAGCCTGATGAAGTGCCTACTACATAGTCTGATCTCTCTGATGTTCCGTTTACTGAGGAGCCTGCGTTCTGAAAGCCACCAGAGCCGTAAACCATCATTATGTTGTTGGTAGTATCGAACCACAAATCCCCCACAGTAAGATTTGAACCAGAAGGGGCTGTTGTTGATACGAAGTAAGTATCTAAAAACTGTTGGCTTGTCGTAATGGCAGTCTGCGCTGTAGCTGCATGGGTTGCTGCGTTGGCTTCAGATACTGCAGCATTTGCCTCAGAGGTAGCCGCCGCCGCTGCCGAAGCAGAAGCCGCCGTAGCAGAGCCTAAAATACCGTCAGTATACCCTTTACTCGCTGCGTCTGTAGCTGCAGTGGGAGTAGCTAGATTTGTTATTTTGTTACTGCCCATATTAAGCTGACCTGACATAGTATCGCCAGAGCGGGAAACCTGTAGAGCGTCCTGTTGGTCAGTATAGGCTTTGGATGCTGCCTCAGTGTTGGCTGTAGGTAGAGGTAGGCCAGTAACCGTTGCACCAGACATGATCAGATCGCCTGTCATGGTGTCGCCAGTATCAGCAACCTTACCTGCCAAGGCATTGGTCATTGTGGTGCTAAAGTTAGCATCATCATTGATAGCTGCAGCTAGTTCATTCAACGTATCCAAGGCTGCAGGGGCAGTATCGACTAAGTTAGCTAAACCAACATCGACATAGTTCTTTGTGGCTGCGTCTTGTGGGTTAGTCGGATCAGTCAGGTTCTGGATAGTGGCGGTAGTGTTACCGTCCATATTCAGTGTGCCTGAGATCGTTACATCATTAAAGCTAGAGGTGCCTGTGGCTGCAGTTATGTTACCAGTAATGTCGCCAGTGACGTTGCCAGTAATGGTGCCTGAAGCATTGATGTTGGTGAAGCTAGAAGTACCAGTAGCCGCTGTTACGTTACCAGTGACGTCACCCGTAATATCGCCTGTGAAGCCGTTGGTAGAAGTGATCGTCGTACCAGTGATAGGCGAAGCTGTATTGCCGCCGATAACGGTGTTGTCGATTGTACCAGAGTTAGCATCGACTTGGGCTAAAGTGGTCAGGCCAGTAACGCCTAGAGTGCCGCCTACTGTGGCATTGCCTGTAGCGTTTACGTCTGTGAGTGTGGTTGTACCAGTGACGTTTAGCGTACCGCCGAAAGTGGCGTTTGCCGTACCAGAGATTGAACCTGATAGGTAAAGGTCTTTGTAGCGATTGGTTGTTGAGCCAATGTCTACGGTGTTGGTTGTTTCTGGATAGATTTTGCTTGTAGCACTGTCTACGCCAACAACCTCATTCCAGACCGCTGCAGATGCTGTGTTAGAAGCACATACAAAGAAGCGACCTGTGGTAGTGTTTAACCAGATATTTCCTGGTGCATAGCCTGCGTTAACGTCGTCTGTAAGCGTTGGATTAGCAGTTGCAGTGTTGTTGTTCTTACCGCCTGTACCGCCGTTGATAGGCAGTAGATACCCACTTACAGATGTCTGTAGGTTAATAGGTGGTGCATTACCTGCCGTGCCATCATGGCTGTGTCCAGATACACCACTAAAACCCGCCTCAATCTGGTTAAATTCAGCGATTAGCGGTGGTGCTGTAATCTCTGCGCCATTGATAATATCAGGTGCGGATTGCCGTGTATAACCTGCCATTAATTATCGCCTTCCCGAAATAGAAAATTCAAATACTAAGCCTTGGATAGAAAAGGGTTCTGACTGTCCCACAGTCACGAAGGTTGCCCTTGCAGAGAAACCTGAACCTTGTACATCCGTTGTCATAATCGGCTTAGAGTTACCGCCGTACAGGATGTTTGCCCCACCGTAATCGATGTTAAGACCGCCGTATTCCACAGGACCACCAAGGCTTTCTTGGGAATAACTAGAAGGGCGTTGTGTGTTGTAGTCGCCCCAATCATAAGCCATCGACAAAAATAGCTTTACTGGACCTTCTGCTCGAATGAAGGTGTTAACCTTCCGCATTGTCTTACGAACTTCAGTGTCACCAAAGTCTAGATATGGCGTGGCGTATACTGAGGTAATGTCTTCACCGTTGAAGCTTGTACCCTCTTCCTGCCTGTATACCTTACCGTCGTAATCACCATGCAGGACATACTCTTCACGTCCGATATAATCACTTGTGCAGCAAGAAGCCCGAATACCGTTTAGTTCACCAAACTCCCATCCGATAGCACCATTCTGTTCCGCAAGACCACCAATGATGCCGTAGGAGTTTGTAGGGGTATAGCTATCGTCGCCAACAAAGAAACGAACCTGAGACTTACCACGGATCACAACACCATTCATTGTGTCCATGTCATACTGGCGTATCATGTTAACCAATGTAACCTGAATAGCCTTTGATAGCGTCTGGATTTCAACGTCACCAATACGGGATGTACCTGCAACGGGACGGAAACCCTCTGGTGACAAAAAGATTAGGTCGCCGCCAATCTCTAGAACACTATCCCGTGCCACGCATCCGACGTTAGCTGTAACTTGGTCTAGAACAAATCCTGCAGTTACGTCTGGACTAACCTTCTTAATCTGGTTGATGCCAAATACAAATAGGTCATCACGGAAAGGCTTGAACTGGACTACGTTAAATCCTGGGGTGATCTGACCCCCACCTGATGCAGACGTGAAGTCAAAAGGGTCTGCAGGTGCGGAGTGACAGATAACAGCACGTGATGTTTGATCGCCGCCTAGAAAGATATGGTTTTCAAAAACTTCAACAATGGCAGGTGCGTTAATAATCTGATTACCACCTGGGCTTGCTGATGTACCTGCACCAGAACTATTTAGCTGATACCAGTTAGTTCCATCAAAAACTGTAGCGTTATTAACACCATCTACAAAGATGATATGAGAACCATCACCAAAGTCGAACTGTGCATGTCGTAGCTTAGTGACTGTACGAACACCGTCAGTTGTATTCAGCGTCAGGCTGTTGGTCATTGCCTGCCAACCTACCTGCGATACGAACTTGTAGAACTTATAGGTGTTAGCACCTGTGTCCTTACGTGCAGCCATGATGTATGGGCTACCAAGGTGTTCGTTCTTGTAGATAGCAACCGCTAGTACAGGACCCTCTGCTACACCCTCGCCTACTTCGGTATCTAGACCTTCTAGAAGACCGTAACCCTCAACACGACGATAACCGCCGTATAGGCTAGGCTCATAGTTCACTAAACGTGTAGCGGCACCAGATGCAGCCTCAGACAGAAACAAATGGTTTTCGTTACTGTTTAGACCGCCTGAACATACCAGTTTATAACTCTGGATTTCGTCAGCCATTAGAACTTAATCCTTGTGTCCCGCACGTATTCGTAGCTGTTGATGTACAAAGTCTGCAGGTCTTTTAGGCCGCTCTCAAAAGCAATGAATGCAGCGTTGGCTGCATCAAGGTTATCTTTGAACATGTAGAGGTGATACAAAGCACCATCTACAATCACGGTATCAAAACTCTCAGGAATACGGGTTACGTCGTCATATGCCGTAAGATCAGCGTAGTTTAGATAGTAACGGAAGCGCACACTATATGCCTGATTGGGTGAAGGTGTTACGCCAAAGCCTGTACCGTGTGACGGGAATACAAAGTCTGGGATACCACGTCCTGCAGACCCTGCTTCATAGTCGTCGTCACGATAGCTTTTGTACCATTCGTCACGCTCAATAGGCGACAAGGTTTTATAGCTTGCACCTAACGACGCATCCTTTTGGATTTGGAAAGAGTTAAAGTCTGCAATCTTAAAATAGTCGGGCCAATCGTATTCTGTACGACCTGCCGTAAGAACCTGTGTATGCTCTGAAGCATTAAAGGGCCATTCAAACTCAGCCTGATTGATCTTAGCAATAGCCGCACGTACTGCATCTTTAACAAGTGCCTGTACGCCACGCACTGTACTAAAGTCTGCTTGCGCAATCTCCACCTCGTTAATACGGCGAAGAACCATGTTACATAGATTTATATAAGAACTGGCCATGAATGATCCTTAAAAGGGTAAGGGGGGCAAGTTTCCCTGCCCCCGATAAGGATTATGCTGCGTTGTAGTTCGCTGTGATAATACCTTCTGGGCGTAGAATTTTACGACCATAAAGCTGCATACCACGCACGATGTCTGCGAATGTGTCTGGTGAGCGGAAGCTCTCAGTTTTCGCAATTTGGTCTGCGACTGCTGCTGAAGAGTCGTGACCTGCAACGATAACACCGAAGTTAGTTGTAGAACCTGCAGAGGCTGTTGTACCTGCACCTGTACCTTTGTAAGGTAGGTTGTTTGATTGGTACACACGGAAGCCACGGATGGTGCCTGGAAGACGACCATTACGTACTTCACCTTCACCACCGAAGTCTGCGTTGACCAATTTTGCGTCTTCATCCATTAGGATTTCTTTGAAGACAGGATCAACAACAACCCAACGACCGTCTGTGTCCACGTTAGCTGCGTCCATTAGACGTGCCATGCGGTTCAAGACTGCCAAAGGTGATGTTAGTGCGCCTGTGCCGCCGCCTGCTACGACAGGAATTGAGTTTCCTGCAGTACCACTGAATGCGCCTGCGTTTAGCTTGTTAGCTGCAAGCAATTCGTCATTGCCTGCCGCTGCGTCAGCTTTTGTACCTGCAGCTGCAGTACGTGCTACCCATGCAGAACCGTTCCATGAGTAACCAGACATGTAGCCTAGTACGTCTTGGTCGAATGCATCACGCAGTTTGTAGCCTGCACGATCCGTCGCCAAATCCATGAACGATACGTGGCTGTGGGCCTCTTCGATATCGTCCAATGAAAATTGGAAATAGTTCGCTTGGTCTACAACCATAGTGAAATCAACATCTGCCAAATCTTGTGTCGCAAGCGTTGTGCCACGTGCATAAGTATTGATCGTGATATCTGGTTCTTTGATGATTTTAACACTATCGCCCATGTTGGCGATTTCGCCTGCATAGTCAGTGTTTGTAATATCTTCTACAACAGAAGATTTGCGGAAAGCTTTTTGAACTTTCTTTGAATAGATAACTGGTGAAAAGTTACCATTCGGCAGGTTTGTGTAACCTGTTGCTACTGGAAATGCCATTGTTAATACTCCTTGTGAAATGGCAGGTCGGATAAACCGACAGACAAAATCAGAAGGTAACAATTAAGTGGCAGTGTTGATGTAGGGGTGCGCACATACTGCCGTATGAACGGGCCATACCACACTGGTGGACTATTTGTTTTAGTCTTCTGGGAAAATACGAATTGAGAGGTAGTCGTTGCCGAGGCTCTCATTCGTTTAAAGCTATGCTATACCAATAATTATAACATGATAATATTGTTTAGTAAATAGCTATCTCTTTTAAAAGTGGCGCATTATGCCACTTAACGTGCGCCACCCGTCATGTCGTAAGTAAATGCACCTGTGCGCATTGCCTCTAGGATAGCGTCTTCGTTTGCTTCATACTCACGGTCAGACATCTGTGCTACCTGACTTTCTGTGAACTTTGCTTTTCCTGTTGCTGCAGGGGCCGCTGAAGTTGTACGTCCAACGGCTTCTGCCGCTGATTTCTTTGATGTGGTTTTGCGCTTGCCTGTATCGGCTTTATACAAGTCGATTGCACGGGCAGCGGCTTGAGCATCGGTGTTGTTCTTATAAAGAGCATCTTGGATATACATCGGCTGCATTGATACCCAGTCGTGGAAGGACGGGTCTTGGCGAATGTCATTGAAGTCAGGATGTAGCTTCATAAGCTGTTGTTCTGCTTCTTTTTTGGTTAGCTTTGTCTCCAAGTCTTTTAGGTGACCTAACCGCTTTTCACCCTCTTCTAGGGCTTCGTTTGCTCTCTTACGTGCAATAGTATCGACGATCTTTGCTACATCAGGATATTTCTGTGACCACTGTTCGATTTCCTCATCTGTTTTAGGGAAGCGAATTTGGCCTTTAGCTGCAGTTTCTAGCTGAGATTTTATTGCAGCTAGTTCTTTATCCTTCTGGGCCATTAACTGTTGTGTATGGCGGCGAAGGTCACCGTAGCGTTTTTTAAAGGATGCCTCTTCAGAATTTTCAGGTTCTGGTTCTGCAGTTGCTGCCTGTTGTTCCATTTCCTGAGAGTAAGTTAGTTCGTCGTCTAGTTCTTCTTTGCGCTTATATTTATTGCTCATGTTTTACCTCTGGGGGCTTCACTGTGTGAAGGTAGCCCAACTTAAATCACACGATGAAAGTAACCTTTGGTTTCTTCACCATGCCGTACATAGAAGTCTTTTTGGAATAATCGCTTTCTTCGTATTCTTCCGTTTCACGGACTTCTGGTTCCTCTTCAGAAACCTCCACAGTCGCCTCTTCAACCTCATTGCCCTCTGGGGTTTCCTCTTCCTCTGTGTGATAACCTGTGCCACCACAATGGTCGCAACCTTCGCCCTCACACTTCGGACAGACTTCACCCTCTTCGTCTGCATTTTCTGCAGCTTCTTTAATCAAGCCCATAGCATCCATTGCCATGAGGCCCATCTTTGCCTCTTCCTGCATCATCATGATCTTTTCTAGGCCATGCCATTTGACCACGTCTGCAGGCAGGACGTATTCGCCCTGAGAGATATTAATATCGATATCGTCACGTACTTCTTCAGCACTAGAACCGATAGGAATAGGATTGCCAGAGACAGGATCAACAGGCTCCATCATACCGCCGTGGTACATTGCCTTTTCGTCTTGCTCTGGGTCATCAACCATTGCTTTTTGTACGGCTTCGCCACGGGCCTTTTCATAAGACGAAAGCTCATTATCTCCGTCTAAGTCTGCAGCGTCTTCGTCTAGTTGAAATCTTTTATTAGCCATGTCATAGCCTTCCTTTGTGTCTATGCCTTTTCGGGCTACAGCCAAGCCGCCGAGGGCATATTCGTTTTGTGCAAATTTTTCGGGTTCTGCTAATCCTGCCTCAATCGCAGCCTGCTTAACCATTTCGTCTTTAGTTTCGTAGAAAGCCTGACGCATTTCTTCTTCAGAAAATTCTGGGCGAAGCTTGGGACGTATAGATGTTCTAGGAATAGGAACGTCTTCAGGTATAAACTTCCAAACTGGCGCACCGTCTTCATGCTTTTCTGGTGTTAAAACAAGAAAGCCCCCATCTACTTCCATCACAGGATCAATAGGCTTACTAGCCAACCCTCCCTCAAAAAAACCCATGTCGGCATACTCTGGGTAGGTTACCTCTACGTTGTGTGAAAATTTGGTATCGTACACAGGCTCTTGGCCCTCATATCCACGATAGAACGTGTGACTACCGATAGTTACAGGGTCTGGTCCTTCAAACTGCGAACCACGCTTCTTTGTCTTACCTGTATTCTGAAAGAAGGTACGACCATCTACTGCGTCTTCGCCTAGCTGAACATAGTCCACAAACTCATTTAATTGTGCGTTCAGGTCGTCTTCTGGTGCAGGTATCTTAGATACGCCACCGTATGTCCGTACAGGCTCAAATTCACTGGCAGACAGTATTTCATCTACTGTGTCGGGAAAGCGATCTGATGCTAAACGGTTAAGGATAACAGCACGTACAGCATCACGTCCCTCTTGACCCTCGCCACGGGCCTCTGCCCATACTACACGCTCAATCTTTTCAATGTCACCATACGGCAGTTGTGTTTTAGGCCGTAGCTTCGGACGTGGGCTAGTATCCACTATTCCGCTCCCTTGATTGCTTCATCACGGATTGTCGAAAACCTACGAAGTTCGATTAGTGCGCCCTGCATCTCTGTGATGCGGTTATGGTCTTTCTGAACTTCTAGTAGATCACGGTATTTGTTGATGCGGTAATCCAGATAAACCTGTAACCGCTCCATCATGTCTTTGTCGTTGACTAGAGGTAGCAACGCACGACTTGTATCTTTATCCATTAATTAACGGGACCTTGTGGCTGTTGTGGTGGTACTCCCCCATTGTCGCCGCCCCCTGAACCTGTGAAGCCCTCTGCGTTAGGCTCTGGTGCATTACCTGGAGCTATGTTGCCCCCACCGTTTCCTGTAGGATCGGAAGGTGCAGGTGCGCCCCCTACTGGTGCAGCCTGTGGTTCAGGCTGTGGCATCAGTGCCTGTATCTCTGCCATCATTTTGGCTTGGATCATGGCTTCACGTGGATCGTTAAGAATTTTGTCTTCATCCAAGTCCATCGATGCTGCAAGTTCACGTAGGATAAAGTCATACTTAACAAATGGTGCCATCTGTTGATTGGCAGTCATCTGCATGAACTGTAGCAAGCGTTGGCTACGGATTTCGTTACGCATCAAGCTTTCAGTACCACGGGCCACAACGTCTAGGTCACCCTTGGTATATTCTTCATCAAAGTTGAACTGCATGTTAAATGCGAACAATGCTTTGCCTAGCGGTGCCAATAGATAGTCATCTAGGTTACGCACAACCGCTTTAATGTTCTGTGCGGCGGCACCCATAAGCATGGACATACCAGACGCTGTACGACCAACACCCATGACACCACCAACACCGTGGCTGTATGATGGGATGCCTGTGGCTTCGTCAGATAGCTGACGGGCTTTGTCGAACATCATCAATAGTTCGTTGGAAACATTTGGAAACTTGGTGCCAAAGATAGCCTGTCCTGGTGCGCCTGCCTGACGACGGAAGACCTTGCCTGGATATACTGAAAGGTCTTGGCCTGGGACTAGGTTAGTCTCATCGATCTCAATAAGCAGGTTACCCGACAAGGCACCGTTATCTACAGCCATACGCATGAAGCCATTCATCAATAGCTGTGTGTCTTCCATGTTTTCAGCAACACCGATACCGAAGAACCCGTACGGGTTTAATTCATACGGTACGGCTGTATAAGGAATGCGTATAGGCGTGAACGGGTTGATGACTAAGCGTAGAATTTGTCCATTACAAATCCATACGTTCACTTGTACTTCGTCACGATCTGCTACTTCCTCTGGTAGCTCTAGGTCTGCCTGTTCTGCAAGCTCTGCATCTAGGACACCCCAATACTCTAGGACCTCATAGCGATCTGGGCTTTCAGAGTTATTGCTTTCGTCTAGTGCGTCTTCCCAATATTCACGCTGATACTGAGGGCCTAACTCAATAGCAATCTCAATGCTCTCATTACGGAAATGTGGGCGTTGTTTAAGCGCACGTAGCTGTGAACGGTTCAGACGGTGACGTTGTATAGTATACTCAGCTTCAGCCATGTTCCGTGCGTCGGGATCAGGGTAGAGGTCCCAGATAGACACATACTCCACTTTAGGAATAGTTTCGTACACAGGATCATAGTTACCCTCTTCGTCCCAACGTGGATATTCCTTGTCGAATGCAAACGGACCCTTCAGACAACCTGTACCAAACAAACATGTCTCAAAGGCTACAGAACGTAGGTGCTTAGAAGCATGAGTTTCATCCAACTGGTCATGCATCTTGCGTTCCATCATCTGAGCGGCACGTTTTGCAGGCTCAAATAGGATAGCAGAGGGTGTAGAACCTGTTCCTAGCTCTAATTCTTCCGCAATAGGCTGTAGATCGGCAGAATATGGCCCTAAATCCTTTTCTAGGTCAGGACGGGCGATAGGACGCTTGGGTTTGTACTGAACCCCTGCCATTTCCTCTACTTTTTCCGACGTAATGGCGTTTGGGTCGTAATTTACCTCGCCTGCAACGCCTGTAGGCATCTTACGGCTCTCTACACCAACAGGAAACTTCGATCCTGCGAATAATACGTCCACAACCTGTGCATATGCCGCCAAAACCTTGGTTTTAGTGATCTTAACAAAGGCCTGAGACTTTTCTGTGTCGGTAAACTGCACGTCTGGGCCGTATAGACCACGATAGTTGCGGTATGCCATTAACCAACGCTCTTCATCCGATAAACGATGGTCTTTAGAGCGTCTAAACTGACCTTCAATGAAGGATGATACGCCAGAATAATCTAAATTCTCTTGTTCTACATCCCCATCCTCTTGCAAGGCTACAACATCAGAGGCTTCAGTCTGATCTTCGGGTGCAGGGCCTGTAGGTTTGTCCATTAATGCCATATTTTAGTATCCAAATCTTGAATCTGAAGGTGTGTACCGTTGAATTGGGACACCACGCCCCATATCGAAGGGTGAAAATGCTCTAGGGCGGCTCATAATACCGTATCTAACGCTGTCATATGCGTGGTCCGTCGCATAACGAGGGTCGATGTCGTCTGAACCTTTGGGGTCTGAAGGAATTACAGGCAAATCTGCGATAATCTGGCGGCAAGTGTTAAAGAAAACGATGCCTGCTTGGCCTGTATCTTCGTCTACTTTCAGAACTTCATGAAATCTGTTCTTACCAGATACCCTTGCACCTGCAGTACGGTCACTTGGTCGCCACCTACAGCCCATGCTAATCATTTCTTCAGCTATACTGGGGCCGATTTGACCACGGTTGTGCCAACAAGAGCTATCTAGCACCCCATACTGGATGCTCTCACCTCTCTCTGCGTTGAGGACAGCCTTTGCCAAGTCCTTTCCTGTGTGCTTCGACACGTATAACTCTCTATAGACGTAGAGGGTTTCGTAGCTTGGATCGATAGCGAACCAATGAACAGCACTATAAGAGCTATACCCATAGTCGCATGAGCGAAAACGTCGCCAATCGTCAGGAATATCAAACGGCTCACATACATGAACACTCTGTTTGAACTCAGGGAACGCTGCGCCATCCGCAACAGCCCAATCCCCTTCCAACAATTGTCGCCTTTGCATCTCAGGCAAGGCCATAAGGTTGGCTTCATACTGCCCGTCCTGCATCAAATAAGGGTTGTCTTTAAGTGACGCAGGAATAAAGCGACGGTAGAACAGCGGTTCCCCTGCCCGTTCATGGCTTTCTGGGAATACCATCGGCTCACCAGTGTCTATGTCGGTGGCGATAAACCTTTTGTTTGCAGGTGCGGGGTCTACAAACATCTTCTTAACCCATCCATGTCCTCTACCACCTGGGTTGGTTGTAGCTCTTTGGAATAGAGGTAGGTCTGGGTCGGTGGTACGCAGACGTGAACGCATGTAGTTCCATGCAAACGGCGTGGCGTACTGGGTAAGTTCGTCAAAGGCTATATAGCTGAACGCTAGACCTTGGTAACGCAGAACGTCTTCGTCACGTTCAAGGTAGGTCATCCACAGTTTAGCACCGCTAGGAAATACCCACTGAGACTTCTTTTCTTGCCACTTAGCCCCAGGGTATATCTTGGGGTACATTTCCTGTGACTTCCAGATTAGTTCCCGTAATTCATCGTTAGTACGACGCAGGATAATCCCGTTGAAGTTCTTATTATGGAAGTAGCGCATCGGGTCGGCTAGTAGTCCATAGGATTTACCGCCACCCGCTGCCCCGCCGTATAGTACCTCACGTTCAGAGGCTGCAAGAAAGTCCGTCTGGGGGCCTGGATTTGGTTGGAATACAACCTCACGCTCTTGCTGTTCTAACGTGATAGCACCGAAGTCTA
>Ga0070752_1002359_pt1 | contig 12306 bp, 25 predicted proteins | sample VirMetDEL_Aug_30_FD_77440 | JGI IMG/M metagenome (GOLD analysis project Ga0070752, IMG submission 77440) | Aqueous microbial communities from the Delaware River and Bay under freshwater to marine salinity gradient to study organic matter... | ecosystem: Environmental > Aquatic > Marine > Coastal...
AAATTTAGAATTGTATGTTAAATATAATTCAAAATACAATAGGTTCTTTAGCTAGAAGAGTTCTTAGTATAGTCAAAGATGGACTAAAGATGTGGCTACCTTTTTCTAAAGATGGTAGCGACTCGTCAGGCAACTCAAACAACGCTACTTTATACACAGGAAAGGCACTTAGCTTTGATGGGGTTAATGATTATGTAGATTTAGGTTCACAATCAATGCCTAATACATCTGCTGCTACTTTTGTTTTTTGGTGCAATCCTACATTAACAAGTAGCTCAGGAGATAGAGCAGTGATAAGATATGGTAAGTCAAATGTGTGGTTTAACGACAATAATGAGATACAAGTTTATCCTGATATAGCTGGTTCTGTTGCTCAGTTTACTGGTTTATCTGACCCCTCAGGTAAATATCAAAGATTTGTTGTTACAATTTCAGGCACAACAACAAAATTATATATAGATGGAACTTTAATAGGTTCTGCAACTACCCCTGCTATTTCAACCACAGCATCAGCAAGTTATATTGGTCAGTTTGATACAAACAAATTCCTACCTGCAAAGCTATCAGATGTTCAACTTTACGATGTAGCTTGGTCTCAAACCGATGTAACCTTTGACTACGAAAATCCTCAGCACCTTGTAACAGATAGAGCTGCTTCGAGTATAGCATTATCCAACCTAAAAGGCTATTGGCATTTGAGCGAGGGTGCAGGTGGCTTCGCCTATAATAGTGCTGTTGCTTTAGGTTCAGAATTGGTTACTAATGGGGATTTCAATTCGAGTGGTAGTTGGGGTACAGGAACTGGATGGACTATTGACACAGTTAATGGAAAAGCTAAAGTAGACAACGGTACAACCACGCAATTAACTCAAAGTTCATTTCCAGTAACAAATGGTAAAACATATTTTGTAAGTTTTCAGATTAGTGATTATGTTTCAGGAAGTTTTCAACCACAATTTGGGTCAAGTCAAGTTATAGCTTCATTAGGAGCTAACGGTGTATATCGCTATACAGTTACTTCTAGTGTAACAAATCCTATTCTTTATTTATATGGTGTTGGGGATTGCGAATTTTCAATAGATTATATATCAATAAAAGAGGTTTCAGTAGGCGAAATAAACGGTGGAACTTGGTCGCTTAGACAGGCTACTATACCTCAACTTGGTTTGATGGATTGGAGTAAGCCAACGATAGGTTCAAATGTAGTTACTCTAATATCAGACCCTAACGACAAATCTAAAGATGTCTTAGATAATATTGCTCGACTTAGAGAGCATAGTTTAAATTTAGATGGAAGTGGTTACGCAAAGGTAGACCCTGATAGTAGCTTAAATATTACTAATTACTCTATTGATGGTTGGTTTTATAGTACAAATAATTCAAGCAATTATGAGTCTATCCTTACTAAACTAACGCAAGATAATTTTGAGGTATATATTAGAAATTCTCAGCTTAGATACTTTAATAGTACAGATTCAGAAAAACTATTAGCTAGTATTTCACTTAATGCTTGGACTTACTTTTGTATTACTGAGAGTGGAGGAACTTTAAAGTGTTACATTAATGATGACTCAATTCCAAAATCATCTCAAACAGTAACTCCAAAATTTGCTAATTCAGGAAATGTATATATTGGCTCTAATCAGTCAGGTGATTATTCAAATGCTCTTATAGATGATATTAGAGTATATAATGGTGTTTTATCAGCAGATGAAGTTCTACAAAACTACAACGCAGGATTAAACCAACATAAAACAGGAAGTTCATTTAGCGATGATTTCTCATCAGATTACGGATTTTAAATAAATAAATAAAAAATGGCAAAAAGAGATTATAAAAGTTCAGCATTAAGAAACGGATATAAATCCTTAGTCGGTAATAATTCAGATAGAAAGGTGTCAGTTACTTCAACTGATAAACGAACTAGAGCAGAATTACTTGACTCAATAGAGGACTTATTCCAAGGTGGAGCAGGTTCAATTAGTGCTGAGGATTTAAGAGCCATATTAACTATGATAGTATTATCAAATAAAAACACTAGCGATGATAGGTAAATTTATTTGTTTAAATGAGCAGACTTATAATTCTGAAATACCTGCTGAGTTAGTTAGTAGATATGCAAGAGTTGATGAAGATGAGGAAGGTGTTTTAGTTGATGTTTTACCTACTACATTTGCACAAGTTGGAGAGGATAACAAAACTGCATACGGATCGGTTGTAGAATTAACTATAAACGATGCTAAATTCTATGTAATGGAACTAGAAGCAAGTTGGTTAAATGGCGAAGTTTCTGCGTTGATTAAATTAGGTGATGGGTTAAGCTATCCGAATAACACTCTCTTAACAAAAGAAGAAGCAAAGACTTTAATTAAAACAAATCAGAATGATTTATATTGATAAGGTAGAGGATTTTTATGTTATTACTTACTTAGTAGGTGATAAGGTACAACTTCAAACACATAGACAAGAGGAAAAGGATGCTAAAGCTTACGCTAAAGCATTGGGAAAGAAACACAAAGTTAAAGTAAATGCTAAAGCTAGTTCCAAATCAGCTTAATAAGGTTTATTTATCGTTGTTTGAAAATTCTACAGACACGAAAAATAACTATTATTTGTTAGTAATGACTAATCTTCAAACTAGAGAAAGCGAAGAAAAAGTTGTTACTACAGTATTAGCTAATGAGAGAGTTGTTACATTATCATTCTATGTGAATACTCGATCAAATCCAAATTTTACTATGGATGAAGTTAGCTTTTATAGATATGATGTGTATGAGCAAACAAGTGCCACAAATACAGATATAAATAATTCTAGTGTTCTTGGTTTAAGGGAAACAGGAAAAGCTTGGGTAGGTGGAACTAGTGAGGTATCTTATATAAAACAAGAAGAAGCCGATAAGACAAACGATGTATATTTAAAAGTATGAGTTTTAAAGTAATAAATTTCAGTTCGGAAACATCTCCAAAAGCAGTTGAAAGCCCTGTAAAAGATTGGGTATCTTATGGCGAGGATAACAACTACTTTCAATATTTAATTGATAGGTACAACGGAAGTGCCGTAAATAACGCAATCATATCGAGTGTAAGCGACCAAATATATGGCGAGGGGCTAAGTTGTACGGATAGCAATAAAAAGCCGTTAGACTTCGCTAAAATGCGTTCCATATTTAAGGCAGAGGATTTACGAAGAATAGCAGGAGATTTAAAATTGTTAGGTCAAGCTGCATTTAATATCGTTTGGAATAAGGGTAGAACTGAAATACTTAAAGCAAAACATATACCTATGCAGAACCTACGACCTGAAAAGGCAACGGAGGGCGAAATTAAGGCATGGTATTACTCAGATAATTGGGCTGAATTTAGAAAAGATAGGTATAAGCCTAAAAGAGTAGAAGCTTTTGATGGTTCAAGGGGAGATGAAACTCAAATCTTAGTGATCAAGCCTTACGCAGCAGGATACTATTATTTTTCTCCTGTTGATTATGCTGGTGCTTTGAAATGGGCTGAGATAGATGAGGAAATAGGTACTTATCACTTGACTAATATACAAAATGGTTTTGCTCCTAGTATGATGGTAAACTTCAACAATGGTTTGCCTAGTGAAGATGAGCAGAGAGTTATAGAGCGAAAGGTAGAGAAGAAGCTACAAGGTACTGGAGGTAAGAAATTCCTACTTTCATTTAACGATAATTCAAGTACGGCAACAACTATTGAGAGTTTACCAATATCGGAAGCATCAGAGCAATATAAATTCCTTTCAGAAGAAGCAACTAAGAAGATTTTAGTAGGTCATAAGGTTACCTCTCCTATGTTATTCGGTATTAAGGATAGTACAGGTTTAGGTAATAATGCTGATGAGATTAAAACGGCTTCTCAATTATGGGATAATACAGTAATAAAACCAAAGCAAAACATAATACTAGAAGCTATTAATCAAGTTTTAGCAGTAAACAATATTGTTTTAGATACTTACTTTAAAACTTTGCAACCTATTGAGTTTATAGATACGGATGGCTTAGATGCAGAAGAAACAGAAAAAGAAACAGGTGTTGATATGTGCCAAAACTTCTCAAAAGAAGATGAGAAGAACGATACTTTAGTTGCTTCTGAGTTGATTGGTTTAGGCGAAGAGTTAAGCGATGAAGAATGGGAGTTGATAGGCGATGAAGATGCAGAAGAATACGAAGCACTAGAGCAGTATAAGTTTGTGAGTAGTGGAACGGCTAGACCTAATTCAGATAGCGAACAAGATGCAACTATAAACGGATTTATGTATAAGGTTCGCTATGCTTATGAACCACTAGCAGTAAGTTCAAATAGTAGAGCGTTCTGTCGCAAGATGGTAGATGCTAGAAAGCTATACAGAAAAGAGGATATTATTGCAATGGGTGAGAAGTCAGTCAATGCAGGTTGGGGCAAAGGTGGTGCAAATACCTACTCAATTTGGAAATATAAAGGTGGGGGAGATTGCCATCATAAATGGAGAAGAAAAACATTTAAGAGCGTTATTAAGGTAGATGTTAAATCTCCACTTGCACCAACAGTAAGCACAAATCAAGCAGACAAAGAGGGTTACAGAGTTAGAAATACAAAAGAGGTAGCTATCAAGCCTAAAGATATGGTTAATAGAGGATTTATAAAGAAAAGATAAATGGCATCACTATTTTGCAACGAAGATAAGTTAAAAAGTTCTACGGCTTTAAATTACAATGTAGATACGGCTTTCTTGTTACCTTTTTTAAAGATAGCACAAGACAAGCATATGCAAGTTATTTTAGGAACTGATTTATATGAAAAGATTGAAAATGACATAGCAGGTGTTGGTGGTGCATCACTTACCGGAGTTTATAAAACCTTAGTTGATGATTATATACAAGATGCGATTATTCACTATGCTTTAATTGAAGCCTTGCCATTTATATCTTTTCAAATTAAGAACGGAACGGTTACGCAAAAGAATAGCGAAAACGGAACGGCAGCAACGAAAGAGGACTTAAATTGGTTAATTCAAAAGGAGAGAGATACGGCAGAGTTTTATGGACAAAGGATAGTCGATTATTTATGCGACAATTCAAGTTCCTTTCCTGAGTACACTTCCAATAGTGGTTCAGATTTGTGTCCTATCTCTAGTGCATATAATATAGGTATAAGACTATGAAATATAAACCAAAGGCTAAGAATATAAAAAAGTTAAAATTATATTTAAGTAAGATAAAAAATGTATAAGGATATTATAGAAACGAATGTGATAAATACGGCAGCTATTGGAATAAGCTTTGCAGATATTAATAGTATGCTTACAGCTATCGTGTTAATTACGGCAGCAGTTTATAACATTCAAAAGATAGCAAATGAAAAAAAAGATTAAATATTTTTCAGCAGATGAATTTACTTGTAATGGGGTAGAATGTTACGACCTTATGAGTGATGATTTATTAATCAAATTAGATTTAGCTAGGGAGATTGCAGGAATACCTTTTCATATAAATTCAAGTTGGCGAGATAAGGTAACAAATGAGCGAGAGGGTGGCAAACCTAATTCGGCTCATTTAAGAGGAAACGCAGTTGACATATCTTGTGCAAATAGTTCTAATAGATTTACTATAATTGATGCTTGTATTACGGCAGGGTTTACACGCATAGGAATAGCAAAGACTTATATTCATGTTGATGTAGACTCAGATCTACCAAATTGCGTAGCTTGGCTTTATTGATATGAATGGATTTGAAATTAATTTAGGTGTTTATACTGGAATACTTGTCGGAGTTTGGACTGATAAATTTGAGGATGGTTATAAACATTGCATATATTTACCTTTTATTTTTATTGAATTAAATACTTATTATGATTGATTTTATTACACAAAATTGGGGAGAGTTACTTATTGGTTTAATGGCTTTCGTTAAAATAATTGTTAACCTTACGCCGACAGAAAAAGATAATTCTGTATTTGGTAAAATTGACACTTTAATCAACTACTTCATTAAAGACAAAACAAATGCCAATTAATTCTGTTTTTGCAAAAGGTATTATCTCAATTATTCCTGAAATGTTTAAAGACACAAAGGGTAAATGGAGCAGCAAGAGGACAGTAAGCGGTGTTCTTGCTATTGCAACAGTTACGCAAATTGAATCTAATGGAATAGATACTAACACTTTATTGTTAGCATTTATCTCGATCCTACCTTTATGCTTCTCTGTATTTGAAAAATAATTTTTATATCTTAGTCGAAACAAAAATAAGGCTATGAGAAAGAATAATCGTTTTAGGCTTAAAGCTGATGAGATTGAATTAATCAAAAAGCACCGAGCCAGTACCCTAGACAATTTTAACGACAATACTGCTTTAGATATGCACCTAAAAGATAGGGGTATAGATAAGAAAGATGTTGTATCTGTTAAGCATTGGCAAAATATGGGAGGGGAACTTCGCTTTTCTGTTGTTACTAAAGAAGGAAAAGGTATTGATGAGGATGGCATCTTCAAAAGGCTGAACACTTTTATAATTGAACACGCACCAACCTACCCAAAAGTAAAACATAAATCAGGCAGGCACTTGCTTGTTATTAATCCTGCTGACATTCACATAGGCAAATACGCTAATAGTGAGGAAACAGGAGAAGAATACAACATACCTATTGCAGTTTCAAGAGTTATTGAGGGTGTGCAAGGGCTTATTGATAAATCTAAAGGCTTTGACATTGATAGAGTTTTATTCTGCATTGGAAACGATATTTTACACATTGATAATGTTTATAATACAACCACAAAAGGCACTCCACAAGATTGCGACGGCAAGTGGTGGGAACATTACGAAATAGCATTACAATTATATGTTAAATGTGTAGAGATGCTCAGAGAAATAGCACCTGTCGACTGTGTTCACTCTATGAGCAATCACGATTATCAAAGTGGTTTTCATTTAGCTCACGCATTAAAGAGTTGGTTTAGAAAAACAGATGATGTTTCAGTTGATGCTAGTGTAAGTCATCGTAAGTATTATAAGTATGGTGTTAATCTTATAGGGTTAGAACATGGCGATGGTGCAAAGATGGATAACTTACCTATGTTAATGGCTCATGAAAAGCCACAAGAATGGGCGGAAAGTAAATACAGATATTGGTATCTTCACCATTTGCATCACAAAGTTAAGTATAAATGGAGAGATGCTAAAGATTTTATAGGTGTTACAGTTGAATATCTAAGAAGTCCAAGCTCGGCAGATAGTTGGCACTCTCGAAAAGGTTTTACAGGTTCGCCAAAAGCAGTAGAGGGCTTTATTCATGAGTTCGACAAAGGGCAAGTCGCTAGAATTACACATTTTTTTTAAATAATATCTAACTGATTATCAAAGACTTATAGAAATATAGGTCTTTTTTTTGGTTTTATTCTTAAAATTATTTTCATATTACAAAAAATAGTTTTATATTTGAACCATCAAACAAACAAAAAAAGAAAAAATTATGTTTACAATTACAATCTTCAACCACGTTACTAAATCAAACGGACAAAAATTTGAATTTGAAACTAAAAGGAAAGCAAATGCTTTTATAAAATCAAATAAAAACATAAAGAAAATCGGATATGATTTTCATGATGTAAATGATTTAAGCATTGAATATATTTTAAATTATTAATAAAATGGGGGTTCGCCCCCTTTAACCTAAACAACTAGAAACTATGACAAAGGTATTAGACAAAAAAGTAAGATTATTTAGAGGTGAGGTAATAGGATGGGATTTTACTTTCGATTGTGATATTGAAATATTTGTAGGAACGGATAATGAGGTTCAAGACTATTCAGGATGCGATTATGAAACGGCGATAGAATTAATAGGGGCTTAATGCCCCTTTAACTAAAACAACTAGAAACTATGAACAAAGCAGAAGCATACGACAATTTAATCGGCATCATTGAAAAGTGGGAAGCAGTTTGTGAGCAGGATATACAAATTTCTAAGGATATTAATATTCCTGACCATTTTGATAAAATAGTTTTGCAGAAACGATTAGGAAGATTAAATCAAGTTCAAGCTATAAAAAGAGACCACGCTCAGTATATCAAAGAAGTTAAGCGACAAGCTGAGATGCCTGAACAAATTAAGGCTAAAGGTTGGGATATTAAAAACCAAATGAGAATTCCACATTAATTTGTGTGTTCTAAAAATTATTTATATATTTGAAAAACTAAAAACAACTAAGATTATGGATGAATTTATTGCAGAGTATTGCCAAGAAGCAATTGAAGAAGTTATCAAAGCTCAGGACTACCTAGTTAGTATAGCTAAGTATTGTGAAGCAAATGCTAATCTTTCAAAAGTAGAGATAGCCCTACAAGAAGCAGTTAAACTATTAAAACAAAAATAAGATGGGATTACTAAAACAACTATTACTAGGAACACGACTTCAACAATTAGATAGAGAACTAATAATTGAAGAGCAGATCAACAACCAATATGATGAGTATTGCAAAACTAGAGAAAAGTGGACTACTGGAGAACGCAATGCTGAAATGAACAGTATAAAAGAATGGGAATACTTAAACAAACCTCGCTATGAACAGAGATAAGATTGCAGAATTGTACAAGAAATATGACCTTGAAAAAGAGGACATATACAAGCATCAACATTACCTAATTATCACAAGAGCAGGTATTGATAAAATCCAAGCGATAGAAGGTATTAAAATAGCTTACGAAGTTATCAAGTGTGAAACTAACTTCTGTGTAGTTAAGGCAACAACCAAAGACTTAGAAACATTTGGTAGCGCAATCAAAGGAACATCATTTAAAGATGGTAATACTAACTCTTGGTATGTTATGGAAATGGCAGAAAAAAGAGCGATGAGTAGAATAGTTTTAAAGGTGTGTGGCTTTTACGAACTAGGTGTATTTGGAGAAGATGAGTCAGAAGATTTTAAAAGAAAGTAATATGAATGTATCAGGTAGAGGTTGGCAGCCAACTACAGAGCTGCAAGAGGTGTTAATGAATACCTACAAAACCAAAAGCAATATCGGTAAGGTTTTAGGTTTATCACAACCTACCCTTATGATAGTGCTGAGGGATGAGAAAAAATTGAATTTAAAACAAATTCTGCAAATTAGTAAGGATAGCAGAATAGAATTAACTACTTTAATAAAAATGATATGAAACTAAGTCAAGAACAATTTGAACAATTACTAAGTAAATCCTCAGAGCTAAATAACACAACTGTTGAAAAGGTTTTATCTAAAGGCAGAGGAAAACGAGCCTGTGTAGAAACTAGGCAAATGGTAAGTAAAATGTTAAAGGATGTAGGTTATGGTTGGACTGAGATAGCTAGAATGCTAAATCGTACGCATGGCTCAATCATAAACAATTATGATAACCATGAGGTAGATTACGCTACTTTAAATTACTATGAGCAGTCTTTTGATAGGCTGCGTAAATATATGGCATTAGACTCTGATGAGGATGAATGCTTTGATGAAAAATTAATCAGCGAAAACGAAAGACTAAGAAATGAAGTAGCTAAACTAAGAGAACAAATCTTCGATATTAAATTAAATTCAATTAACTTAACTAAATCACTTAAAACATTATGCAATTAAAAGGAACAGTATTACAAATAAAAGAGGTACAAGTTATCTCTGAGAAATTTAAGAAGCAGGAGATAATCCTAAAACAAGATGGAGTTGAATACGATGCAGATGTGCCTGTTGAGTTTATCCAAGACAAGGGAATAGAACTTGTAAAAGGTTTAGAGGTAGGACACACTTACGAGATTGATATAAATATAAGTGGTAGAGCATGGAAAGATAGGCACTTTGTTAGCCTGAAAGGTTGGAAAGTTGCAAAGGTAGAACAATCCCCCTCGATTGATGAACCTGCTGATGGTATGCCTTTTTGATAAGGCTATAAAGCTACTCAGTTGGTTAAATTTAGAAGTGCTTTAATCGGCACTTCTTTTTTTTACCTTAAAAATATTTATATATTTGAAAAAACAAAAATTATGAAAATTAAAACAGTATTGAGTCAAGGTGCTTTTTGGCAAATAAATAAAGCATTAGCAAAAAAAGTAGGTTTGGAGTCAGCTTTATTATTATCCGACCTTATAGATAGGCAGTCTTATTTTGAGAATAGAGATATGTTAGTTAACATTAACGGAGAGGGTTATTTCTTTATCACTAGCGAACAAATAGAACAATCTACTACACTATCATACCATAAGCAAAGAAAGTGCCTTAAAACGCTTAAAAACAAAGGAATGATTGAAACTTTTTTAAGGGGAGTTCCTGCAAAAACACATTATAAAATAAATGAAAACAAGATTTGGGAATGTTTAAAAACTAGTTCTAAAGAAATTTCAAAACCAGTTCTTAAAGAATTTAAAAACTTGAATTTAAAAACTTTAAATACTATTAATAATAATAAAGAAATAATAATAAAGAATAATAATAAAGAACAAAAGGCTAAAGCCTATTTTGATGATTTGGATTTGAATAATTTGTTTTTAGAATTTCTTGATTTAAGAAAAAGTTTAAAAGCTAAAAATACCGATAGAGCAGTAAAGTTAATATTAAAAAAATTAGAGGGCTTATCATTAGAAACTCAAAAAGAAATGATTGAACAATCTATTGAGTGCAGTTGGAAAAGTGTATTTCCTGTTAAAAAGCAATTTAAAGAAAAGCCAAGCCTTGCGAAAAAATACTTTCCTGAGATGTTTGAAGATAAATTCAAAACAAATCTAAAAATAGAGTAGTATATTAAAAAAAGTTTTATATTTGAAAAAACAACGATATGGAAATAGGAAAACAACCAAGCAACGAATTACTATCATTTTGCGGAACAACTCTTAAAAGATGTTTGTTTGAAATGAGTCAAAGCAAATCAAATGAAGATATTGTAATAATGGCTAATATCTTAATGACTGATATAAATGAAAGCTTTTACCGATTGACTTATAAAGATATTACCGAAGCTTTCCATAGGGGAGTTAGAAAAGGCGAAGAGTTAGCAATCAATCCTAGAACATGGTGCAAATGGTTAAATGTGCAAAAGCTAAAATCAAACGCTACAAGAATTAACTCTGCTCAACTAGATGAGAAGATGAGAATAGAAACAAAGTTTAGTGAAGTGGATAAAAACAAGGTTCTGAGGGAGTTCTTAGAGCTTTGTATTATAGAACCATACGAAGAGTTTTGTAAGGATGAGGAAATAGTTTTACAAGGAGTCAATCAGATATACATTTGGCTAGAGAAAAACGGCTTTCTATTTGTTGCAGAAGATGAAAAAGAGATGATTTGGAAAGAAGTACAAGGAACGATTAAGAGAGGTAAAATGTTTAGGCACAATAATTCAAAGAAATATCATCCTGTAATTATGTGCAGAGAGATAGCAATATTAAACCTCTTCAAAGATATGAGAGAAGCTAAAACAGATTTAAGAACAGAAATATTTAAAACGCTAAAAAATGAATAAAGAGATAGGTAAATTACTAAAACAAAATGCTCGTAATGTAGCCAACTTTGGTACAGGAGGTAAGTACGATTTAAAGACAATAGAAAACTTTGATAAGGCTTGGCAAGAGATAGAGCAAAAGATAAAAGAGATTGATGCAAATTTCTATGAAGTAATAAAAAAGCAAGATGATTAATATAACTAACGAGTGCAATATGGAGCTTATGTCTCGCTACGAGGACAATCATTTTGATTTGGCTATTGTCGACCCACCGTTTGGAGTTGGAAATTTTGTTCAACAAACTGGTAATGTAAGGGGTAATAAAGTAGATTGGAATGAAACTATCCCATTCGATGATTATTTTAAAGAATTAAAAAGAGTAAGTAAGAATAGAATAATATTTGGGGCAAACTACTTCAATTGTTTTGAAGAAAAAGGTGGTGCAATTGTATGGATAAAGAATCAACCAATGCCGGATTTCTCAAAGTGTGTGATTGCATCTTCTTCATTTCACAAGAAAGTTGAATTGTATGAACAGACATGGACAAACTTTGTTGCAAAAGATAGAAGTGGAATTCATCCATGTGAAATGCCAGTTCAAATATATGAATGGATATTAATGAAGTATGCAAAAGAAGGTGATAAAATATTAGATACTAATTTAGGTAGTGGTAGTATAGCTATTGCTTGTCATAACTTAGGTTATGATTTGACTGCTTGTGAATTAGATAAGGAGTATTACGAAGCAGCTATGAAGAGATTAAACGAACATCAATCACAATTAAGAATTTATTAATATGGTACAACTAGACACATTTAGATTAATGTTCGGCTTCTCACCTCCTGAGATGCCTAGAGGGGAGAA
>Ga0070752_1002361_pt1 | contig 12304 bp, 6 predicted proteins | sample VirMetDEL_Aug_30_FD_77440 | JGI IMG/M metagenome (GOLD analysis project Ga0070752, IMG submission 77440) | Aqueous microbial communities from the Delaware River and Bay under freshwater to marine salinity gradient to study organic matter... | ecosystem: Environmental > Aquatic > Marine > Coastal ...
CTGCTTCTCTTGCTTCCTGCTTAGCAACGATTACTTTGTCTATATCACCGTCCTGCATATTTAACATATCAAAAAGACCACCACTCTTAAGTAGAGTGTTCAAGTCTGTATTACCTTCATCATTCAGATTCATCTTTTTTCTTAGAATAGCTGCGGCAGCTTGTGGACTCTTAGACATAGCTTCTAAAGTCTTTGCTAATTTAGCATGACTTCCACCTAACATCTTAAGAGTTTCAATTCTTCTATTCATTTTATCAGGATCATCTTGAAGTGAAGATAAGAATGAGCCTTTAGGAAATGCAGCAGCTATATCTTCAAAGCTTGAACTAGGTCCGATGGCTTTCAAGACATCATCTACACCAGCCATATGTTTGGCCATCTTGATTCCTTTAGAAGTAGTCATCATATCTACAAGTCTATCAAAATCATCTGGACTAGTAACATCTAGGCCAGCTAAAGTCTCTTCATCTAGAAGAGAAAACTCTTTCATGAATTTGCCATAACGAGGATCATTGTCTTTTAGATTCTTTATCCATCCAAACTGTTCTGAAGACTCTGGATCTATTGCTTGACCAAAAGGACCATCTTGTTTGAAACCTAGAGCAGCCATAAGCTTTTCACCTTCAGCTTCGAATTCAGCACCTAGGTCAAATCCTTCACCAGCTAGGATCTCTTCATTTGATTTCTGCACATTTTGAACTTGACTTAGTACATCGTCCATAGATTCTGCATTTGTACTCAGATCCTCAAATTCTTCTTTTGCCATTTGAGCAAAGTCATCACCATAAGTTTCAGCGAACTTATCGAGTAACTCTTGAGTAGATGCTCCATCCTTAGTAGCTTGAGCCATGTCAGCTAGAAGATTAGTCACATCATTCTTAATATTGTCATCATCTAGAAGATCATCAGTTGATATCAACTTGTCTCCTACTCTGACTTGATCGGCAGCATCAATTACGTCCACTGCTTGTTGTCCTTCTTGGAAGGAGGCTAGTTCACCACTAGCCCCCATTGATGCAAGTTCAGCCTGCAGTTGTTGTTTCACACTGGCAGGTATGGTAGGATCTGCAAGCATCTCCTGCATCTTATCATATTCAGACATGTTTTCTTTTTGGTAGGCTTCTACCTTCTCTTCTATATCAGTTAGGCTCATATCTTTCCAATTCTCACCTAACACATCAACAACTTGACCTTCGGTTAAACCAAGTGCTGTGTAAGTTCCATTCTCGTCCTTCTCTAAAAGACCTGCATCTATGATGGATGAAGCTTTCATATCAGCCGGATCCATAACACCATTAGCAATACCTGTACTTACGGCAGCATTGATGGACTCTTTGTCATTCTTATAAATACGTTCTAGTGCATCAACTGGATCCCCATCACCCCACGCCTCTTTAGGGAGGGCAGATAGAACGCTTATTACATTTTCTGGTGATCTAACTTGTAGAGTCTGTATCTGATTGAATGCATTCTTTAGAGAATCTCCATAACCTTCTGCGGCCATAGAAGTCAATTCCTCTTCATTGATATCAAATTGATTGTCTACTAGACCTTCGCCAGCTCTATTTGTCAACTGATCACGAACCATAGATTCCAATTGAGTAGAGAATGAACCTAAACCTTGTAGGGTCTGTGTTCTCTCTTTAGCGTCTTCAGCGGCTTGTTTATCTATACGTTGTCTAGCATCTACAGTAGTGAGAAAGTCCTGTCTAGAGGTAAGTCCTGCGCTCTCAGCACTACCCTGCTCTTGAGGCTTCTCTTGTTGAGCAGCCTGTTCATTATTTGCTGATTCAGGATTCATCTGTTGAGCTGGAGTTCCCATCATCTTAGATTGATCTGGGGTCATACCACCGGCAGCGGCATCCATAGGCGACGCAGCAGTAGGAGAGGTAGCTTTAGCTGCTGCCTCTTTCTCCGCTTTCTTGGCTTCTTCTTCAGGAGAAGTACCCATGATGTTGTTTAATACGCCTGCCATGTAAAAACCTCACATATATCTATTTTATCACTCTACGAATCATTTGTCAAGGCTTGATCCATACCTAGACCATTTTCAATATTTAACTTAAAGTCGATAGAAGTTACTATCAAATTCTCGTCCTTAGTTCCATGATCAAGTTTGAATTGATAGAACTGTAGAGTCCTGTCAGTAGGGGATAGACCTATTGAGTAGATACTCTTAGTTTCTGTCCTGTCAATTTCATCCATAGGAACAAAGTCATCAAAGTCTGCAGAATTAGAAGGATACAAATCAGTAACTCCATCAGTACCATCCAAATAGATGGTCACTCTATTAAGAGTCACTCTTGTTGCCTTATCTCCAAACGATTGAGCGCCATAAGTCCAAGATGATTCTATTGCCTTGCTGTCATCTCTATAGTCCGTTTTCGTACCAGTGTTACGAATTGAGAACATCTTACTTTCATATATTCCGAAGTAGACACCTTCAGTAGTTTCTTTCCAAGACCTAGCGTTGATATTGTCATAAGTAACCCACGCACCTTCTTGCGTTTCAGGAGTCTTAATGAAGTCATAAACAACTGCTTCAGAGGTAGTAGAACCATCATTCACAGAAACACTTAACTTATATTTACGATTGAGTGAATCTAAGAAACCAACAGCATCACCTCTTTTGTTTACGCTATCTCTCCAATATGATTCAATATTTCTACCAACATATTCTACTACTAGGTTTCTGTCAATAACATAAACACCAGTGTCATTAGCGAAGAACACTCTACCATCAACAGCAACTATTGATTCAGGTAAGGTACAACCTTGTCCCCATGTTTCTAATTTCTTAGCAGTCCTTTGAGTAGTATCAACAACGTAGATAGAGCTCTCTTTAAATACTAGAACATAACTAGAAAGAGAAGTGTCCTCACCAGCAGACACGCCAAAGAATCCACTGATACCTGTTATAACTTGACCATCATCAGCAGCTACATCAATTATAGAATCTGATTCAGTAGCGAATAAAGTAAAAGGATTGTCAACAACGTCGGGATAATTATCATAAGAAAGTACTACTCTCGATCTGAAGCTTAAAGGTTTACTGGTTATGTCAACCACTGTATTTGTATAATCTATTGTAGGTTCTAGAGCAGAGTCTGTAGACGCTTGTAGTCTTTTAGGAATGTAACCATTGATAAATACTTGCACATTCTTCTTAGCTAGAGTCTGATCATGATCAGTGTAATCGATTGCAAAACTAGTCAAGTCATCAAAAGCTTCTACAACTAGATTGTTGTAACCTACTGTGTCACCCCAACGAGCTTGACAGAACCCACCTAACTCTGGTAAGTTATCTGAAGCAACATCCATAGCAGCTTTATCTATGAAGTCCTGTTCTCTCATAACATCATTGATTGCTCTACCAAGATCTAGACCTAATCTGTTTGCAGGAACTGAATAACCATCAGATATAGCAGTTTGATCATGAGTTATAGAGCTTGAGGAAAGTCTGCAAAGAAGTGGGACAACAACGACATTATTAGTTGTAGGGTCATAGCTTCCGCCACTAGCTGCAGCAGCAACTATTAGACTTAGAGAATCAGCCACGTAATCTACAGGATCTAATTCATCAGCAATCTGTTTTCCTATATTTATAGTAATAGATGAAGCGGTAGCAGCAACAACTCTATAATGACCAGCCAACACACCGAATCTACCTACTTCACCTTTACCTACTATTTGTACATAATCAGGAGCACCAAACTTAGTATCGTCTAGAGTCACTCCGAATTGAATGAAATTGTCACCACTTATCTCTGACTTCACAATAGATCCTACAGAAGCTACAGCAGAATGAATTAAGTCTTCAGCTTGAACCTGTAATGTATCTGAAGCTAATTCAGGAGTATTGTAGAATACAAACCTCTGATCACCACCTTCTTGCCAAGTGATAGCTCCAGTTATTCTTGTTAAACATATTGCAGTTCTTAAGAAAGAGTTTTCTGTCAATGAGAATCCTTGGAGGTCTTCAAATCCAACATCAAGTCTTGAATTAGAACGAACACCTGCGTATATCATCTTGTTACCATTGTTAGTCATATAAGTTGACTTAGGTGGAACAGTTATAGCTTGAGGAAGTTCTAGTCCTTTTAGATTTACTGAAACCCTATCTGAAGAATTTCTATCAATAGATTGATCTGGCTTATAGTCTTCAAATAGAACAGTACCACTAGCAGTAGCATCTGATGGAGAGAATCCTTGAAGTTCTGGAAATCTTTTAGTAGCTACAGGATAGAATATAGCTTGATCTGGACCAGCTTCTGGATAACCTAAAGTTCTAAATAGACGTATTCTCATTCGTGACCAATCAATTTCAGCAGCACTTGAAGGAAATACAGTACATTTATGACTGATAGTAGAAGGGCTGTAAATTGTCAATTTTGTTTCATTAGCGCCTGTAGTTGGCCCAGTACCTACCTGTAGGTTTCTATCTACTGATTCTAATCTCATATAGTATCTGAAAGATGTAGGAATGTATAGGGAACCATTTGATCCTGAAAGATCTGTATCTATGTTAAGTTTGATCTCTTTAGCAGCAGCATCATAGTCTTTTAGAGTTGTTTCATATATTGTTCCACCAACATTGATATCGATTCTCCCACCTACTTGAGGAAGATCTGAAAGAGGCGGCATGTTTACAGTGAATGGACAAGTCAGTACATCAGCAGCCCATGTAGTATCAGTAAATGTAAATGCATTTGGAAGAAGCCCTGAAGTGGCATCTTCTGTTATCCATGAGTTTGATCTTATAGGCCAGTTAGGAATTCCAGCATCTTGAGTTATAACTCCATCATACTTCTTAACTGGATCTGTTTCGTTAGTAAAGAATACTGAATTTGATAATGCGGCAGATTGAACCTTATAGTTAGCTTCTGCATCTTCATATTGTTCAGCATTAACATCAACAACATTAGTTGGAGTTCTAGACAAAATAAGCCTACCATCTAGTTTTATAGTAGTTACAATACCACTTCTACCCGTGACTTCAACTGCTTCATCAATTGTTATAGTCTTAGCTTCAGTATCAATAGCAAGTATTTTGAATTTTCTTTTGTAACCAAGTAAAGGAACTAGGTCACCTTTAACAAACCAATCTGTAGATTTGACAGGAAGAACATCAGTTACTCTTCTATATGATAGAGGTACAGCAGGTTGAATAGTCACACCACTTAGAACATCACATATCCAAATTTCATTATTCACTTCATCTATACTAGATATACAAGCTCCTTCAATGAAGTTCACTTTATCGTCTACTTTGCCAGAAGGCGTAGAAGCTAGAGTCAAGTAGTCAGTATTAACACGAACTCTAGTACCAGAAGACACATTACATGGAGTGTAAGTAGGAAGTCCCGGAACAGATAGAACCACAGTGCCTTCTACTTCATCCGTAGATAGAACTTCCCATTCACCATTATATTCTGGAACTTCTGCATTTCTAATACTCATAATATCTCTATTAGGTACTAGTGTATTTATGGATCCCTCAGTCACATTATCTAGTTTCAAAGTGACTTTAACTGTTCCATTCTTTAAGTTGTTAACTTTTAAAGCTTCTACTTCCCCGTCAACAATACCAGAACCAACAACACCTCTATTCTTCCCACCTAATGTTGTATGAGAACCGAAGAACGTGTCAACCACTTGAGCACTTACACCTTGAATATCTTGAAGATCTACATCTGTAATAGGAAAGTATTGTCTATTTTCTGTTTCTGGAGAATCATTCCATAGATCTCCTTGACTTATAGCTATCAATTTATTGAAGTCTTTACCAGACCATTCATCTATCTTTTTAATTTCTCTATATTGTTCTCTGTTATTTATAGTTAGGATATCATCTTGAGAGAATCCATGTACCCATGTACCAGAGACTTCAGATTTATCTAAATCAAAATCACCAGCATTACCATTAGATATGAGTCCTTCAGCAGAAGTCCATATACCTTGTGCGGGATTTTCAACTTCAATACCTGCTACAATTGGAGTAGAAGGAAATCTCACAAACTTAACTTGTGTATTTTCTGCAGGATCCATTGAATAGGTACATGTTAAAGTTTTAGTTGATTGATCATAAATTATAGAATTAGGAATAACTTCTTCTTGAATAGAATCAACACCATCAGGAACGACTCTATATAGAGCTGTTGTGTTGTATCTAACTGAGACATTCGGTATAGAAATGACTTGAGCACCCGGATCGTTTGGATCGCCATTAGGAATAACATCTTGTATAACACACGATTCTCCATTTACAGAATCATCAATAGTATAAAATAGAATATCATAAGAAGCAGCTTCAGTTGAAGTGAAGCCAACCTCTAATACTCTATTACCAGTAGAAGCATCTGTAGTAAGTTCTACCATATCAGGAACGAAAGTCTCTTGAGTAGATCCAGTATCTATAAGACAAAAGACTTTGAAGTTAGGAAAAGGAGCATCAACAAATTCTTCAGTGTCTAGAGGAATCGTTGCAGTAGTGTATAGGAATCCACTACTAGCAGAAGAAGACACAGCTCCAAGAAAGGAACCAGCAGTGTCGTCAACGTCAACATCATCAGTAGCACCATCAGCAGGAGCTAGGAATGAGAATTTAGTGAAAGAAGTTTGAGACTTCTCAATTGCAGGATCAATAACAATAGGTGTGAAAAGGTCTTCAGAATCTGCACCATCATCAGAGAATCTGAATGTAGCCTGAAATTTACCACCACCAGTATCGGTATTTTCTATTCCATTAGGAATTACATATTCAGCGAATTGAAGTGAATCAGTACCTTGTTGAAGTAGACTGATACCTATATCATATCCCCTACCATGTTCTACGTTCACGAACGCATTACCTTCAATAGTGAAATTTGATAAGTTTTCATATGTAGGAAAATAGTAAGACTTCGCACCACTTTCTGTATACTGAGATACAACAATAGGACCAGCTTCTACAAGAGAAGCATCTAGAGAATCAGGAAGAGTCAATTCAACTTTGTCACCGTTAACTACTACATTTTGAATTCTTATTGGAACTTCTCTAAAATGCTGATAGCCTTTTCTCTTTTCTATATAACCGGAAGTGTTAGTATCCATGTTATACATAGATCTAGCAAATCCCTTTTTAGTCTTGTCAGGAGTATTCCTATTATCAAGACCACGAGAAATCACTGTATGTTGATCAGTTGATTTGTTTCCTGCCATTTTATATCCTACTTGATATTACGTCTAAGTCTTCCGCGCTGCCAAATACCAGAGGTATTCTTTATAGTCTTAGTTCCTTCACGTCCAGCTTTAGAACTTGTGATATCATCTTCTAATTTATCTAGTCTTTGTGATTGACCACTTTTTAGAGTTCCGAGAGTATCTCTGATCTCATTAGTAGCGTATTGAATGATATAGTTTTCGATAGGTTTTGGGAATAGAACTACACATGTACCACCAAGTGAGCACAGGTAATCATCAAGATCTACTACATCTTGCTCATCTAGAAGGGACTCACCACTGACATCTATGTTAAGTACTTTGTCTCTTGTAGGTACAGCTCTGAATTTAATCTGATCACCGTTGATCTCTTCTACTTGAAGTGAGCCTTTAATTTCACCAGTAGATGAATCCACTACACTGACATACTTCTTATATGTGTCAGAAACAGAAATGTCCTCTCCTACTGAATCAACAGTAATGAAAGGTCTTTGTGCTGGAGTGTCTGGTGGAACCTCTTCCACTGATTCAGATACAGCATCTATTCTGCCTTGTTGTTTTACTAGTTTACCTAAGTCTTGTAAGTACCATATACGGACTGTTATGGAACGTACAGGATTAGGGAAAACCATATTCCTTCCGACTAGCGCCCATGCTGGGGGAACGAGGTCGGTTGCGTTGGTTGTTAGAGGGCCTAAGGCTTGGAACGTCATTCGAGTGATTGGTTCCCACCTATTTGAGTCTCCTGTCTTGCACTCAAGCTTGACAACTCTATCTTCAAAAGCTCTAGGAGGGATAGCTAATTTAGTATCTCCCTGAGACATCTGAACGTCTTCATACCTCAATAGAGGTTCAAGATATTGCTTAGCCATTTTGTTGTAAGCGTAATCTTTACCTCTGTTAAGGGCATCTAGAATCATCTGATCGCTGACTTGAGACTTATTGCTCTCTTGTACATTAAACCTGATTTGTCTAATTAGGTCATTTACAGTTTGCATATTATAGTCCTAAGTCTAGGTCTTCCTCTTCTTCAGCGCCTTCTTCATCAGCAGGAGCTTCCTCTTCTTCAGCTTCTTCTTCGTCATCAAGAAGATCTCTCTTTTTCATCTCTGCGATTAGGTCTTCATCTGAAGCGTCTGACAGGTCTACGCCCTCTGCAGCTTCTTCTTCCGCGCCTTCTTCATCAGCAAAAAGATCGATTTCCTTTTCTTCATCCATTGGCATTTCAAGATCTAAGTCTTTCATTTTGTATCCTTTCATTTGGGTGCTCTTTTATTATATCACACCCTTCCATATATGTCAATTCAAAACACCGGCGCTATTTCCGGCGCTTAATCTCTTCTTCAATAAGCCACTCACAAAACAGATAGTCATCCCCACAGTGGGTATGAATAGTCTTTCTTGGATCTGGTTTCCAATCTTTAGGCTCTCTCATTTGTATTGAGTGAGTCTTTCTGTCTCGAGAAGTAGGAAGTCTATCTGAAGGCCACCATTCTTCTTTTCCAAGTATTGCTAGGACTTGTGAGAAATCTCCTACCGCAATACGGTATAGAGGATTTTCTGGTCTTCTTTTCGCTTGCCATTTGAGTATAGACTTCTCAAACCACCAGTTCCATCCTACAAGTTGTCTTCTCAGTATGATGTGAAGAACTTGAAGATGTGCTCCATAATCATCTATTTGAGATCCCATATCTGCTGGAATCATATAAGCCCACCAATAGTTTCTATCAGTTAGCTTGTGTGCAATTATGGCAAAGGTTGCAAGGAGGCCGGGTAAGATCTGAGTTCTACCCCATTTCACTTTGAATTCATTCGCTTCGCCCATGAAGCCTTGATTGCGTAGAGCGTACTCTACTACATGCTCAGCAATGTCACCTCTTTGGTTGTGCCAGCAGTACCATGCTAGGCCAACAAGCATATCTCTAGATATAGAGGAAGCTGATCCGTTTCCTTCTTCGCCACATACAAAACATTTAGGGTGTTGCAAACTTCTTCTGTGCCATAGAGTACCATCAAATGCTGCATCTATGTTCACATGAAAATCAGGAAGACAACCAAGAAGACTAGAGAACAGAAGGGAATCACATTCTTTGTGATAGATGAATCCGTCTGAATCTCTGTGTTCTTGAATTAGATGTTTGTATAGGTCTGATTTCATTATTCAAATCTCATTAAACATACAAAAGTTGCTTTATAAGTTTGACCGTTATATGGAGCACCTGCCTGTGCAAAAACACTTCCACCTGAAGCTGTAATAGTACAATCTGGATCTTGTCTAACATGAGAAAGTACAGCAGAACCGCTTGATGTTATATTTATAAAAGCGTTACTCATTGCTGAATAAGAGCCACCTGTATTACTTCTGGATATAGTAACCATATACATACCAGATAGATTATTTACGACTCCGTTAGCAACAAGAGTAGGAGATGAACTACTTAGAACTGTTTTTGAAGAATATGATTCAAATATATTCCCTGTTGTTGTTTCTGTGAAAGTCTTTTTACCTGAAAAAGTCTGATCTTCAGGAGTCACGGTCCCCGCCTCAGTTGCCGACGCTGGGGGGAGTCCAAGAGCTCCCGCTGCGATGTTGTCTACTAGTTGTATTACCGGCGTTGAATCTGTAGTATTAACATCAGCGTCTGTAGTGTGATAGTAAAACATGAAACAATAAGGCTGATCCGTGTTTACCGTAGCAGTTCCTCTAAAGTTTATAGTTGTTGAAGCCGCACTAGGAGCTATGTCTCCGGTGTTTGTAGTTGTAGGATTGGTAGTCCTAACAAAAGCTCCGGTTACTCTGTGATCTTCTAAAGCAAAAGGCAGGTCTGAAGTAGGACAATTAAATGAAAAAGATCCAGTACTTGTGAGGTCAACATTTACAGTTCCAGATACAGTAACCAATCTTCCAGCTTTAACTACATCTACAACGGAACTAGAATCTATTGAACCTACGTTCGTTCCAGCGGTCCAATTGAGGGTTGCAGTAGTTTCGATGTTTTCTGCATTGCCTTGAGAAGGAATTACAAGGTCACTACCACTTCTCCAAGCTGTAGGAGCATTAGCCCATAGATCTGGATAGTTAGTGTCACAATCAGTTATTGTGGTACTAGCATCCGTAGCTAAAGCCATGAAGTTACCTTCTACTTTGTTGTCGTCATGATCTCCTGACCAGCCTGTCGTATCTTGAACAGTGCTTGTTAAAAAGCCTGCCCTGTCTGAGGCTACCGGTTTGGTAGTCTTGATCGTGTTTTGTTTAGATGATTGTTTCATTCTTTATCCTAAGGAGTAGTAGATAGATCACTTCCTCGATCTACGTTTTCAACATTTTCAAGTTTTCTTAGTTGGCACCATGTAGATTTATTTCCTGATGCCGTATCTGCTACAAGTATAACAGAGCCCGTGATAGACATTCCAAAAGTAACATTTGTTGCCGTGGCAATGAAATCAACGACTGAAGTGGATTGATTTATTCTCCTATCAGTAGATCCAGCATCATCCCTATGGTAATTTTCTAAAATACTAATCCCATTTTGTTGGGCATACATGAGACCTACTTCTGTAGAACTATTACCCTCTATTTGTATTTCAGCGTTCATCTTTAGTTGATACATTTCACCTATAACCAATCCAGTAAAAGTAAATCCTTCATTTCCTGCCGTGGTATCTGTGGCAATATTAGTAACTCCTGAAGATACATCGTCAACTAAATTTATTTGCCCCCAAACATCTTTCTTCACAGTACCAGCCTGATCCGCAGTAGCCTCTCCTCCGTTGATAACTCCGCTCACAGTGACATCACCTGAGACATTCAGGTTCTTGGTGGAGATCACGTTGGCGTTGTTGTTGTTGAGTGCGACTATTGGGTAGGACTCAAGATTTGCGTCTGCCCATGTCGGTTTGGATTCTAAGGCTACGTCGAATTGAACTGACAACCTATTGGTTCCGCCACTAGTAAATATTATCTGTATTTGATTGGTGTTTTCTACAGCCCGTTGTCTAGATATCTTATCTGACCAAGAATTTCCAGACTGGGTTGTGGCATCAGCCAAAACAGCCTGCTCACCACTTGAAGAGCCATTAGCAAAAAACACAACACCTGCAACTTCTAAAGTTACTCCAGTACCTGTGTCAGTTGCAGAGGACATTCTAATATTTGCCTTTAGTCTCCAGTTGCCTTCACTATCTGTATATGCTATAGCTTTAGTAAATGCATTGGTCAATGAGGAATTTGTATTTGTTACAGTGCAAACTGAATTATCAACTTCCTTAGTCCGGAACGGTCCATTTGGTAATACCAAATCACCCTTGGCTGCAAGGTAATCATTGTACGCTCCGCTGCTATTATCCAATGTAGAGCCATCCGCGTACGCATACCCCTTGGACTGCTTCGCACCGTCTAATAAAACCCATGCACTAGCATCCTCTAGGGTTTGGCTAATCGTGCCGGCCTTCTGAGCACTTTGTGGGTTCGACGTTACAGTGGTGCTTCCCAATTTATCTGATAGCTTATTTGCCATGTTATTTCCTATTCGTTAATCCCGATTATCCTACGCTTAGGTTATGGGGTGAATTTAGTTGTTTCTGTGTGTTGTGGTAGTTCTTCTAGTTGAGCCCAAGTTTCTATGTTGTTATCATTTCCTCTAAGGGTATTAGTTCCAGTAATAGCACAATCTATAATTACCGTAGAGGCTGTGGCTGTGAATATTTCTGAGGAAGTTAAAGCAATTTCATTTGCATCGTTAGATCCATCATTTCTGATCTTCCAATAAGCTAGACTTGTTTGAGCTCCATTGGTTCCCGATATTCTAACGATCTCTGTGGCAGTGTCTCCTTGAATTAGCCCTAATCCGTGAATAGTAAGTCTATACTTTTTACCTATAGTTAGATTTTCAAATTTAAGATCTGTAATATCTGCCGTAGTTGTTGTTATGTCAGCTGTAAGGTATCGTGTCTGGTACAAAGTCTCACCAGCGTCTTGTGCAGTTGCCCAGTAAGAGTCTAATGTCTCCCAAGTACTGTCATTTACATTAGCAACAAAGGTAGAACTACCAACGTCTAACACATACTCAGTATCAAGTCCTAGGTCAGGATCATTGAACTGATC
>Ga0070752_1002367_pt1 | contig 12291 bp, 13 predicted proteins | sample VirMetDEL_Aug_30_FD_77440 | JGI IMG/M metagenome (GOLD analysis project Ga0070752, IMG submission 77440) | Aqueous microbial communities from the Delaware River and Bay under freshwater to marine salinity gradient to study organic matter... | ecosystem: Environmental > Aquatic > Marine > Coastal...
AACAGAGGGTATGCCTTACGTTAATTGCTACCTGGTTAGTTAGTAGCCACACTATTTTACAACCATATCCATCACGTTAGGCGGTTTGAGTAGGCAATTTAAGGCAGCATAAAAAGGTAGTTTGGTGGACAGGAAATGAAGTATGTGGTAGGGAAGGTTGTACGAGGCGGTATTATATCCCCCCTCTCCTGAAAGTTATTGATTGTGGGGTTAGGTTAATGTATGTTAGTATTCGGGTAGTTAAGGAGTCCAAGTTGGGGGTATCGTATGAGGGCTACTACCGTTCCCATATCGGTTTCTCATACTTATTAGCGAACTTTCTAAGGCACTTGGGCTTAACTACGCTTACTGAACGACAGACTTATGTACGAACTATGGCTTTTCACTCTGTTAAGCCGTTAGAGCATCCAGGTATGGTTTATAGGCTTCCTGTATAGCCTTTATTATAAAGACACCTTTTTTATTTTTTGTCGTTTGTTTTTCAGTTTAACAAAAAAGCCCCTATAAATACTTATAGAGGCTTAATTTTTACTGGGTATCTACGCACGTTAGGCAAAATATGACAGAAATATGACAATTGAGTCATGTCTAAGTATTATGTTTGGTGTGTCTAATAAAAAAGTTAGTCTTGTCTAAGAAATGGAAGGATAAATTAGCACAAGACCTTATGGATTCTAACATAAGGCAATATTGTGAGGGGAAGGTAAAATATCCTGACTTTGACGATGTGTTCTCTGAATCTATGTATCGGATGATGAGAATGGATGATGAGAAGCTGAAAGATATTTATGACCGGAAGAAACACTTGGATTATTTCTTTTTAGTGGTAAGAAATCAGATTCATAACTACAATAGGGCTTCTAATAGGTTTACTTTCTTGGAGTTTAGCGATGAATTTGAGGTAGAGGACACTCCTTACCATGAATCGGGTGCTGAAATACTTGATGTGATAGATGAATGGGCAGAAGACTTTAATAGTGGGTGGTGGTATCACTCACGGATAATGAAGTTGTATGCAGAGGAGGGTAGTATTAGGAGGGTGCATAAGAAAACGAAGATACCTTACGCTAATGTATCTATTACTATTGACGAGTTTAGAGATTGGGTTATTGGATTAGCAGAAGACTTAGGACTGGATATATGAATGTACTTTTAATGTTAAATGGCATAGATGGGGTAAACTACCATAGGTTAGCAGCCCCTTATATGCGCCTTGCAAGGCAAGGGAAGATTAAACTGCTTGTAGAGGTGAATTTACCCTATGCTGTAAAGAAAGAGGAAGAGAAGAAGTATGCAGATCACCTAAAAACAGAAGTCTTTGACTTGGAAGATGGTAAAAAGGTTGAGGGTAGCGAAAGGAATCAGATAGACCCTATTCACACCTTTCCTGATGAACTTTTAGATGAGGTGGATATTTGTGTGTTTAACAGAAACATCAGCCCTACCTTAAAACCCGAATTTGTCTTCCAGCGATTAAGGAAGCACGGCATTAAGATTGTCTGTGATATGGATGATAGCCCGAAGGTGGATAGTAAGCACGTTTTAAGGGCGGTGTTTAACAAGATGAACATGACTAACTGCATTTTGTTTAACGCACTAAGCAGCGATGCTATCTCTGTAACCACTCCGCATCTAAAAAAGGAGATTCAGAACTTCCTTAAAGTACCTAAGAAGTATATTATTGCTAAAAACGCCATTGACTACGATGATCCACAATGGGAGAAATACGAAAAGCCACAAAATGATAGTATTACTTTCGGTTGGATGGGTTCTGTAACCCACTATGAGGACTTAAAGATATTCAGCGAAGGGTATAAGCTATCACAGCAGCCTAAATTCTTGATTGGTGGGGCTACAAGGGGAGATAGGGTGTGGGATAAGGTATGGGATTTGTTTGAGGGGTGTGATAAGATAGAGTTTCAGGGGCATAAAACCGTAGATGAATACGCTAAATTGCTTTACCCTTACGATGTGATGGTAGCACCGCTTAAAGACAATAGATTTAACCGCAATAAAAGCGAATTAAAGATGCTTGAAGCAGCAGCACTACGGAAGCCTATCATTGTTTCTGATGTATATCCATACAAAAACCTTATTGACAAGAATAAGAACTGCCTTGCAGTAGGTAATAACGCAGAAGAATGGGCTAATGCTATTGATAGGTTGGTAAATGAGCCACAATACGGAGAATATTTAGCTACAAATCTAAGGGCAGATGTAGATAACAGATATAACCTGGATAATGAGAATGAAAAAAGGCTTAAATTACTCCAAGAATTAATATGAGAATACCTAATCTAAGAGAAGATATAGAAAGGGAACTTGTAAAGTACAAGGAAACCGAAGGAATGTCGGGAATAACGCTATCAGACGAGCAAATTGAGCAGCTACGGCAATGGTATAGGCGTAATCATCAGATGTCTTTCGATAAAAACTGCGATGACTGCATAAGAAACACTATTAACAGAATAATTAACTTGTACGCAAAGAATGGATAGGCTATATTCTGTAATGCTTTCTAACGCATCTGATGTGAACTATACTGCTATGACTGCAAAAGCCATAGAAGGGTATATGAACACCACAGAAGGTATGCTTGCATTGGTGGAAACTAACCCTAATGCACGATGGGAGTGCAATGAAAGGTTAAAAGTGATCTATCCGAGTGAAAAGTTTAACTATAATCGCTTTTTAAATCACGGCTTTGCTCAATGCGATGTATCTAAGTATGACTATTTCGGAATATTTAACAATGACTTGATATTTGGGGATAATTGGCTTGATAACGCATTTAATTACGAATGGAATAGCTTTTCACCAGTTAGCGAAGGTTGGTTTAAACACGACAATGTGGCACAAGGGGCTACCTATGGTTGGGAAACGGGTAAATACTTCTGCGGATGGGCTGTGGTAATGGACAGGGATGCTTTTAATGTAGTACACCCCTTTGATGAGCAGTTTAAGTTTTGGTGTCAAGATGACGATATGGCAATCACCCTAAAAACATCAGGAATGAAACACGCACTAATATCAGACAGCAAGGTTAAGCACTTGCTAAGTAAATCACACAAGCTGTTAGAGAATGAGCAAGAAATGACAAGTGGAATGGTAAATAAATTAAACGCAAAATGGCAGTTGGGATAGGAATAACAACGTACAACAGATCGGAGATGTTAAAGAACATTCTTCCGCTATGGATTAACAGAAGTCCGAGAGAGTTTGTCTTCTGTGTTCACATTGATGGTGAAAGTAAGCAAGGTTATGAGTGGATTTATAGATACCCATACGTTCACTTTATCAGAGATTTTAAGCGTAAAGGAATAGCTGCATCAAAGAATGCTTGCATGGATTACCTCGCAAAGAAAGGTTGCGATGAAATATTTATGCTTGACGATGATGTTTACCCTAAGACTACCGATTGGTACAAGCCTTTTCAACGCAGTCGGATGATTCATAGCTGCTATATCACAGAAACAGAAGGTGGGATAAAAACATTGGCTTATACGGATAAAGAAACAGCTTTCGCTGGGTGTCCTGGATGCTTATTGTATTTCAGAGAAAAAGCAGCAAAGGAAAGGTATAATGAGGATTTTGGCATATACGGATTCGAGCATGTAGAGATAACCGAAAGGATATGGAAGAAGTATAGAGGCATTGAGCAGCCTTTAAGCCCAAGTGCGTATGTAGCACCAGTAGATATACAAGGAAAGTTCTTCTTATTTGACCTAACAGCGAATGAAGAACCCGAATTTGAATTTGATAAAAGTTTACGCACAACGTCTTTACATGGAGAGGATGTGCAGTCTTATATTGACATATCAGCAAAAGTTAAACAAGAAATAGATAAAAAATAACATTATGGCACACGAACAACAAGAAGCATTCGTAAGAAGGGTTAAATCAGCCCATCCTAAGTATTTTAACGGCACTAAGGTAATTGACTTTGGTAGCCTTGACATTAATGGAAATAATCGTATTCATTTCAGAGATTATACCTATACAGGGGTAGACATTGGGGAAGGTAAGAACGTAGATGTCGTTAGTAGGGCGGAAGACTACAAAGCCGACAAAGACTTTGATGTGGTTATATCTACTGAAATGCTTGAACACGATGAGCAGTATGTAGATAGCCTTAAAAATATGTATGCTGTATGCAAAGAAGGCGGTATCATTATATTGACCGCAGCCACTACTGGCAGACCCGAACATGGAACTATGAGGTCTGATGGAGGTTATTCAAGCCCATTTACCACAAACTACTATAAGAATATCACAGAAGCAGAACTGCGTGAAGCGTGGGATTTTGATGAACTCTTCTCCGAGTGGAAGATTGAGTATAACCGAAACCCATTTGACATCTACTTCTATGGGATTAAGAAAGTGGCAGATAAGCCCACTACAACACCTAAGAGCAAGCCCGCAGCAAAGCGTGGTAGAAAACCGAAGGCTAAATAAATTACACTTTACCAAATAAAGTGTCTTTATAGATATGGGAGAATATTACGAACGTAAAAACCCGCCTGGTAAGAAACGTGGTCCTAAACCCGAATACTTTACCGAAGAAAGGCGTAAGGAAATGGCTGAAAGGGGTAAAAGAGGGGCATTAAGTCCTTCGAGAGAATTAACCCTTGAAAAGCAGCGCATATCTAAGAAGAAGAAGTTTATCAAGGCGTATCAGAAGCATAGAGGTATGAAAACGGCTGCTTGTGAAGCGTGTAAAATGGGTTACACAACCTATCAGCAATGGAGGAAGGAAGACCCCGAATTTGATAGGCAGCTTACCGAGATAGACGAAATGGTCTTAGACCAAGTAGAAACAAAGCTGTTAGAACTGATTGATGGTCCTACCGAGCAGAAGTTAGATGTTAAGGGCAATGTTCACGACCTTAAATTAGCACCTAATGTAAAGGCAGTTCAATACTACCTTGACACTAAGGGCAAGAACAGGGGTTATGGAAAGACCTTAAATATACCCGATGGCGGTATTCAGATAGTTTTAACACCAGCACAACCTAAACAAGTAGACAATGCCAATACCATCCCCATCGAAGGGCGAGAAGAAGAGTGATTTTATCACACGATGTATGACTAACCCTACAATGGGTAAGGAATACCCTGATGCCAAACAACGTTATGCCGTATGCAATAGTCAGTACGAAAGGGATAAGTGAGCGGAGTAGCTGAAATACAATATACGCCTGTATTTATGCGTAATTGGCAATCAGAGGAATCTATTGTCATAAACAGAGGAGGCACAAGATCGAGCAAGTCGTATTCTGTCTGTCAGCAGCTACTTGTTTGGCTGCTTACCGGTCAGATAACGGAGAACAAGTACATTCATCATGGGGTAGCTTCCGTAGTTCGTAAGTTCGGGGCTACCCTTGATAGAACTATTCTGCGTGATTTTAAAGATGTAATAGACACCTTTGGTCATGCTCACATGATAGAGTACAATATCACTAAGCGTGAGTTTAAGTATTCTGACCAAATGGGAACACGCATAGTAGAGTTCTTTGGTGCTGATGACCAACAGAAGATAAGGGGTAGTAAGCGACAGATACTTTACTGCAATGAAGCAAACGAACTGAACTGGGATACCGAGTTCTTTCAGCTTCGTATGCGTACCACAGAGAAGATTATCATTGACTTTAACCCCGATAGTGAGTTCGTGTGGATTAAGACCGAGTTAGAGGACAAAAAGGACATAACAAAGGAAGATGGCACACCAATGATTCCAGGTGGCTGCAAAGTTCTTGTAAGCACGTTCAGAGATAACCCTTTTTTAGAGCCTTTGATTGTGCAGCAGATTGAGATGATGAAGTACGAAGACCCTATCAAGTGGAGAGTGTACGGAGAGGGCGAGTACGGAATCACAGAAGGCATGGTGTTTAGCAAGTATGACATCACGCAGAAGATACCCGAAGGGGCTAAGTTCTTGGGATACGGATTGGATTTCGGATACTCTAATGACCCGACCGTTCTTATTGGTGGTTGGGTTGCCGATGGCGAATTGTACGTTAAGGAGATATTCAGAAAGGTTGGCATGACCAATCAAGACATAGCCTTAGAATTAGGCTTGCATAGCGTAAATAAGACCGATGAGATATACGCAGACAGCAGCGAGCCTAAGAGCATAGAAGAACTTAGCAGAATGGGGTGGAGCATTAGCGGTGTAACGAAGGGGCGTGATAGTATTAGGGTCGGTATAGATATAATGAAGCGGTATCAGATATGGATACATTATTTGAGCGAAGACTTGATTAAAGAGTTCAGAGGGTACAGATGGGATACCGATAAAGATGGTAAGCCACTAAGCCCCGAAAGACCAAAAGGCGGGCAAGATCACGGAATTGATGGGGTACGCTATCTCTGCATGGCTAAATTAGCAAAGCCGCAGTATAGGAAATACAAAATATACTAAATGAAATTATCAGAAATGACAATAAAAAGGTACTACGAGTACCTTGAAGTTCTTGACAGCGAGAATAACCTTGATGTAAAGGTAAAGAAAGCAGCCTTTATAACCAAGAAGCCGTACTTAGAAGTGCGCAATAATATGGTTTGGACTGAAATAGAAAAGAACTCAAATAAGTTTGACCTCATTACAGACGATTTAAAGAAAGAAATACCTTCGGGTAATATAAAGATAGGGGATAGGGTGTTTAAGTGCGTCTATGAGCCTGAAAAGATGATTGCGGGGCAATTTATAGACTTCATGGAAACCACTAAGAAGTATGCTGGCAATCCTCATAACTTTCACGCTGTTTTAGCTGTGATGTGCTACGAGGGTAAGGAATACGATGGGGTTAAGAATAGTGAGAAGGAGGAGTTGTTCTTAAATGAACTCACTATGGGTGTAGCTTATCCATACGCTTTTTTTTTGCACGCTCGTTTGAAGGTCTTAAACAACTATATTCTCCCTTATTTGGAGCGAGAGTTCAAGTCGAGGATGACGAGGGAGATATTAAAGAAGAGAGTTTTGCAGAGAGATGGGGCTGGTTTATACTATTGGAGAGGCTTTGTAAGATTCACCGCAAGAACATGGATGAGATTACGAACATTGGTGTCGTTGAGTTTCTTAATTGGTGGTCTTATATTAAAGAGAGCGATGACTTGGATAGGAAACGCCTTCGTGAGCAAGAAAGACAAATGAAGCACTAACATGGTATATAGCACATTAAAACGTGCTATATACACTTGTAATTGATAAAATTAAAAAAGCCCTCCGCACTCGTTCACATTATTGATTGAGTAATCGAAAACCTTTTTATCCAATTCGCTGCCTAAATAATTTTTATTTTGCCCTATACAAGTTTTTGCGAAATTTCCACTTCCGCTAAATGGCTCAACTACTAAACCATTTTCTGGGCAATAGCATTTAATCAGTATATCGTAAAGTTCTTGTGGCTTACTTGGTATCTTTCCTGTATGTGGTTTGTTAAAGTGCAAATGGTCACGCAACCAAACACCATCTTTACTTTTTTCAAATTGCTTTCCATCTTCCTCATATCCTTCAAAGACTTTTTTACTTCTCTTAAAGTCTTTTGTGTTTTCAGAGTAATCAATTCCTGTCCGTTCGTTAAAGAAACTTTTTTTACTATCCACAACACAATGATATATTTTTTGATGTGATACCAAAGGCATTCTATTAGAAACCCATGCACCGCCATTTGTAAAAGTCCAAACTATCTCACGTCTAAAAATATGGTTTACTTCATTCCTTAATTCAAAATCAAAAGGTTGTTTAGTAAAGCAAAGAATATTACCTGTTTGTTTTAAAACTCTAACCGCTTGAACAATTAACCCATCAGCACAATATTTATCCCAATCTTGATAATTAGGATCAAGTATTACTAAATCAACGCTTTCATCCTCTAACTCGAAAAGCAAATCAAAAGCATCTTTGTTGTATATCTTATTTATTTCCATCGCTTTTTTTATTTAACTACTTACAACAACGTATAAAGTGCATTAAAAAGCACCTTATACAAACCGTTAATGCAAATATACACAAAAACTTATTACGACAAAATATAATTCCTTTGTGCTTCTTTTACCTTAGACATTACTTCTTCTTTTGATAGCGGAGTTTGCACTTCCTCCATAGTAAGTTCTAATACGCTGCCTTCCAGGTCTGAATCATCAGTTAAATCATACACTTGAATAATGTGCTGTGCGTTTATGTATCTATCCTCTACTGCATCAACTCCTGATGCGTTAAGGTCTAAGATCATCTCTAAATCGTTTTCTTCACCTTCTAATCTGATGCAATAATAAACCGGTATTCTAATAAACATAGTCTTTTTTTATAAAGACACTTGCATGATAAAATAGAATGCTTTATATTTGCAGCAATATAGGTTTCCCGAAAGGGGGTTTTTTTAACATAATCAAAGACTGCTACGCTTAGGCAGAGGAAGAGCGAAGTTCGCAGCATAAGGGGATGGCGTTCATGGTTCGGATACCTAACGACACCGAACAGAGAGTACCATCAGGCAACGATGGAGGGATGCACAAACAAATGTCGTAGCAAAGGTCATGGATGCCTAACATTTTCCGCTTTGCGGGGTGATTACGACCGAGAACTCATGTTCAAGCAGTTTCACTCTCCCTTATTGCAATAACATTTAAGGGGGGCTTAAAACTCCCTCGAATCTATATTAAGCAGGTTTCTTATAGTATTCAGTTATAAATAGTATAGATATAGACTATAAGTTTAACTATACAGAAATATGTGTCTTTATAGTAAATGGCTATTAGTATAGAACAAGAACCGAGTAATACACTCTATGTTCCGATAAACAATCCAGTAGAGTATTTAGTATCATCTACGAGTACATCACAGAACAACTTTAAGTTAAGTTGTAAGATAGTTGTAAACGGAACAGAAGTTAAAGAGTTAAAGTATGATGTAATACCTTCTACTGCGTATGTGATAGCGGAGATACAAAGGATACTGCAAGGCTTTGCCTCTGATGGAGAAGAGAACTTAGTAAACGAAGAATCAGAAGCTAAGATAGAAACAGACATGAAAGATACTGCAAGAGCAGTCTTTCAAGAGTGGTATTCTTCAAGCACTACATCTAACCCTACATATCAAGGCACACAAGCAAGTGGGGCTGTGTTCTATATTTGGAACGGAGCATTTAAGTACAGAGAGTGGCAGAATAATGATTGGCATCAATACAGCGTAGATGCACGCCCTTCCGTTCAAGGAAGTACCAAAGCATTAACAGCATTCACTAATTACAGAAGTGGTTTTACAACAAGTGGGTCTTCCGGGTTTCCAATAACCGATTTGTCAGCAGCTGACAAGTTTAAGAAGATAACCCCAACACAGCTATCAAGGCTTGTATGGCTAATGTATGATGTAAGTGGAAGTCATCAATTTATTGCATATTACACATTCTACGCACCAGACTTTTCGGCTGCTGCAAACAACCCTTACGGGGCAGATATTTTAAATAGCAACACCTACATAGCAAACGTAGTAAACGGATTTAACGTAGTCAGCAAAAACTTTGACTTAGACAAGTTAAAGACATCAAGCAATTACAATTTTACATCCAATCAGCTTACAACTATAAACGATACAAGCGTAAAGTATTTTAGCGTATACCTAACATCAGCTTTATACTCTGAAACCGTTGCATACCTATACGAAATAGATTGGAACGCTTGCTCTAAATATGACAGCTACGAAATACATTGGCTAAACCACTTAGGCGGTTGGGATAGCTGGGTGTTTGATAAGCGATCTGATAAGCAGATAATCACGCAAAGAGATTGGTACACGCAGCCAGTTACACGAAGAATAGTCAGCGATACTATTATTCACGATTCTTATGCTCGCAAGAAAAAGCAGTATTACACAGAAATATCTGAACGATATACCATAAATAGCGGTATCCTTAAAGATTGGGAGTACGATGGATTAATAGACCTATTGCAAAGCCCGAAGGTATATTGGCGGCATCCTGATTACGGGTTTATTGCCATTAACATATTAGAGAAAGAAACCATACAAGTGCCAAGACAAGTAAACGAAAAGGCGTACAATCTAAACTTCGTATTTGAGATAGATAACCAGGATAAGCTGCAAGGGCAATGATAAACTTACGGATTAACGGATACAATATGCCCGTTCTTTTTGATGAGAGTGGAGTACGGCTAAATAAGAAGATTTACGACATTGAAGATATTGGTAGTAGGTGGGGTGATTATAGCAAGACAATCCGTGTAGCAAGCAGCCCCGAATCAGACGAAATATTCAGCTACTACTTTAACGTAAACTCTTCGATACAGAGTACAGACGAAAACTTTGCACCTGACTTCAACCCTAACCTTAAAGCCCCTGCAAGTATTTATGTAGAGGGTATTCCGGTCATAGATGGTTACGCACAACTAAATAGGGTAACGTATAGCAATGAGCATAACATCGTTTACCACTTAACGGTTTATAGCAGCTTTAAGAACTTCTTTGAAGACATAGAGAATAAGTTTCTGCGAGATTTAGACTTATCTGACTTAGATCATACTTATAGCGTTCCTAACATAACAGGAAGTTGGAGTACGGTGAACAGCACTGGTGGCTATGTTTACCCTATGATAGACTATGGGTTAGATAACACGGGCTTTTGGAGAGATAAAGACTTTAAGCCTGCCGTATTTGCAAAGCAGTATTGGGATAGAATATTTAACGAAGCGGGCTACACATACACATCTCAGTTCCTAAATTCAGACCCTTTTGATAGACTGATTATCCCTGCCGAATATAATATAGAGTTATCAGACGAAACGATAGCAGATAGGCAGTTTTTGGTAGGTAGAAGCACATCAAACCAAGCGGTAGATACAGTTTATAGATACACAACAAGTTCAGGATGGAGTAGCGTTACGGATATACTTGTATTTAACGATGATACTGGCAACTTTTACAACACAGATGGCGTTAAATATAGCACCGTAAATGGTGTATTCACTCCTTCATCATGGGCTGGCTTATACAAGTTTAAAGGTAAAATAAAAGGAAAGCTGAAATACACAGGAAGTAATATTAAAGCTAATGACTTTGATGCTGCTTGTAACATAGGCGTAGTGTTGTATGATAATCTAAATAGCGTAGGCTCTGTTGTATCAAATATTCAATTGCGAGATTTAAATTTTACAACTGGCGGCACATTAAATACAAACGAAGAATCTTCAAGCGTAACAGCTTATTTTGAAACACCACCGATAAGAGTAACAAAGAATCATAGCGTTTTCTTAGTTCCATTTTACCCATACCTTACAGGGAGATATAGCAATCTTCCTGGCTTAAAAGTGTCTGGATTTTTTGACTTTATACTTGAAACGGGGTCGGAATTTGGGGGAGTTCTTGCAGAAACAACTACTGCAATAAGCGAAACAATAGCTATGTCGCAAACTGCTCCCGAAGACTATAAGCAGAAAGATTACATAAAGTCTATCATAGAAATGTTTAACCTCTATGTAGAGGTAGACGAAGATGACCCACAGAACCTAATAATAGAACCCCGTGATGACTTCTTTTCAGACGAGAAGGTTGATATTACGGAACTGATAGATGTAGGTCGTGAGCAAGAGATAGAGCCTATGTCGCTGCTTAAAGGTAATAGGTACGAGTGGTCTTACCAAGAAGATAACGACCATGAGAACAAGGTCTACAAGTATATGTGGCAAGAAGACTATGGTATGTATCGTAAAGACGTACTTAACGACTTCTTATACGAAACAAAAAAGATTAGCATAGGCTTTGCACCTACCCCACTAATAAACTACCCTAAGAACTCTCATCAAGGTGGTGATGACAGAATAATATCCGCTATCAAGTTTGAGGATGCCTTGACCGGCAAGAACAAAAGTAAACAGAAGCCGAGAATACTATATTGGGGTGGCTTAATCACGACAAACGACCCATTTAGACTTATACCCACAGATGGCACAGCAGTACCATTTTGGATTATAAACAGCTACCCATACGCAGGGCATTTAGACAACCCTTACACGCCAACGATAGACATCTGCTTCGGTACTCCAAGAAGTGTATTCTACGATAATGTGATAGGTGGTATAGGCGATTTAGAATACACCGATGCTAACTTGTATAATGTGTATTGGAGAAGGTGGATAGAGGAGATTACCGACAAAGAAAGCAAGGTGCTAACGTGCTATGTGAAACTTAACCCAATAGACTACTACAACCTTGACTTCCGTAAGCTATACTTTATCAAAGATGCTACCTACCGATTGCTCGAAGTTATGGACTACGAC